>Ga0256845_1001714_pt1 | contig 17151 bp, 17 predicted proteins | sample RiftiametaG_FD_189101 | JGI IMG/M metagenome (GOLD analysis project Ga0256845, IMG submission 189101) | Tube worm associated microbial communities from hydrothermal vent at the East Pacific Rise, Pacific Ocean - Riftia | ecosystem: Host-associated > Annelida > Integument > Unclassified ...
GAGGCCGACGCTCTGACCTGCCTGGGCACGGCCGAGCTGCGTTCGGGGCAGTACGCCGACGCCCGCCGCGACCTCGAGGCCGCCCTGCGCCAGCGCGAAAGCTTCTTCGGCGCCGACCACCCCCGGGTCGCCGACGCGGCCAACCGCCTGGGCAACCTCGAGACCGCCATGGCCGACTATCGCGGGGCCCACGACCTCTACATGCGCGCGCTCGACATCTGGACCGCGACCTTCGGGGCCGAAGACCCGATCACCTCCCGGGCCTACCACAACCTCGGCTACGCCCACATCGGACTCGAAGACATCAATGGGGCAGCGGCCTGGTACCAAAAGGCGATCGCCTCCGAGACCAAGTCCCTCGGCCTCGACCACCCCGCCACGGCCCTGTCCGAGGCCAACTACGCCGGCGTGCTCATCATCCAAGAGCGCCCCGACGACGCCTACGCCCTCCTCAACCACGCCGTCGAAGTCCAAGAGCGGATCTTGGGACCCGGGCACCCCGAGGTCGCCGTCAGCTACCACGGCATCGGTGACGTCTGGGCCTCGCGCAAGGGCTGGGACAGCGCCCTCGAGTGGTACACGAAGGCCCTGACCCTGCGAAAGCTGGCCCTGGGCGAGCGCCACCTCGACACGGCCAAGACCCTCCACGCCATGGCCATCGCCTACTACCGGCTCAAGAAGCTCGACCAGGCCCTCGACTTCGCCAAGCGCTCCATGGCCATCCGCGAAGAGCTGCTGGGCGGCGAGAACATCATCACCGCGACCAGCTACTTCAACCTCGGGCTGATCTACGAGAAGCGCAAGGCCTACCGCGATGCCCTCAAGTGGTACGAGAAATCACTGGTCATCGAAGAGGCCATCCGCGGTCCGGGCCACGATCTCACCAACCAGACCCGCCAGACCGTCGATCGACTCCGAGACCTGCGCCGCTGACATGGCTGACCCGAACGAAACCGGCGACCAATCGGGCGATCAGGCCGGCGACCTGCACCCCGTGGGCGTGTTTGTGCACCACTTCCACGCCCTGCTCTCCGAGCACTTCACCGGACGTGGAACCCGCGAGACCGTGCTCGAGCAGCTGCGCGGGTGCTGCGAGCCGGGCGTGATGACCTTGGTCTACCCCAGCGGCGCCGAGCTCAGCGGTGAGGACTTCATCACCAGCATCGCCGACGCCTGGGCGACCAGCCCGGGCTTCGCAGCCACGATCCACGGTCTGCGGGTGATTCACGAGGGCCCCGGGCACGCCGTGGTCGCCTATGAGGAGCGTCAAAGCGGCGCCCGCAGGTCCGACTCGGACAACGGGCGCAGCGCCCTCGCCTGCGTGATCTTTGCCGACGGGCGCTGGCGCTGGCGCTTCATCCAAGAGACGGCCAACCCGCGGCCCTCCGAGTCTTAGCGGCCCAGGATTTCGCCAGGGGGGCGGTCAGAACAGCCCAGCCAAGATCGCGCCGAGCTGGGCGGGCGCCTCGATCTGTGGGTAGTGCCCCGGTCCGGGCAGGTGCACAAAGCGAGCGCCGGGGATCGGCTGGACCACCGTCTGGTCCAAGATCTCCGGCGTCAAAAAGGGATCGTCGGTTCCCACGACCACCGTCTCGGCGCTGATCTTGCCCGGACGATCCCCGAACCCACCCTTCGTCCACGCGTCGAGGCTCTGCTCGACACAGGGCGCGCACACGGTCGAGGCCATCTCGAGCATCGCCGCGAGGCCGGCGTCGTCGAGCTGCTTGGTGGACATACCGAAGATCGTGGTTTGCATCTCCGGGTTGCCCGCCGAACCCCGGAACAGCGCCATCGCCTCGGGCGGAAGGGGAAAGCCGGCCGCGGGCACCGGGCACACCAGGGCCAGCTTCTCCACTCGCTCACCGAGATCTGCGGCCGCCACCTGGGCGATCTGTCCGCCCATGGAGTGCCCCATCAAGGCGAAGCGGTCGAGCTCGAGGGCGTCGGCCAGGGCCCCCACATCGGCAGCATACTGCTCGATCCCGTAGCCCGAGTCGGGCTTGTCGGAGCTCCCCGCGCCGCGCTGGTCCGGGATGATCAACTGGAGGCCGACCGTGGTCAGGGCCTCGGTGACCGAGTTCCAGAGCGAACCATCGACCGACCAGCCGTGGAGCAAAATGACCGGCGCGCCGCTGCCGAGCACGCGGTAGGAGAGGTTGAGACCGTCGCTCGTTTGAAATTGGGGCACGCGCCGATGCTATGGGCGCGCCCGCGCGAGGGTCAAGCATCTCCGCCTGGCTCGAGAGCTCGAGAACCCGGCTGGAGCTTCGGGCTTTGGATCACCCAGCCGACCCAACCCCGTAGAGATCGACCCCAGAAACCGACCCCAGAAACCGGCCGCAGAATTTGGAAGAGGTCCGAGCCTCGCTCTCGCGCCCGGACCTCTCGTCAGTCGTGAGCGGCTCTCTCGGCTCAGGACTTGTCGCTGTAGTTGGCGCTGTAGTTGGCGCTGTAGGGGTCGTCCGAGTTCGAGCTGGACTGACCGAAGCCCGAGGGACTGTAGGGGTTGCTCGCATCGGCGTGGCTGTAGGACTCGTCCGTCGTCATGCCCGCGGCCATGCTGCCCTCGAGGGGCGAGAGGTTCGAGACCACCAGGTAGGCCGCGCCCGCGCCCAGGGCCGCACAGCCGATCGCAATCCCGTAGGGCAGGAAACCCTCGCTGGCGATCGAGTAGCCGATCACAAAACCGACGATCTAACCCAGTACCCAGCCGGCCACACCCGCCGCCGCCCACCAGCGTGAACGCCCGCGCTCTTGGGCCATCTCGGCCAGCTTCTTGGCGAACGCGATGAGGACGAAGATCTCGATCATGGTGGGAGCCTACCAATGATCGAGGGCCCTTCCCATGTGTCCGGACCAGGGACGGGCGCGCGACCCTCGACCGACCTGTCGGACCCGCGCGGCCTCACACGGGCTCCGGGCGCCGAGACCCTACCGGGAGCACCTGTCGAGAGGGTCTCTCCATGGACTGCTAGGTTTCGAGCCGACGCGCGGAAACATCAGGTCCCCTCCGCCCCTCCGCCCCTCCCCCCTCACTCCCCTCGACTCACGATCGCGCCGTCGATGAACGACCCACAGCAGAGCCGGGTGCAGACCGCTCTAGGCGGACCTGAACCGAGCGGATCCAAACCGGCGATCGCCCTGGTTCAGTACGACGCCGACCGCCACTTCGGCGAGCGCGAGATCAACCTCGCCAACCTCGAAGCGCTGACCCTCGAGGCCATCGCCGCGGGCGCCAACATCATCGTCCACCCCGAGGGCTCGACCTGCGGCTACGCGTCACCGAACAAACGTTGGTGTGCCCCGAGCGAGCTCCAAGTCTGGGGCCCCGCCGGCGCCGACGTCTCGACCGTCGCCGAGCCGATCCCCGGCGGCCCAACCACCGCCTACTGGCAGGCGCTGGCCCGAACACACGGTGTCTACATCGTCTATCACCTGCCCGAAGCTGGGGATGCGGGCCGCTACTACACCACCTTGGGCGTCGTCGGCCCCGCCGGCTTCGTGACCCGCTACCGCAAGCGCCTGCTCTATCACATCGACGAGGCCTTCGCGTCGCCGGGGCGCGAGGCCGTCGTACTCGAGACCCCCTATGGCCGCTTCGGGCTCATGATCTGCCTCGACGCCACCTACAACGGCCCGTATTACGATGCCTATCGAGACGCGGGTGTCGACGCGATCATCGTGTCCATGGACTGGGACGACGATCCCCAGGGCCCCTACGCCGCGCAGACCTGGTTCGCCGACCGGGCCCGGGACAACGCCGTGGTCATCTACGCCGCCGACGTCTCACCCTGGGACGGGACCGGCAAATACGCGCCCGGGCGTGCCCGCGAGCGCTGTGGGCTGCCGGCGGTCGGCGTCGGCATCGACGGCGTGTCGATACACCGACTCTGATCCGGCCGCGAACCGGAGCGACTTCGACTACGATGTTTGCTCCATCATGAACAGCATTCGTAGGAGACAATCCCCCACCTTCGACTCGCCGGCGAGTGTGCTCGTCGTGGCCTTGGCATCCCTCTTTTCGCTCTTGGTCGAGCCGGGTTGCCACGGCTCTGTTTCGCTCGTGCCGCCGCATACAGGCGACTCTGCTCCGGTCTACGCCGATGGGCCTGTCCCCTTGCCCGGACAGGACTTCTCGGTACCGCAGGTCACCGCGACCGACGGAGATCCCATCGTCATTCCATCGGTCCCCCCCGGCGCCCTGATGGTGTTCCCGCGCTCGGAATCCAAGCCTCCAGAGCAGATCTTCATCCGCCTCCACCGAGAGAAGGGAGAGAGTGAAGAGGGACATGCCGAGGTCTGGGCCGTGGAACCCGTAGTCCAGCCCAGAAGAAGTCAGAGCCAACGAAGTCAGCCCCGAAGACAGACAGCAGTGGGTTTCGTCATTCCCCAGCTCCCACGAGGAAACTACGACATTTGGTATGATGGAGGGTCGCCGGGCTCACCCGGCGATACGCTGTTGGCATCGCCGAGTCCGAGGGCCAAACAATGGACCACTGTCGAAGTCCGACCACAGCTCGAGGCCTTACATTCGGTGGTCCACGGGAGCCCGGACTCGATCACCGAGATCGGCATTCGTCTGCTCGGCCCGGTCCCCCCGGGTCTCCACGTCGAAGTTCATCTAAGTGGATTCAGCAGTGGGGTCCGACTGGCTCGCGGCCAACGACGCGACGTGACGATGGACTCCGATGGCGTCGCCCGGTTCGACATTCGTATCCGAGACGACACCGACATGTACCTCGCCGCGACCGCAGAGGGGTTTCAGCCGACCGCGGTCCGTGTCGTCTCTGGAGACCCCCATCCGTTTCGAGACCATCGTCTCCGCCCCGGAGACATCCTCCTGTGCCAGGGCAACACCCTCATCAGCGCTGCAATCACAATCGCCGAGCGAACCCAGCTCGCGGGGCCAAACCCCCTCGGTCGGCCATGGTACTCACACGTCGCGCTCTATCTAGGCGAGGGAAAGAGCGCTGAGATGCTCAGCCCAGGATTGGTCACACACACCATCCTCGACACTGCGGACGGTTGCACGACCCTCGACGTGTATAGACTACCTGGAGTCGCACCCAAAGCACGGAAGAGATTGATCGAATTCAAAAACTACGGACATGTGCCCTACGCCTGGGGGCAAATCGCGGCGATGGCCAGCATGGCGGCTATCGCTGGACCGCCCAGAGTCCACCTCCGGGGTCCTCTGGGCTTCATTGCAGGGGTCTTCGATGTCATCCGATCCAGCGCTGCTGGAGTCGCAGGATGGGTTGCGAGAGAGGTTTTACAGTTCGTCAACGGCAGCGACCACGGACGACTGGCGATGATCTGCTCCGAGTTCATCGCCTGGCGCTACTTCGACTCGGATATCCCGCTCGAGGTCGCGCCATGGTGGCCTGTCGTGGCGGACACAGATTTGCTCCGAACCCTGGATGGACGCATGGACTTCACCACCCCCAACATGATCGCTCAAAGTCCAGATCTCGCGTTTCAGTTCCAGCTCTACCCAGAGGTCCCACCCGAGGTCGCGTTGGAGAGTTGCGAGATTCGCCTGGGTGAGAAGATCGAGTTCGAGACCGGCAGCGCAGACATCGATGACCGGGACGTCGATCTACTGGAGGCCGTGCTCGGCGTCCTGATCGAGAACCCGGACATCTCCCATCTTCGGGTCGAAGGAAACACCGATGATGTCGGACGGGCAAACACAAACTTGCGACTGAGCGAGGCGCGCGCCGACGCTGTGATGGGTTGGATGATCGCTCACGGTGTCGAGGCCTCCCGCGTATCGAGCGTTGGGTGGGGGGAGACTCGGCCTTTGGTCTCGAACGACTCCGCAGCCGAGAGGCACGAGAACCGACGAGTAGAATTTCATATTGAAAGTCAGGCCTGCAAATGACGCCACCTGCCTGAACGACCCTCGACAGTCCCTACTCGGACCCGACCAGGGTCCAGATCTCGCGCCCGGTCTTGAGTACTTTCTTAGTGATCGCCAAGTTCGCGCCCTCGGCCTCCGCCATCGAATGCAGCTCGGCCTCGTCGGCCGCGCTGCCGTCACAAAACCCCATCGGCCGGGTGTTGTTGGGCAACAGGAGCTGCACCTTGTAGTCCCCGTGGTCCCAGCGGGTCTGGGTCTCGTTGCTGTGCGGGTAGATCATGGCGGGGGAGCATACCTGCGCAGGCGAGTCGGGGCTCGGGGCTCGGGGCTCTCGATTCTCAGCCGACCTCGACCCGCTGAACCAGGCCTGATTCGGACCCGATTCAGGCCCGATTCAAGCTGGGCTCAGCTGGGCCTGGCGAGCTTGTCGTAGAGGGCCCGGGCGTCCCAGCCGGTCAGCGCGGCGAGGGCCTTGGCCCGGGCCCGGGGCTTCAAGGACCGATCGGCGAACAGCTCGACGGCCGCCCGCGCGGCGAGCACGGCCGGATCGACAGCCTCCCCCTGGTTGGGGTCGCGCGCGGGCGCCCCTGCCAAGACCAGCGTGACCTCGCCCCGCAGCGCGCCCCTGCCCTGCCCGTGGAGTTCGGCCACGGTCCCGCGCAGGACCTCCTGGTGGAGCTTGGTCAGCTCCCGGGCGACGACGATCCGGCGCTCTCCCATGTCCTTGTCGAGATCCCGCAGGAGGGCCGGGACCCGGTTGCCGGCCTCGTAGAAGACGGCGGCCCCCGACTCGTCGACCAAGCTCTCGAGTAGGGCCACCCGGTCTTTGCCGGCCCGTGGACAAAATCCCAGAAACCGGGCGCCCTCCGCCGGAAAGCCCGAGAGCGCGAGGGCGCAGGTCCCCGCGGTCGGGCCGGGGACGACATCGACGGGGAAGCCCGCAGCCACGGCCGCCGCGACCAAGATCCGCCCGGGGTCGCTCCACACCGGCAGGCCCGCCTCGCTGACGAAGGCCACGGTCTCGCCCCGGCCCAGGTGTTCGCGCAGCCGCTCGAGGCGCTGGTGCTCGTTGCCCACAAAACACGAGATTCGTGGGGGCAGCTGCTCCCCCTCGGCCAGGGGCGCGAGCAGGCGGTTGGGCGAGCGTGTGTCCTCGCAAAACAACAAGTCGGCGCCAAGCAGGGCGGCCCGGGCCCGGGGAGAGAGATCGCCCCGGTTGCCGAGCGGGGTCCCGATCAGCACGAGGGTGCCGACTCCCGCGACGCCGCTCTGGGCACCGGCGCGCTGGAGTGAGGCCTCGGGCACCTGCGGATCCGGCTCGTCCATCACTCGCGCCCGAGCGCGATCTCGACGGCGTCGCCGAGCTGCTCTTGCAAAAACGCCCGCAGCCTCAAGACCATGCGCTTCTCGACCTGGCGCGCGCGCTCGCGGCTGACCCCCCAGCGGTCGCCGAGCTCCTGGAGCGTGACCGGCTCGTCCGACATCAAGCGGTCCGTGAAGATCTCGGCGTCGCGCCCCGACAAGGTCGCCCCGAAGGTCCGCAGCTTGTCATGGAGCAGGGTCTTGAACTGGGCGGAGCTGACCTCGTCCTCGGGGCCGCCGGAGACGTCCTCGAGCATGTCCATGCGTGTGCGCCCGCCCTCGTCGCCGCTGCCCAGGGGGGCGTTGAGCGAGGCGTCGGGGGCCCCCATGCGCTTTTGCATCTCGACGACCTCCTCGGTCGAGACGTCGAGCTCCTTGGCGATGTTCTCGGCGCTCGGATCGATGCCCGCGCGGACCAGGGCCGCCCGCTGCTTGCGAAGGTTGAAGAACAGCTTGCGCTGGTTTTGGGTGGTCCCGATCTTGACCAGCCGCCAGTTGTTGAGGATGTGCTTGAGGACGTAGGCGCGGATCCACCAGCCGGCGTAGGTCGAGAGCTTGATCCCCCGGTAGGGATCGAACTTGTGCACGGCCTTCATGAGCCCGACGTTGCCCTCTTGAACCAGGTCGAGCAGGTTCTGGTATCCGCGCCGGTACTCGTTGGCGATCTTCACCACCAGACGCAGGTTGGAGCTGACCAGGCGTTTGGCCGCGTCCTGGTCTCCGTGTTCGACCCAGCGCCGGGCGAGGGCGTGCTCCTCCTCCCGAGTCAGCAGGGGATAGCGGCGAACCTCGGCCATGTAGGCGGCCATGGGATCGCGCAGGGCCAGGGCGCTGGTCCCCGCTGGCGCCGCTCGCTCGGGCATGACCAAGGCCGCGGCGATCGCCTCGAGCTCCTCGTCGGTGGCCGGGCTGACCGCGGCGAGGGCCTCGTCTCCGGGCTGAGCCGCGGCGGCCTCGCCGTTCTCGAGATCAACCGCTTCGCCGGTCTCGACCGCTTCGCCGGTCTCGACCGTCTCGACCGTCTCGACCGTCTCGACCGTCTCGACATCGATCACCTCCGGCTCGACATCGATCACCGTGGGCTCAGCCTCGGCCGGGCGCTTCGCGTCGTCTGTCGACGAGTCGGAGTTCGGGGTGCCCATCGGGGCGGAGTTTACGCCAGAGTTCATCAACCAGCAGGTGCGGGCTCGACCGCGGGCGGAACATAGACCTGAGAGCCCGCGATCTGACTTGCGCGCCCTGAGCTCGGCCCGGAGGCGAGGCCGTCGCTCGTGGCGACGATCTCGCGGCGACTGTGGAGCGCCTCCGCCCCTCGAGTTGTGGCTCCTCACGCCTGAGGGCGCTAGACTCGGTCGGTGGTCAAACCCAGCCGGACTCGCCGTCGACGCACCCTGCCCACGCCCGCGGTCGTGCTCGGCTCAGCCGTGTTGGCGCTGGGCCTGACCGCGCTGGCCGACCGCAACGCCCAGGCCGGTCGCGGCGACCCGCGCGAGCACGCTCGCCTGGCCCAAGAGGAAAACCCGAGCGAGCTGCGGGTCCTCGACTGGACGCTCTGGAACGTCAGCAAGTACTACGTCGAGTCGCAGCGCGTCGACCCGGCGGCCATGACGATGGCTGCGCTCGAGTCCCTCGAGGCCATCATCCCCGAGGTCCTGGTCGAGCCTGCCGCGGGCGGCGAGGTTCGGGTTCGGGTCGGGACCACCGAGCGCACCTTCCCCGCCGACGCCGACGCCCTGTGGGCCGTCGGACCCCAGGTCCGCGAGGTCTTCGCCTTCATCAACGACCACGCGACCCTCAGCGAGGAGGAGCAGCGCGAGGCCGAGTACGCGATCGTCGAGGGTGTGCTCTCGACCTTGGATCCACACACCAACCTGCTGCGCCCGGCCGCCTTCGAGGACATGCGCACAAACACGGCCGGCCAGTTCGGCGGCCTCGGCATCGAGGTCGGCATGCGTGACAACATGCTGACGGTGATCCGGGTCCTGCCGGGCAACCCGGCCGAGCGCGCCGGGCTCGAGGCCGGCGACAAGATCGTCCAGATCGACGACCAGTCGACGGTCACCATGACCCTCAACGAGTCCGTCGACCTCATGCGCGGCGCCGCGGGCAGCAACATCACCGTCTACATCCGCCGCGAGGGCCTCGACAAGGCCCAGCGCTTCGACATCGAGCGCGCCATGATCAAGCTCGACAGCGTGATCAGCGACATCCTGCCCGGCAAAGACGCCCAGGGCCGCGACGTCAAAGTCGGGCTCATCCAGATCCCCCGTAACTTCGCCCAGACCACCGCCGACGAGCTCCGCGAGCAGCTGCGCGCGTTCGAGAAGGCCGGTGTGGAGGGGGTCGTCCTCGACATGCGTGACAACCCGGGCGGCCTGCTCAACGCCGCCGTCGAGGTCACAGACGCCTTTGTCGACGTCGGCACCATCGTGGCGACCGTGGGCGAGTCCTCGCCCCGGGAGGAGAGCAAGGCGACCACCAAGTACCGCTTCGCCGACGTGCCCCTGGTGGTGCTCGTCGACCAGGGGTCGGCCTCGGCGACCGAGATCGTCGCGGGTGCCCTGCGCAACCTCGACCGGGCCGTGATCGTCGGCCGGCGGACCTTCGGCAAGGGCTCGGTTCAGGTCCTCCACGACCGCCGGGTCTCGGACACGGAGCTCGCCCTCAAGCTGACCATCGCCCAGTACCTGACCCCGGGCGACATCTCGATCCAGTCCGTGGGCGTGAGCCCGGACCTCGAGACCATCCCGGTCTACGTCGGCGAGGAGTACCTCGCCTACTACGGCCGCAAGCGCTTCGACCTGGTCCGTGAAGAGTCCCTCTCTTCACACCTCGAGAACAGCAAGACCCAGCAACAACAGATCGCCGCGGGCCCGCTCTACTTTCTCCAGCGCGGCTCTCTGGCCGACGGCAGCCGCAAGGGGAAAGATCACCAGACCCCGCCGCCGCGCCTCGACCTCGAGGACGACGCCGACAAGCGTGCACAGATGCTGCTGCTCGATCCCGAGATCCGCATGGCCCGCGACCTGGCGCTGTGGGCCCCGTCCTCAGGGCGCAGGGAGATCCTCGCGGCCCTGCCCGAGTTCATGGCCCAACAGACCCGGATCGAGAGCGCACGCATTTCTCTGAGTCTGGCCGAGCGCGGCATCGATTGGACCGCGGGGCCGGCCCCCACTGGAGGCAGCGCCGAGCTGCATGTCAGCGTCGAGACCGACCGGCCCGGGAACAGCATCTCCGGCGGCGAGTCGGGCCTGCTGACCATGACCGTCACCAACCGCGGTGACGCCCCGGCCTTCCAAGTTCGGGCGATCTCGGACAGCGACTACAACTACTTCGACGAGCGCGAGCTCATGTTCGGGCGCATCGACCCCGGCGAGACCAAGACCACCCACCTCAAGCTCTCGGTCACGGCCAGCGAGCTCTCGCGCACCGATCGCATCGACTTCGCCATCCAGAGCCAACACGGCGTCACCCTTGCCGAGGGCTCGCGGCGCTCCATCGACATCTCGGCCGAGGGCATCGCCCGGCCCAAGTTCGCCTACGGCTACCAGATCATCGACGACCCCGCGCTGGCCATCGACGGCCGCCGCGACCTCCGGGGCAACGGCGACGGCCGGCTCCAGGTCGGAGAGCGGGTCCACCTGCGGGTCTGGGTCCACAACACGGGCCCGGGCGAGGCCAAGGACGCCCGCGTCCAGCTCCGCAACGGCTCGGGCGACGCCCTGTTTCTACACAGCGGCCGGGCCAAAGTCGGGGCCCTGGGCCTCGGCAAGTCGGACTTCATCGAGCTCGACTTTGAGGTCAAGAAGCCCACCGAGGAGATCTCGCTCCAGATCACGGTCAGCGACAACATGATCGGCGAGTACCTCATGGACGAGATCACCGTCCCCGTGCTCACCTCCCTACGTTTCTCCGACACCAAACAAGGCGCCACCGCCCAGGGCGCCATCGACCTCTACGCCAGTCCCTACGCCGACTCCCCCCGCATCGCCCGAGCCGACGCCGGGGCCAGCTTCGCCTCACTGGGCGTCGCCGGCAGCGGGACCAGCCGCTGGCACAAGCTCTCCCTGGGCAAGGGCCAGGTCGGCTTTGCCCGGGCCCGCGATCTGAGCGTCGGCGGCAAGGCCCCGCGCAAGCCCGGACCCACGACCACCGTGTTCCCGGTCTCCCCGCCCAGCATCCAACTCGCAGCCGTCCCCGGCCAGACCGCCGGCGAGCGGGTCGAGATCAGCGGCGTCGCCGTCGACGGCGAACAGGTCCAAGACCTCTACATCACCGTGGTCAACCCGGCCCGCAACATCTTCGGCCACGCCGAGAAGGTCTACTACGAGGCCAGCGTCGACCCGAGCACCGGCCGCCTCGAGTTCAGCACCGAGGTCCCGCTCGAGCCCGGCAACAACCTGATCGAGATCGTCGCACGCGAGAACGATCAGGTCAGCGGACGCCAGCGCATGTGGGTACTGCGGACCTCCGGCCTGAGCGAGGCCCGAGCCCGAGAGGCCACCTTGACCAGCAACGGCAAGCTCTCGGTCGATACGTTTAATTAGCCCCCCGCGGTCGAGTTGGGCCTCTGCCGGCTACAAGCGCTTCGCGCTTGGTCGGTCGGGCCTTCTTCTCCTCCCACGCTGATCTTCAAGAGGGCCACCACCTCCAGTCGCGCTGCAATTGATGCAACCTCCCGGGCTCTCTCAAAGACTCTCCGCTTTCAAATTCCCCCCAAGGGGGACCAAGCTCCATGCCCCCCACTGTCGGTTCTGCCTCTGCCGGCTACAAGCGCTTCGCGCTCGATCTCGGTTTGGCGAATGCGGGCGACGACCACACAAAGCAGAGGCCAAGCCCTCGAACGCAGGACCGCGTGGGCTACGGGGAGGGGGTCCACGCGCAGTTTGGGAGGGCCACAACACCCATCGAAGCCTCCCTCACTCGCACACCAACCTCCCCAAAATCACCGCGTTCTCACTCCCCCGACTGTCTGAGCATGGACCCCTCCCCACAGCTCGCGTGGCATCTCCCTCCCGGCGACGGACCCGAGCAACCCGCCACCGTCGGAGCCTCCACAAGAACTTCCTACGACCCGTCCATCCACTCCGTCCGCCCAGTTTAGACCGCACGCGACAGCAGACGCCAAGCCCTCGAACGCAGGGGCCGCGTGGGCTGTGGGGAGGGGGTCCACGCGCAGTTTGGGAGGGGCCACAACACCCATCGAAGCCTCCCTCACTCGCACACCAACCTCCCCAAAATCACCGCGCTCTCACTCCCCCGACTGTCTGAGCATGGACCCCCTCCCCACAGCCCGCGTGGCTTCTCCCTCCGCACGACAAGCTCGAGAGCGACCCATTGCCCTCCGAGCGAGCCTCCTCCGTCTCCGAGACAGCTCAGTTCAGGATGTACACACGACAGCAGACGCCAAACCCTGTGGGTGTGGGGAGGGCCGCTCGCCCCCCGCCCCACAGGGCTCGGGTCTAGAGCCCGTCGGCGACCGCTTGGATCTCCACGAGCAGCTCTTCACCCGTGATGTTGTCGAAGCCGCCGCCGATGCCATGGCTCGTCGTGTAGACGATCGTCATGCTCTCGCGCGGGACGATGATGTCGAAGCCGCGGCCCTCACCGAAGGGCGAGTTGTCGAACACACCGGCCATAGGCATGGTCTCGGCGTCACCTACACACCACCCTTGGGTACTGCCGAGGCTGTCCATGAAGTTTCGACACTCCTCGGGGGTTCCGGGTTGGAGGAAGCTGTTGGCCTCCAACACCCAGATCAGCTCTGCGCCAGCGTCGATGATCTCTTGCTCCACCTGCACGACCGAACTGGCGTGCTGCACACAAGAGGGTCACCAAGCGGGTACGGAGATGAACACGAGCAGGTCGTGCACGCTCCAGTCGATCACCGGGTCGGTGTCGCAGGGGGCGTTGAACAGATCGAGGACGGCCTCGCTACCGTCGGCCCGGTTCGCGCTCATCCACCGGTAGGGGGTCAGGACCTCGCCGACGGCCATGGGCTCCGACGCGCCCGCGGGGTAGGAGCAGCCGGGGCCCGTGCCCTCGCTCGAACTCTCTCCCGTCGAGCTTCCGCCGGTCTCCGTGTCGCCGCTGCCGGTGCTGTCCGTGGTGCTGCCCGAGCCCTCCGTGGCGCTGCCCGAGCCCTGCGTAGCGGAGGTCTCGGTGGTCGCGCTGTCTTCGGACTCTCCCGTGGCTCCGGTGACCCCCGATCCGAGTTCGTCGTCGGAGCCGTCCACTGCGCAGCCGGACAGAGCGAGCGAGAGCAAGCTACAGGGGATCAATGTGGCGAGACGAGGACGCACGACGACAGCCTAACAGCTGCCACCCAGGCGTCGTTACAAGCGATTCGCGGAGACCGCCGCCGAGCGGGAGGTCGGGGCCAGGGCGCCACCTGGTGACAGCGCCACCTGCCCGCTCACGCCCCCCAGTTTGTGCCCTCGGGGATCGCCACCCCGAGCGAGAGCACCCAGCGGACCCCTCGCTCGACCTCGCTGACGCTGTGCTCGTGCAGGTCGCTGCGGAACAGCTTGATCCGGGGTCGATCGAGCATCGCCTTGCGACAGTCGAACTCGCCGCCCGTGCGAGCGGGGACGAGCACGATGTTCAAGCGCAGATGGCCCGCTCCAGACACCGGGTCACGGTGGGGCGGCACCCTCGAACCCCGGGGGAAGCGGAGCAGATAGAGGTCCACCCGCCGGCCCTGCGCCAGCAGCAGCTTGTCGTAGCCACTGTCTCGGCGGCCTCGTCGCCAGCGCCAGAGCTTCGCCTCCATATCGCCGGGCCTCAGTCGCGACAACAGACGAGCCGGACCACCAAGAACACTGTGTGAGTGGGCTCGAGCTTGGTGTTCACACGAAAATCGTAGTCGATGCCCACGCGCATCATGGGCTCGCGCCCGAGATTGAGCCCCACACCCACGACGCCTCCGACCCCGGCCGCCTTGTTGTGCAGTTGATGTCCGCGCGGGAGCCCACCGACCGCGCCCAGCCCCGTGCGCAGATAGACAGGACCGAGCAAGGCCGTAGCGACCACGTCGGCGCCGAAGCTCGGCGCCTTGCGCTCATAGTAGGGCGTCACGTGTGTGACCACCCCGAACGAGAGGCCCAGATCTCGGTAGCTGTGCTCCATCATGCCGCCGAACTCGAGCTCGAAGCGCGTATTGGGGTGAAAGCCACCCCGGTGGAGGGTCATCCCAGGAGCGATCCCGAGGCTGAAATAGGCCGAGTCGAGCTCGAGGGACTTCCGCCTCTTCGGCTCTGGCTCGTAGGGGATCTCAAAATTGGGATTGTACTCGGGCTCGTAGTCGACCAGCTCCAGGTCAGGCTGGATCCCGATGTCGGCTTCGGCGGCCCTGGCTTCGACGACCTCGACTTCGCTGACTTCGGCTTCGGCCTCGACCGCCACAGCTTCGACCGGCATCGGAGCCTCCTCGGGCGACGCAGCGTTCGCTTCGCCGACAGCCAGGGCCAAGGCCAAGGCGGCCATACACGCCGAGATCGAAGAAACGAGGCCGAGAGCCGAGGATGCCGGGTGAGTCACGAGCGTGTTCATCAGGGGTCTCCAGGCTGCCCAACGCCTGCTGCGTGCCACCACTTTCGTGCTCGTGCGGGAGGGTGACCCGGTTCACAACCTACGCAACTCCCCGCACATGTGCGCTGGTTTGCCTGCGGGGGCCGCCTCACAGGACGCCGACCATCGGCGACAGCGTGCACCCATAGAGCATGTCGAGCATGTCGAGCATGTCGAGCATGTGTCAGGGACCAAACGCAGAGAAGCCCGCGCGAGGCGGGCTTCTTCAGCGGGAGATCGAGCTGCTCAGGACGCTTCTTTTTGGTCCGCGTAGACGAGCACTGGCTGCTTGTTCTCGTTGATCGTCTCCGAGTTGATGTGGACCTCGGTGATGTTGTCGACGCTGGGGATGTCGTACATCACCTCGAGCATGGCCCGCTCGAGGATCGAGCGGAGCCCACGGGCGCCGGCGCGCTGCTCCTTGGCCTTGCGCGCGATCGCTACCAGGGCGTCCTCGGCGAAGTTCAGCTCCACGCCGTCCATCCGCAAGAGGCGCTTGTACTGTTTGACCAGGGCGTTCTTGGGCTCGGTCAGGATGGAGACCAGGGCCTCCTCGTCGAGCTCTTGGAGCGGCGCGACCACGGGCAGGCGACCGATGAACTCGGGGATGAGCCCGAACTTCATGAGGTCCTCGCTCTGGGACTGCTGAAGCAAGTCCCAGTGCTTGCGCTCCTCGCGACGTTGGACCGAAGCGCCGAAGCCCATGGTCTTGGCGCTGACCCGCGCCTCGATGATGTCCTCGATACCCGCGAAGGCCCCACCACAGATGAACAAGATGTTGGTGGTGTCGACCTGGAGGAAGTCCTGCTGCGGATGCTTGCGGCCACCCTTGGGCGGAACCGAGGCGACCGTACCCTCGAGGATCTTGAGCAGGGCCTGCTGTACACCCTCACCCGAGACGTCGCGGGTGATCGAAGGGTTGTCCCCCTTGCGCGCGATCTTGTCGATCTCGTCGATGTAGATGATGCCCCGCTGGGCCCGCTCGACGTCGTGGTCGGCAGCCTGCAGCAGGCTGACGATGATGTTCTCGACGTCCTCACCCACATAGCCGGCCTCGGTGAGGCTGGTGGCGTCGGCGATCGCGAAGGGCACATCCAAGATCCGCGCGAGCGTCTGCGCGAGCAGAGTCTTGCCCGAGCCGGTCGGCCCGATCAGCAAGATGTTGCTCTTTTGCAGCTCGGGCTCATCGCCCGAGGTGGTCACGTTGATGCGCTTGTAGTGGTTGTAGACCGCGACCGAGATGATTTTCTTGGCCCAGTCCTGACCCACGACGTAGTCGTCGAGCACCTCCCGGATCTCTCGGGGTTTGGGCACCTTGCCCGGGCCCTCCTGGCGCTCCTCTTTCTGGACCTCCTCGGCGAGGATGTCGTTACACAGCGAGATACACTCGTCGCAGATGTAGACCGAGGGCCCAGCGATGAGCTTCTTGACTTCCTTTTGCGACTTTCCGCAGAAGGAGCAGCTCAAGTTTCCGCTTCCTTTGGTGTTGGCCGGCATGCTGGTCTACCTCGTCTCCACTACTTGTCGTTTTTGTCGGCCGGGGCGGATGCCTCGGCGCCGTCACTGGGTTCATCGCGACGCAGGACCTCGTCGATGAGGCCGTACTTCTTGGCCTGATCTGCGTCCATAAAGTTGTCGCGATCGGTGTCCGCGAGGATCTCGTCGACGGTCCGGCCGGAGTGTTTGGCCATGATGCCGTTGAGCGTCTCTTTCAGACGCTGGATCTCTCGAGCTTGAATCTGGATGTCGGTCGCCTGACCCGAGGCACCGCCGTGAGGCTGGTGGATCATGATCCTGGCGTGGGGCAGGGCGAAGCGCTTGCCCGGGGCGCCGCCAGCGAGCAGGAACGCGCCCATGGATGCCGCCTGGCCCATGCAGTAGGTCGCCACGTCGCAGCGGATATACTGCATGGTGTCGTAGATGCCGAGGCCGGCAGTGACCACGCCGCCGGGCGAGTTGATGTAGAGCCGGATGTCCTTGTCCGGGTCCTCCGACTCCAGGAACAGGAGCTGGGCGGTCGTCAGGCCACCCACACGATCGTCGATGGCCGTATGCAAGAACACGATGCGGTCCTTGAGCAGACGGCTGTAGATGTCCCACGAGCGCTCACCGCGGTGGGTCTGTTCCACGACGAAGGGGACGTTCATGGCAGCGGGGGGTTGGCCGAACCAGGGCATTCGTAGGCTCCGTTACAGTCTCTCGTATGGTGACTTCGGGAGCCCGCGCTTGCAAGCGCGGGCGGGGTTGGGCAGTCGGGCCGCTCAGGGCCGTCAACTGTGGCTCAACAAGATATCACGTAGCACGTCGGGTCGCTGGTCGAGGGAGCACGCGGCGTCCTCCCCAACTGGGCGAGAGCC
>Ga0256845_1001715_pt1 | contig 17150 bp, 16 predicted proteins | sample RiftiametaG_FD_189101 | JGI IMG/M metagenome (GOLD analysis project Ga0256845, IMG submission 189101) | Tube worm associated microbial communities from hydrothermal vent at the East Pacific Rise, Pacific Ocean - Riftia | ecosystem: Host-associated > Annelida > Integument > Unclassified ...
ATGAATGTTTTCTATAAGCCGACTGATTTTTCCGCTGTTAATACGAATAGAAAAAACTTCATCATTAAAATCAAATAATATATTTTGATCATCTGGTGACCATTTTAAATAATGACTATTTAACGATGTAGGGCTATCTGATAATTGGCGAGTTAAACCTTTATTGTTCCGCAACCAAATTTGAAACTCACCACTCTTATTAGACAGATAAGCGATGTACTGACCATTTGTTGAAAAGCTTGCATTCTTTTCACTAATAAAATTATCCGTTATTTTTAAGCCTTTCTGTTCTAGCTTTCTTTTTAAATCAGTCTCTAATTCAGTCTCTAATTCAGTCTCTAAATCAATCAGCCATAACTTATAATTTGATTCAACTAGCAGAGGATGAGAAATGATATTATTTGAAAGTTGATCTTTAGTTGAGTCTGTTAAAACATCATTAAGATAAATAACAAAAAGAGAAAAAGTAAAAATAATAAACAATATTATTTTTACTGTCGCTATATCAATAGAAACTTTTTTAGACAAACTTTTTACCCGTTTTAAATTATTACTGTTCTTATTGAACATATCAGTCATTTAAATAGATCAAGTTATTTTGATAGGAAACTTTTTCAACAAGTCACTAATACTTACGTTTAATTCCCTTTGACTCTCTTCATAAGCGGTTCGCGTTTTACTTGCCGTAATTCGATAAACTGCTGTTTTTCTTTCTATGTCAACGATATTAATCATGAGTATTCTAAATTTTTTATCATTAGCATCAATATAATTAAACTGACTTTTTTGTCCTGCGACTGGCTCAAGTTTTAGGCTTTCTTCTACTTTAATCCCTAAAGCAAATTGAACGTCTAAATCTGCTCCATGATCAACCATACGTAAACCTTTATTATCCAACGCCATCATGATTGCGGTCGAAATTTTCTGTTTAATTGTTCCTGATTTTTCTCTAACTTTTAAAGCTCTAATTGAATAAGTGCGAAAGTTCTGAAAATTAACGTTCTTATTAAGAGAAAACTCAACTTCTTTGGGAATGTTTTTCTCTTCAGACGGTTCATTTTCTAAACGGAATTTTAATGCCAAATTATTTTTAGAATCGGCTTTTCTTAATCCTTCTTCTAAGCTTATTTTTTTCTCTTTAATTAGTTTATAGAGTGCCTGATCAAAAGTTTGGTTAACCGTATCTTCAGCCCGCTCCATTGCTTCTCGGATCTCTTCTATTTTTCCAAATTCAATCAACTCTTTAACATAAGGTGTGACTTGCATCATTTCAATGGCGGCTATCCGTCTTTTATCAATACCAATACATAACCGTTGAGCGACAATACCACGCAAATTTAAAGCAAGATCTTGAAGGATTTGTTGTTTTGCATCTTCGGGAAAAAAGTTAAATATTCTTTCTAATGCTTGATTTGCATTACTAGCATGTAACGTTGCTAAACATAAATGACCAGTCTCAGCGTAGGTTAATGCTTGCTTCATGGTTTTTCTATCTCTAATTTCACCAATAAGAATAACGTCTGGCGCTTCTCTCATGGCATTTTTTAATGCTATTTCGAATGAGTCGGTATCTAATCCAACTTCTCTTTGATTCACCAGACTTTTTTTGTTGCTATGAGTAAATTCAATCGGATCTTCAATTGTTAATATATGACCTGTTTTATTGGCATTTCGGTAATCAATCATTGATGCCAGTGTTGTAGACTTACCGGTCCCTGTTGAGCCCACTAATAAAACTAAGCCTCGTTCTAATTGGATTAAATCTTTTAAACCTTCAGGTAAACCTAATTCCTCAATAGATGGGATGATCTTTTTAATATAACGGATAACCATTGCCGGTTGACCACTTTGACGGAAAACATTAATCCTAAAGCGCCCTAGTGATTCTATTTTTAGTGACTTATTCAGTTCTTTTTCAATCGCAAACTGAGCAATTTCTGCTTCATCTAAAATTGAAAAAATTAAGTCATGATTCATTTTCTCATCGAGACGAATATCTCGAATAGGACGCATTTTACCCTCAACCTTTACCAGTGGTTCACAGTCAACACTAATAAAAAGATCAGAAGCTTGCTGCACAACCATGGCAGCCAGGAGTTCAATAAGATCCATAATTTCACATACCTATTATTATTTAGTTAGATACTACTATAATATTAAGAGATAATTAAATTAATTTGCTATTCTTAACTAAAGATAAATAGATCCAGCTCTTTGAAAGAAAATAGGCTCACTCAATAAATTGAATTAAGTGAATTTCTCTTTTTAACGTTCCCCTATTAATTTAAAATGGTTTATTCAATGATAAATCACCAAACGATTACCGAAACATTGTCTTTTTTGCTACCCGAAACGGCAGATCTAAGCGTTTCTGACTCAAAGTTATTTTATAAAGCAGAATTCAATTGGCTACTGCATTCTGATCCTGAACGCCCCTTTAAGCGCTCAAAAACTGTTGTTATATTAATTAACGAAAGTGCCGTAAGTGACTTACTCAATGTGGGTAATAAGCGAGAAGCAAAAGTGTTGATTGATTTAGAAACGTATTTTAAAAATAAACTTCATCAATTTAATCCCGATCATAGCGCTCTGCAAGGACAAGTAGAACCGGTTGAAAAATGGAAAATTACCTCGTTACATTTTATTGAATCAGCGACTCCTATAAAAGGAGTCACTCGAAGGTTATTTTAAATATCATTGACCAATTAAGGAATCTAATCGCTCTAAATCATTTAAAACACGCCAATAACCTCCACCATCTTGCACTCTTGCTTTCCAATGTTCCAATCGTTTTTTGTAATCTCTAGGGTCAATATTATCAGATCGAAGTTTAGTAACATTGAGCGCAACAACGTTAATATCTGTCACATTAATGGGAAAGTTTCTAACCAGTTCTTTACTCAAATCTTCTTCTAAATCTGAAAATATCAACACATATTTATCTTTTGCTTGTGTTTCTTTAACAAAATCTGATGCCTGAATAATACCTCCTGTAATGTCCGTATTTCGACTTCCAAATTTTACACTGGCAACAAACTCGTCAACTTTGTGTTTAAACAATCGCTTCTGATTATTTGCAGTACTAGGCCTAAGATCAAAAGTAGCTTTTGCAATAATATCTTTTTCGCTAAAACTTCCACTATCTATTCTAGCAATTGCAATAGAGTCTCCGCTATTTAGCGTCGCCAACAAATAGTTCATAATGGCTTGTGCTTTAACAAGTTCTTGAGTGTATGTACCTGATGTGTCTAATAATAAATATACAGCTTTATTAGACGGTTTATGAGAATCGCAAGCGACCATGAATAAATTACTAGCCAATATAAAAACTATCAATATTCTTTTGCTGATCTTATCTCTCATGTTATTTACTTTAATTAAATTTTTCATTGTTATTTCTCCTAGATTGACTAATCAATGGATGGATCTAAGTGCAAATTCATTTCTTTGTTTTTGTTTATCGACTTATCTTTCATTAGTTTTTCTATCGTTAATGGAACCATAATAATCAAGTCAAATAAGTGAACAAACATATTAAACAAGTGTTGTGAGAAACCACCAAACATTCTAATGACAATTCGAAGTACTCGAACAACGGCAATAATAAGCTGACCAATCACTATTCTTAATGAGTGTATAAATGACTCTAATGGAATAGCGATAAAAGCTAATGCAAAGGGTAAAATAAATCCCATGATCATTTGTCCGATAGAGGGTATCCATCTAAACTGTGCCTCTACAACGCCTCCTGAAGATCCCGCATTAATTAATGACTGTTGCAACGCTTCGCGATCTAAGGCTAATAGGTCACGCATGTAGGCTAATGACGATTCAATTGTTGCTAATACAACAAGAATGAAAAAAGTAACATACATCATACGGCGACGCATTTTGTCATCCAAACTACTAATAATTGGAAACAAGTTTGTGATCCTTAATGACTCAAACAAAAACAATCCCATTGCCACTTCAATTAATATAATCACTAATGCCGCTATATCTGATGTTTTTAATTCACCGATATAACTGGTGCCTCCAACCATTTCAGCCATTGGCGATGCAATTAATTGAAAATTAATTAGCCCGCCTAATGCGGCAATAATTAAGACTAAACCAGAAATAAAGAACTGGGTTAATGATGATGAAGCTAATGCTGTGGCTGCATTGTCTTGGTTTTGCAAAATCTCACGATAAGTTTTCATTTGAAAATCGATGTTGTTTGAACATTGATCTAAACTTTTAATTTTGCAACTGACTTCATTTAATTTATCATCAATAGCACGCCATTCAGGCTGCATATTTTTAAGTAAACGATGACTTTCTGCAGTTGATTTTTTATACGCTTTTAAAGTTTGTTGGTGTGACTCTTCAACTGCTTTTTTAATGTTGATTAAAATTTTACTAATCGTGGGGTCGCCACCTGTTGGTAATGCGGCTATAGTTTGTACAACATCTCCCCATGCTGGAGGCAGTGGTGCTGCATCGGATGAATTTTGGTAATCAACTTCTATTTGTTTAATTGATTCCGCAATTTGGCGATGCAAATTTGGGTACTTCGACAAATCTTTTTTAACAATATCATTGACTCGTACAAATTCACGCTCTATTGATTTTTCTATTGCTCTAGCACCACTAGCTAACAATATTTCTCTGTTCCTCAACATGAGACGCGATTCTAATTTTTTTAAACTAAAAGCCCACATTCTCATTGTTGAATAAATAATTTTTCCTGAAACTTTAAAAACATGATGTGCTTGACTTCGCCCTAAGTAAAAACTGACGATAATAATTAATGACCAAATGACTAATGATAAAGCCACACTGTTTGACCAAAGTGTTAAAAGCTGATTATTCATGGAAACCTCCAATTTGGGATAAAATGAAACAACCCATTAAGTGTGACGTACGGCTGTGAAAAATTGGTGAGAAAAAAAACTTTTAAATAATGTTAGAATTCTTTTTAAACAATTTACCAACAAAGTTTTAAGCCATGGCAACTATCTTTTGGGTTGAAGACCAATATCATTGGATTGATAAGTTTAAATCGACTCTTGAAAACGCTGACTTTTCTTTCGATCCAGTTAAACAGGACAAAAAAGAGCCTAATCGGCTAATTATTCATAAATTTGTTGAATCCGCCTGTCAATGGATCAATCAGATGAAATCACCTCCTGATATTGCTATTTTAGATGCTAATATGAATGGAAATGATGATGCGGGGTTAACCGTTTCTTCTTTGCTCGCAAAAAAATGGCCCGATCTACCCATCATATTTCTTTCTGAGCACAGCGGTACAGGTATAGAAGAAAAAGTATTTGAAAGAACTGCAACTCAAGATTTTATTGCTAAACACCAACAAAATATTGATAAGGTTCTCTGTTGGCGAATTAAAGCATTACTGCGACACAAAAATATTAATATTCAAACAAACTCAAATGATAGCCTGATAAAAGGTGATTTAACCATAGATTTAGCGACTTGGAATGTATACTGGCATGGTGAAAGATTAATGAATCCAAATAATGGACAAAGACCACTAGCCCCCACTCCCAGAAAAATATTAAAATTTTTAGTCGAAGCTTCACCTCGAAGCATCAGTACTTTACAAATGGAACAAAAACTTGAAAGCGACCGTTTTAATTACGCTAGTTACCGTCAACATATAAAAACATTAAGACACTCATTTGACAAAGCATCATTAGCTGCAGGAAAAACAAGTTTTCTCGAAATATGTAAAAATGGCAAAGGCATTGTGACTTTTGGTGATGATGGCGCTTACTGTTGGTTAGAGTAAATAGTCTTTACTTATAATAATATCTAAACACGATTCAATTTGAGAATAACATGATGTTAGATGAAAATAAGCAAATAGAAAAACTATCAAAGCCGTTTAAATCACCCTATTTTCCGTGGTTTAGTAGCATAGTATCTCTGTTTATCATCGCCTATTTATTAATCAATAATGATCCCGAATTAAAACTCTTTTATAACATGCAAGATTCCGTAGCTAATATAACCTTTAATATTTTTATTATTGTTTTTGTTGGTCTTGTTTATTGGATAGATGCTAAGATTTTTATGATAAGAAGAGATCAAACTAATTCACATATTTCTCGTATAAAAGAACAACTAAAATTAGTCACTCAAAGCAAAAAGAAACAGCAGCTTAGAGCGAATACCTCATCTGACCATACTGAGAAACTGAAACTATTTATTAGCGATAAATTAATTGAATACATGGACTATGATGAAAAATTTATTCATTTTAAAGGTATTGCCTCTGAAGTAAGGCACAATGGCGTGATAAGTTACGACAAAGTAATGACTGCTTTACACACAGCCATTGAGCAACAAAATTTTTTATCACTCTACGAGCAATCTCACGACACTGATTCAACCGAACCAAACAAACATACAATAAATGCTTTAACTGATTATCGCAGCGCTTTAGATGCAATGAGGTATTTATGGGTGCTGTTAGACCTTTCAACGGCAGACAATATGTCAATCCACATAAGTAATCAATTAATCGAATGTGAAGAGCATTATTATCAATTGCAACTTGACTCTCAGCAGTCTTTAGATATGACGCAGAGCATTCCGACTTTGCCAACATTTCATCCTCAAACCGCAACGTTAATGGCCTTGGCGATGATTTCAAACGATAGTGAAATTAAACAGTTAATTGCTTTAATAAAAATAAATCCCTCGATTCTTGAAAAACCTTTCTTTTTTGAAAATGAACAATTTAGAATTTCATTAGAAAATACACCTGAGTTACTCGGCAATCATAACCACGTTATATTGTTATTGGAAAACCTAATTAAAAATGCCCAATTCTTTTCACATAAAACCCGTTACAAACAAAAAAGTGATCGTATTATTATTGTGTTGAAGCCAGAAAGTGATAATGCTCATTTATCTATATATAACAGAGGGCCTCATATTCAAACTGAAGATATTGACGACATTTTCAAGCTCGGTTTTTCTACCAGAAATAAATCTTCACAAAAAAATAAAATTCATCATGGTAAAGGTCTTGGGCTATTCTTTTCGCGTGAAATTGTAAAAGGCTACCAAGGCACCATTGAGGCAATTAATATAAAAAATACCCAATGCGACTATCTACTAATGTTAGTATTAGCGAGTGGAGAAAATAAATCGATTAAAATAAATACCCTTTTTGATAACCATAGAATAAAAACTAAACTAGATGAGGAGAATGAATGGCAAGATGACGTTATCATTAACACAAACATTCCCATTACCTCAATTGAGTTACAATGTTATAACAATGAAACGGAGAAATATAATCCTTCTGAATATTCTCCTACCATTGATCAGTTAATAAAATTTGAATGGTGTAGTTTATCTAAAGAATTAATTAATCACTGGAATATCTCACTAAAGCCGTTTAAAAAAAATCATCAGTTAACTTTTAAAGCTTTAGATGTCTGTGGTGTGAAATTTGATATTAAACTACCTACAGCAGAATCAAGTTTAAACGAATGATTAATTTTTAGTTTTAAAACAATGCCTCAGGTATACTAGAAAAAATAGCGGTGTGTAATAAACAACAATCAGATAAATTTAAAAAATAAATGTTAAAATGTTGACGTTAAAACATTAACGTTAAAAAAAATTAAGGTTAAACAACAATGAAAAAATCATTAACTAAATTCGTCTTAATCTCTATCAGTATAGCAATGATAGGCTGTCAACAAATGCCGTTAAAATATCAACTTGATCCAGAAATTGTAAACCTTGATGAATTGGCTTCAAAAGCAAAAATGGTAGCCTTAAAAGTCAGTGATTCAAGAAAACCATTGAATAACGACCAAAGCCAACTAATTTCTGGTCCAATTAACGAAGCAAAATTATTACAAGATAAATTAATTAATCAATTAAAAACAAAAAAATATAAGATCATTAATAATATTTTATTAGCCGATCTTGCTATCCACCTAGAAATTATTCAGCTAAATCTAACCATCAAAAAAACAACTTTTAAAAGTATAATCTACGGCAAAAGTGAAATCAAAATAACCGTTAACAAAAAAAATCAGCAATGGAGTAAGATAAAAAAAGCAACCAGAACACAAGAAGTGGCTAATCCGGCGAATAATATTGATGCCACAGGAGTACTCAACCAAATGCTGAGCCAACAGTTATCTAGCTTATTTGCTGATAAATCTTTATTAGAATTCGTTAAAAAAGAGTAATATAAAGTCTATTTTTAATAAAACTTTCAAATTTGTGATCATTTTCTAACTATTTTTTATTTCATGGTCCATAATTAGTCGAATCTAGACGTATTTATAGGAAAATATAATGTATTCAAAACGTATATTAACAGCCTTGTTAATTTCCCTATCGAGTTTTGCTCAAGCCGACTCTGTAGGTATAGAGGTCGGAGCTTATCAATGGACTCCTGATTATAAAGGTACCGTTTCCGTTGATGATGGAACCACCACAGCAAATGATCTCGATATTAATGATGATCTTGGTTTTACCGATAACAAGCACAATATTGTGTGGGCTTCATTTGAACACCCTGTACCTTTTTTACCCAACTTCAAACTGGTGTCTTCTCAGCTAGATACTTCTGCATCTTCGACGTTGAACAGAAATATTACATTTGGTAACGAAAGTTTTTCTGCTAGCGAAGCAATAACCACGCAGTTTGATATGAGCAATGTTGAATACACCTTATATTATGAATTACTCGATAACTGGATCAACTTAGATGCCGGATTAACTTTCCGGCAATATGATGGAGAAGTTGCGGTTCAGTCAAATACTAATACCACGGTCAATGAAAAAGAAGTTTTAGATTTCACCATCCCTTTGGTCTACCTAAAAGGGCGAGTTGATTTGCCTCTCACGGGTTTCTTTGTTGATGGCGTGATTAATATCATTGATTATGATGGCAATTCATTATCAGACACTGCCTTTGCTGTTGGTTATGAAAGCGAGATAGGTTTAGGAGGTAAAGCAGGATATAGAACATTTAATATGGATGTGGAAGAATCAGATTTCACTTCAGACCTTAAATTTAAAGGTGCCTACGTTAGTGTGTTTTTCCACTTTTAATTACCGTTCATAAAACTAAAGTTAATAAAAAAGGTCCGTCTAACTAGACGGACCTTTTTTATTGGAAGATCCACCGCAATTTCAACCCGCGGCTTTGCCATTCCAAGGAGCGATCTTAATCAGTAATAACATGCCAGGGATTGCCAAGGCGTAACAAATCACAAAAAACAATTCGTAGCCCACCGCTTCAATAATATAACCGGTTGTCGCTCCAGCAAAGGTTCTTGGCACGGTAGCAATGCTAGTTAACAGTGCAAATTGAGTTGCGGTAAATTGTTGGTTAGTGATTCGTGCCATATAAGTTGAAATACCAACCACTCCAAATCCTACACCTAAATATTCCATACTGACTGCCGCAAACAATGCCCAGATGTTGTGACCAGCTTGAGCTAACAAAGCATAGCCAATAATTGAACCTATTTGAAAGACACCAAAAATCCAGAGAGAGCGATTTAACCCCAAATAAGTCAATAAAATCCCACCTAAAAGAGAGCCTAAAATTGCCGACCAAAGTTTCGATAATTTTGCGATTGATCCAATTTCTGTTCCTGAGTAACCTAAATCATAAAAAAAAGGCGTTTCTAAAGCAGTCGCCATATTGTCACCCAGCTTATACAAAACTAAAAATAACAAAACAACTAAAGCATTTTTCCATCCATTTCTAGAGAAAAATTCTTTAAATGGCTCTACAACAGCCTCTTGAAGCGACGATGGTTGGTATTGCACTTTTGGTAGTTCGTTAATAATAAAGCTCGTTATTAAACCAACGAATAGAAATATTGATGAACTCGCGATTGCCCACTGCCAAGTCAATAAATCGGCAACAATTAGGCCTAATCCACCAGGGATAATAGAGGCAAATTTATAACTATTTACAAAAAGAGAAGTCCCCATTCCCATTTCATCATCCGACAAAATTTCTCGTCTATAAGCATCTAAAACAATATCTTGGCTTGCACTAAAAAATCCAATAAAACCAACGACTAAAGCAATTAATCCAATTTGAGAGTCAGGTTTTAGAAAAATTAACAGCAGCGTTAATACAATTAAAGGCACCTGAGTAATCACCATCCAGCCTCGTCTTTTACCTAAAAAAGGCGGCGTAAAACGCTCCATTAATGGCGACCACAAAAACTTCCAATTATACGAAAATAAAATAATGGAGAATAAACCAATCGTGGAAAGATCAACCCCATTATTTCTTAGCCATGCAGGAATTAGCTGAACCAATAAATACAAAGGTAAACCCGATGCAAATCCGGTAAACAAACAAACCAGCATTTTTTTATTACCTAAAAAAGACAATAAAATGTTATTATTATTTTGCAATCAGTTTCCTTAAATTAATCTCTACAGACTAGTCATTCAATGACGATAAATTATTAATCTATGTGTGCCGTGTATAACCGTTTCAATCAAGAGACTGGAATTTTAGCATGATAATTATTATCTACTAGGTTTATGATTGAGAAAAGCCCGCGACCACAATTGAATGCAGCACAGTTGATAGAATTTTCGAGCTGAGACTAACCAACACCTTGATTGATAATGGGTGTATCTTAAAACGAATAAAAGATAAGTGTGTACTTTTTGATGAGTCTTCTTTCTATAAATATTGTGGGTGCTGGCAGTATCGGTCATTTATTAACGGCCTATTTATCAAGCACCCCTGCTTCCATCACTTTATACGCCAAACAACCAAGCAAAAAACAAACCTACCAACTCACCAGCCCAACTGAAAAAATTCAATACCTTGTTGAAAAAAAAACACTAAATCAATGGCAAGCGGCTGATTTCATTATTATTTGTGTAAAAGCAACCGCGCTTGAAGATTTATGTATGCAATTACGGAAGATAGCTAATAAACAGACGCCCATCGTATTAATGATGAATGGTATGGGGCTTATTGAAATAGCAAAAAAGCATTTACCAACCACATTAATTTACCAAGCCTCAACCACTCATGGCGCGCTGTTAGTTAACAATCAACTTCACCATACAGGGCAAGGAGAAACATTAATAGGTAAAATATTTGATGACAGTCTTGAAACACAAGGCGCTATTTCACCATTAATAAAACTGTTAAATAAAGCATTCACTAAAACAACATGGAATGAAGATCATCGTCAATCTCTCTTTAAAAAACTGCTTATTAACGCCATCCTTAACCCTTTAACAGCGATCTACAATGTAAACAATGGACAACTCATTGAAAATATTGAAATTAATCAACGAGCTAAAAAACTGACACAAGAATTACAGCCATTAATCCATTACTATCTATCTCATACTAACTGGCTAAGCATTTTTAAACTGGTTGAAAATATTGCAAATAAAACCAACACTAACAGTTCATCAATGCGACAGGATATTTTGATGGGACGAAAAACTGAAATTGATTTTATTACAGGGTATTTGCTTATGTTAGCCAAAAATCACGGCATTAAGCTAGCTAACCATCAACAGTTATTCAGTCAAATCAAAAAACTGGAATCAACTTCAAATTTAAAGCCCTAACCAGGTCACAAATTAATAAATAGATCCAGATGAAATTAAAAAATTCTGATATTCTTAAATATTAAGAAACAGATAGAATGTTTGATTACATGGCGTAACAAAGTACCAATAAACGTCAAAGGAATATCAGTCTCATATTGAACATCGTTTATTAAACAATCGTTTGGAGTTTTGAATGTCACCAATCAATAAGACGCTATTAATCTTACTTATTTCAGGTTTGCTATTTACCCTGCTATTAACTTTAGGCCAGCCAAAGAATAGTGAAGTCAATTCAACGGCCGCAGCTCAACAACTCAGTTTACAATTTGGAGATAATATAAAAGCACTTTCTTTGGGGATCAGTGATTTATCAAATAATTCATCTTGGCAAAATACGCCTATTGCAGAATGGCCGCACTTGTTATCTACTCAAAAGTCAATCTACAAAGCAGCAGGATTAAGTCTTTTAGGCGTTCACGCTAAATCTTCCGATATTTTATATATGCAAAAAATGAATAGACCTGGGCAGTTTTTTGAACTTCAAACACCACTACAACGATTGTATAAAAACAAGGTCTCGGTACAAATAATTCAAACTTACAAAGAGCAGCCAGCAGTTGTTTTATTATTCCCCATAAAAACCGTTGATAATGAAATAATTGGAAGCCTAATTGGCATTAAATTATTAGATATTTCGCTGTTAAAAACATTTCATTATCGCTCAAAACTTCCAACTGCCATCATCCACAATAATGATATTTTTCAATTAAGTATTGATACATCGCCAGATGTATCAAGCTTTAACTTAGTTGAAATAGAGTGGCCAGAAACCATTAAATCTTCTGTTTGGAGAATGGTTTTAATGGAAAAAAAGACTGGTTTTTTAGTGCTTTCTTTCTGGCGTTTGTTTTTTGGACTTTTAATTTCGGTGACCACTATTATTCTTATTTGGAAACAGCTGAGAATTATCCAAAATGCCATTCACTTATTGAGCAACTCTCTCAACATAGAACTACCAATTACTGAGCAAATCAAACAACTCAATGATCTCGCTAATAATAATTCTGACCCCTTTTTACTTAGCTGTACTCAATCAATTAGAAATCGATTTCAACAATTAATCCAACAGAAAAAATCATTATCTTTAGAAGTTAGAAAGCTCCAAGAACGAGAAACAAAACTACTTAATGACAAAAGTGAAGTTGAAATGCAACGAGACTCGGCTGTCGCAGCTCCGCGCTTAAAGTCGCAATTTTTATCACGAATGGGTGACGAAATAACCACCCCGATGAAATCTGTTGTCAGTATGTTAAAGCTGCTTTCCGAATATCCATTTGAAGATGAACCCAAACAACTACTAAACATTGCAAAACGCTCTACCAGAACACTTGTCGACAATTTAAATAACATTCTAGATTTTTCTAAGTTAGATGCCAATATGTTACATCTGAAACCTAAAAGCTTTAATGTTCGTGAGTTAATCGATGACTTATCCTCTGAATTATCCCATTTTGCCAATGAAAAAGAGCTTTCACTACAAGCCAGTAGCGATATGGATGTACCACACATGATCACTGCCGACGCTTTTCGAATTAGGCAAATATTGCGAAATTTGTTAGGCAATGCCATTCGTTTCACAAAATCAGGCGAAGTCACTTTATATGCCGACATGTCTGCAAAAGGCGGCAATAAGCTTCTAAGGTTTACCATTGCTGACACTGGAATAGGAATGTCTACAGAAGCTCAAAAAGAAATATTTGATTCCCTTCAGCAAACCACCAAATTAAGTAATAGTAGTTTTGCTGGGCGCTTAAGATTGATTGTATCTAAACATTTAACAGAATTAATGGGGGGAGAAATAGGTGTTATTAGTCAAATTGGGCAAGGCAGCCAATTTTGGTTCACTATTACTTATAAAGATTGATCATTATTTTCATTCAACAAGATTTTAATTTCTTCTCTTAAGCTCGCCAGAGGCATTGGTTTACTGAAAACTCTATCAGCTCCCATGCCTCTAGCAAATTCTAAATAATTTTCAGGATTGCCTGAGCCACCACCAGAATAGGCGATTATTTTTAGCTCTGGGAATATTTCACGAATTTCAGAAATAAACTCCAAACCTTCCTTATTTGGCATTAAAAGGTCGGTAATGACTAAATCAGGTTTTTGATGTTCAAAAACATTCAAAGCTTGTTCACCATCTTCAGCCATGACTGCAACGTGACCATCTAACTCTATGATGTCTGACAACAAATTTAACATTTGCGGATCATCGTCAACTAATAATATTAATGCCAAAACTCATCCTCTACTTAACATCCCTATTAATCTTTTCTTAAAAAATAATTTCTTTTAGACTATAGCGTTTCTTAATAAGAATGAAGATAATCAATTTAAACATATTAAATACGCTAATTTTTCATAGTAGTATGATAGTAATTAAACGTAATAACAATGATTTATCATTAAAAATATCTCTCTAGGTAATAAATATCAACCAATTTTAAAAAAAATAGTTACAATAACAGCATAATAATAGCGTCATTGGCCAACATCATGAATAAAAATGAACTCAAAGTCAGACTCACACCTCTCGCCTATAAAGTTACTCAAGAGCATGGTACAGAACCCCCTTTTTCTGGCGAGTTCCACGACTTTAATAACAATGGTAATTATTGCTGTATTTGTTGTGACAACCACTTATTCTACTCAAGAGATAAGTTTTATTCATCATGTGGTTGGCCTGCATTTTCTCTAGCATTAGAGGATTCTACAATGGAAAAACACGATCATTCCCACAATATGCATAGAATTGAAGTTTTATGTAAAAACTGTCAGGCACATCTTGGCCATAAATTTGACGACGGACCGACAGGCATAAGATATTGCATTAATTCCGTTGCTTTAAAATTTGAAGAAACGGGTGAAAAATAAATATGCTAGTAACGAAAAATAGAGAATCATCAACCGCAGACAGCATAAACATGGTGTTTGAAAACTCAGATTTTATTATTATCAATAAACCAGCAGGTATTTCTTTTCATAACCACTCAACAGAAGTAGGGTTATTCAACAAAACTAAAGCGGCATTAAATCGACCACTTTGGCCCGTTCACCGATTAGATAAATTAACTTCAGGATTATTGATTTTTGCCAAATCTCAATCAACGGCAGCAAAATTAGGTCATCTATTTGAACAAAAATTAATCCATAAAACTTATATCGCTATTAGTGACAAAAAACCTAAAAAAAAGCAAGGCCACATAACCGGAGATATGAAAAAAACACGCTCTGGCAGTTGGAAGCTTTGCCACTCAAAAAACAACCCTGCTCAGACCTTTTTCAAAAGTTACTCACTGGTTAGCGGCTTACGATTATTTTGGATAATACCTTCAACAGGTAAAACACATCAAATAAGAGTGGCGCTAAAATCAATAAGTTCCGCTATATTGGGGGATTTACGCTATAAAGGGACACAAGCTGATAGAGGATATTTACATGCATATCGATTGTTTTTTAATTGGAATAATCAGCTAATTGACATCAATTGCCTGCCAACCAGTGGCGATTTATTTATTCAAGAAAATGTTGAAGCTTTGATTCAAAAAATTCAAACTGAAAACTAATCACATTCTATCCGTATTAATTTCTTTAATTTTTACAAATAGACAGTTAAAATGTAGCACCGAATGCGATAGCAAACTAAGATCTAACCGGCAGCTTAGTTAAATAGACAATATTGTCGATATTATCCACCAATTTAGAAATACAAATTAGCGCTATAAAATGAGTCATTTTAAGCCCTTAAATGATATGACTCACGACTAATTTAACGGAGACCCCAATGAAAGTAGTGATCTTAAACAATCCAGACCAAGTCGCTGAATACGCAGCTAAAGTACTGATAAAACAACTTAACAAAAAGAAAAATTCTGTTTTAGGTTTAGCCACTGGCTCAACACCTGTTGCCATGTACCAAAAACTGATTGATGCCAATAAAAGTGGCGAAATTAGCTTTAAAGATGTAACAACTTTTAATCTAGATGAATACTTTGGTTTACCGGAAGATCACCCTCAAAGCTACCGAGTATTTATGGATAAAAATTTATTCAATCATATCGACATTGATAAATCACGTACCTTCGTACCGCCAGGAGATTCTCATAATCCTTTGGAATCTTGTAAGGAATATGAAGAAAAGATAGAACAAGCAGGAGGCATTGATATTCAGTTGTTAGGTATCGGACGAAATGGTCATATTGGATTTAACGAACCGTTTTCTTCGTTACACTCTCGAACACGCGTAAAAACGCTAACCAAAGAAACGGTTCAAGATAACGCAAGATTCTTTAAAGAAGGCGAGTTCCAGCCAAACTTGTCGATTACTATGGGAATTGGAACAATTCTTGAATCAGACCAAATTATACTACTCGCAACTGGAGAAGGTAAGGCAGAAGCGATAAAACAGACAATTGAAGGCGCACTTTCAGCCGCCTGCCCAGCATCAGCACTTCAGTTTCATCAAAACGCTGTCGTCATCATGGATGATGCTGCTGCATCTCAATTAAAAGACCCTGATTATTATAAATATATTGAGTCTGAAAATGCCAAATTGGAAAAGCAATTAGGCTTATAGACGGCTCCTAAAAAATAAAAACCGGTTTTAATACCGGTTTTTTGTCCTCAAGTAATTTCTTTTAAATATCTACCAGCTCACACAGAGCTTTATAAAACGGCTGAAACGCCAATTAACTCATCAACAGTCACAAACTCGTAATCATTGTTTTTATAAAAATCAATAATGCTCTCTAAAGAATTAATGGTATTTTCCCTATTTTGTGGTGCATCATGCATTAAAATAATTGCCTCTTGATGAATATTGTTAGTTGCGGCATTAATAATATCGACAGAATTAAAATCCTGAGTATCCCAATCGCGAGTATCAATAGACCACATGATGGTTTGCATTCCTTGATCATAAATAAAATCAACTTGTTCATCAGTCACTTCACCATAAGGAGGCCGAATTAAACGAGGCCTAAAATTTAACTCCTCTTCAAATATTTGGTTTGTACGCTCTATACTGTTTTTCCAACGTTGCTGAACGGTTAACAACGCATTATGGCCATGAGCATAAGAATGATTACCTAACACATGACCTGCCGCTAATGTGTCTTTCGCTATTTGTGGATAAGCTTGTAAATTAACCCCCGTAATAAAGAAAGTAGCCTTGACCCCATGCCGAGCCAAAATAGCTAAAACCTGAGGAGTGTAGGTTTGGCTGGGGCCATCATCGAAAGTTAACGCCACTTTTTTATGTTGTGTGTGCCCCTCTAAAAAGTACTTTCCTTTTTTTACACTAGCTTGCCTGGCAAACTCTGAAATTAAAACTTGATCCCAAATAGGGTGTAACTCTCGCACTGATCAAAATGGCCCCAACCTCACGACATTATTAGGCGGCTTGAACGGTTGAAAATAAAACTTCTTAACCAACTCCCACGCATTATCTAACTCTTTACTCAGTAGCAAAGCACGAAACGTCAAGATCGCTTGCCCTC
>Ga0256845_1001716_pt1 | contig 17149 bp, 11 predicted proteins | sample RiftiametaG_FD_189101 | JGI IMG/M metagenome (GOLD analysis project Ga0256845, IMG submission 189101) | Tube worm associated microbial communities from hydrothermal vent at the East Pacific Rise, Pacific Ocean - Riftia | ecosystem: Host-associated > Annelida > Integument > Unclassified ...
GAATGTTGTCTGCTCATCATGTTCTGTTATCGTGCTCGCTTCCGTGGAGAGATCGGAATCTGGCACGACAAAAGGATAATCCTGTGACTGAGTTCTCAATAAGCCCAATTCTATCTGAAGTTGGACGATTTGAGACCGATGCTGTCGAAGCTGTTGAGCCTGATCTGCGGTCACAGTTTTGAGAGCATTCCCACGCTCAATCAGGCTATTGGCAAGCGCTGAGATTTTTTGTGAGGCCGGAAGATCGTTTGTCAACCCATCAATTTCTGTTTCAAGAGCAGCGAGTTTAAGCTGCATGTGTTCATTCCTGGTCGAGAGTTGTTCGATTTCTTCTGTTTGGGCTGTTTGAAGTTGTTCGAGCCGTCTTTGGATCGCTGAATCATCATATTGCGGTGTGCGTTGTTTTTGTAACTTTTGAACCTCTTGAGACAGTGACACGAGTTGCTGATACATCTGTCGCTCGTCATCGGCCTTCATCTCCGTCTCAAGCTCGCTGATTTTGGCCGAAAGCGCGGCAACTTGCTGCGCCTGATCTGCCTGGGTCGTATCGAGTGTTTTGACGCTCTGAAATGTCTGCTGCCCAATATCCGTCACGTACGCTTGCAGGAGGACAAGTTTTTCTTGCATGTCAGTGTTCTCCAGAGTCGGAAGTCTTTCTGCTAACTGTTGAACCTCTGTTTCGAGGCCTGCTAATTTCACGGAAACCCTCTCATCTGGTTGCTGCTGTTGCTGTTCAAGGCGTTCGATCTTCTGAGTCAGAGTGTTGAACTGCTCCGAGAAGTCCTGATAATCGCCGGTTTGTTGACTAATATCGGTGACATTCGCCTGAAGCTGTACGAGTTTGTCCCGTAAGGCGACAACATCGTCATTGGAATTTCGTTGTATAAGGGAGGTCTGAAGTTCGACGAGTTTATTCTCCAATTGCCCCAGTTTCTGTTGTGGATTGCGAAGGGCGGCCAGGTGAATTTCTGACAGATTTACAGCTTTTTGCAATTTCTCTATATCCAGTTCCATCTGCTCCATCGCGAGTGTGAGTTCACCATTATGCTGTTCGAGTTGTTGCGTGTAGGATTGGGATTTCAAATATTCTTGCTTCCATTCCAGGCGTTTGGTGATTTCCCGCTCTAACGCTTCTTCAAGCTCTGCCATCCGAAATGTCAGGGTGGTGTAATTTTCGTCTTCAGCATCATTCGCAGGAGCAGCGGCGGCCTCCTGCAGCAATCCTTCAAGCACATCTTCAGGCAAGGTGAGTTGATCGAGCATATCTTGAAATGACAAGTCTTTCGTGAATTTTCCATCCGGAAGATTCAGATAATACACAGTGCCTTCTGTATCCTGAACAAGCGGGACACGGCGGGTTGGGATCACATCGAGAATTTGAGAAGAATCTTCCGGGGGAGTGTTGGAATAATGAATGGTTCCCTGGGGGTCCTTCCAACGGTAAATGTCGGCATAGGAAAGATTGCTTCCTACGCACGTCAGGACACATACAAAACAGAAGACTAACAGAGAACGCCCTGTGAACGCGCTTCCCTGCAAACGAGTTGACAATAATGGCTGCATGTGTTGTTCCTCCTTGCATCGACAGATAAAGGTCATATAAAGCACTGTCACAACAATTCGTCTTGTAGAAAGATATAACAACGAACCCGGAGGTGTCAAGAAAAACCTCTGCGCAATATCTATTTCCCATCGAGTTCAAGGCCCTTGATTCCACAATTATTCCGGGAACCCCTCAAGATTTCCTGCGTCAGGACACAGCAAGAAAATCATGATTGTTTGATACTAATTCATTGACAGATTCTCTTTTGGGTATGATTGTCGTAATGAGTAATCAGGGGGCAATAATCAGTAATGCCTTGTGTATAATAACTTTGGAGGAATGTGGAAGCGCGGCGTTCTCCGTCAATATTTCACCGTGATCGTATGAAAAAATATTATACCCTTTGTGTTGATGACGATCAATCGGTCTTGAATCAGCTTTCGGTGCAGTTGGAGAATCATTTTGGGTATTTCTGCGAATTTGCCTATGCAGAAAGCGCTGAGGAAGCTCTGAAACTCTACCATGAGTTGGTAAGGCAGGGGAATCGGGTATGGCTCATCATCAGCGACCAGGTTATGTCGGGGATGTCCGGGGATGAACTCCTGGCCAAGATTCACGAAGTTGATAAAGAGGCGATGAAAGTCCTGCTCACCGGTCAGGCGGGGATCAAATCGACGATACGGGCCATCAACCATGCGGGGTTGAATTATTACATCGAGAAACCCTGGTCATCGTGCGACCTCATCATGATTCTCGATCGCCTAAAAACGCAATACGGAAATGCGATCACCCAGCGTGTGATGGCAATCGAGCAGGAAAAATGGCTCAAGGAACTGTCGATTCTCTACGATATGAATCTGCTCTTTGCCTCATCTATAAAACTGGAGGAGACCTTAAACACAATTCTGTATAATATTCTCGATGTGATTGAGGCTGATGCAGGGTCAATCTTTTTGTTAGATGACTCAGATCAAGCCCTTGTGTGCAGGATATGCCAAGGCCCTACAGACATTACAGGAAGTCGCATCCCTTGTGGCGCCGGCTTTGCCGGCGATGTTGCGAAAACCCATCAAACTGAGGTGATTCCAGACGTAAAGCGCGATAATCGGCATTACACCCAGATTGATGAGCAAACCGGATATTTAACAAAATCCATGATTTCCGTACCGCTTATCAGCAAAGATGAATTGCTCGGCGTGATTCAGGTCATTAATAAAAAAGACGACCAGTTATTTTCTCAGGATGATGTGGATTTGCTGCAATCGTTGAGCAATGGCGCAGCTCTGGCCATCCAAAATGCGAAATACGCCGAACGTCTCCTCCAGGAAGAACACATGCGAAGCGAACTGCTCATCGCCCAGGATTTCATTCATTCTGCAACAGACGGATTCATGTTATTTAATATGGACCTGATTCTTGTTGATGTGAATAACGCGATGCTGACGCTGTTCGAGAAGGACAAACAGCAAGTTCTTGGGAGTAGCTTGGGGAAATTGTTATCCAGTCTCGGCGTCGAGAAAATAGAAGAATCCCAAAAATATGTAGACGTGATACACACCGGAGCGCCCTATGAAATTGGAGAAACCCTCGCTCATACAACCTCCGGAAACGTGTATATTTCGTTGAAGGCCTTTAAAATCGGGGCCGGTGTCGGGGTAATTATTCATGACCTCACTGAACACAAGCGCGTAGAAAAAGAGTTAAAAACCGCCAGAGATGCTGCTGAAGTTGCCAACCGGGCTAAAAGTGAGTTCCTCGCCACAATGAGCCACGAACTCCGGACTCCCCTGAACGGTATTTTAGGCTATACGCAAATCCTCAGACGCGACCAGAGCTTACACGCGCATCACAAAGAAGAGATCGACATCATTCATCGCAGTGGTGAACTCCTGTTGATGATGATCAATGAAATTTTAGACCTTTCGAAAATTGAGGCCGGGAAGATGGTGTTGGAACCGAAAAATTTTCATTTGCCGGACTTTTTGAAACGTCTCATCGAACTCACCAGAATTCGGGCTGATAATAAGGGGATTTCCTTTGAATACGATTTTTCTCAGGAGCTGCCGTTTACTGTTTACGGCGATGAAAATCGTTTACGTCAGGTCTTATTAAACCTCCTCTCAAATGCCATTAAATTTACCCATCAGGGCAACGTGTACTTCCGGGTCAGGAATGCTGTGCCGAAGATGTCCCAATTTTCTGAGGTGTATTCGCCATTCCAAGCCATTCGATTCGAAATCGAAGATACCGGTATCGGCATTCCCCCCGAGCACCTTGAGGACATCTTCTCAGCATTTCACCAGGTACAAGACAAGCGGTATCAACGCGAAGGAACGGGCTTGGGATTGGCAATCAGTCAGGAATTAGTTCGCATGATGGGCGGCGAATTACACGTCACCAGCGTGATAGGACAGGGGAGCACATTTTGGTTTGATCTTGTTCTCCTACAGGAGTTGAAGGACACAGATATCTTTGATGTTGCGCAGACAGGGAAAACGCGGACAGACGAACAACGTATTGTCAAGGTAAAAGGAAAGACCCACAAGGTGCTGATTGTCGATGATAAAGAGGCAAATCGCGCGCTGCTGAAAAAAATGCTCGCGCCACTGGGGTTTGACATCGAAGAAGCCGTTGATGGACATGAAGCGATCCTAAAAGTCTCGTCATATCATCCAGAGTTGATTCTGATGGATTTGGTGATGCCAGTCATGAATGGTTTTGAAGCCACGCAAGCTATCCGGCAAATGTCAGACATCAAGCCACCTGCTATCATCGCCATTTCTGCAAGTGTCTCCAGACAAACACAGGAAGAGAGCATAAAAGCCGGCTGTAATGCGTATCTCGCGAAACCGTTTCATCTGGAAGACCTTTTGCGGTTGGTGCAGGCTCAACTACACCTGGAATGGCTATATGCCGGCGACTCAATGGACAATGATCAACAACGTCCGGCGGCGTTTTTTTACAAACATGATGCCTATTCCATGAAAGAAGCTCCTTTTCCACCGCCTCAGTCAGAGATGAATGAATTGTTCAGACTGGCAATGCGAGGTGACGTCAAAGGTCTTCAAGAACGAGCAAAACAGCTCCACAGACAGTATCCGGAATGTGCCGCATTTGGCAAACATCTGGCTCGACTTGCCAGGGATTTGCAGATCGATGCCATTCAAAAATTTATTGCCCGATATATGGAGGAGACAGCATGAATCATGCCACAATTCTGATTGTTGATGATAACCTGACAAACCTTCAGGTGCTCCTTGATTTTTTGCATAAAGCCGGTTTTGAGACCCTGGTGGCGCAAAACGGTGAAGGGGCCTTGCGACAGGTGCAATATGCTCGACCCGACATTATTTTACTGGATGTGATGATGCCCGGCCTCGACGGATTCGAAACGTGCCGTCGTTTAAAAGAACGACGTGGTACGCAGGATATTCCAGTTATTTTCATGACCGCGCTCTCCGATGTTGTGAATAAAGTCAAAGGGTTTGACGTGGGCGGGGTGGATTATATCACAAAACCTTTTGAGCATGAAGAGGTTTTGGCTCGAGTTAACATGCATTTAACCATTCGAACACTCCAACAAGAACTTGAAGAGAAAAATACACTGCTCGAGGAAAAAAACAGGCAGTTGCTGGAATTGAATGCCAGCAAAGATAAATTTTTTTCGATTATCGCCCATGATTTAAAATCCCCGTTTTCTGCGTTACTTGGTTTGACACGAGCGATTACAGAGGACGGCATCACTTTCAGTCAAGACGAAATACACAGCGTGATGCAGGCGTTACAAGCATCAACCGAAAATTTGTATGCATTGCTCGAGAATCTTCTTTCCTGGTCGCGAATTCAGAGTGGAATGTTCCCATATCATCCCTGCCATGCTGAGTTACAGGAAATCATTCAGGAAAACGTCACCCTCTTCCATTTGAATGCGGAGCAAAAACATATTTCACTGAAGAATAACGTCGAACCGGGGATAATGGTCTATGCCGATCTCGATATGGTTCATACAATTATGCGGAACCTGCTCTCAAATGCGTTGAAGTTTACAAAGACCGGCGGCACAATTCAGATTTTTGCCCGGCAGAACGAACAATTCGTCGAAGTTGCTGTGTCAGACACAGGAATTGGGATGACTGAAGAGGATGTGTTGAAATTGTTTCGGATTGATGTAAAATATCGGAACAAAGGCACTGAAGGCGAAGAGGGAACTGGCCTCGGTTTGATTCTGTGTCAGGAACTGATTGAAAAGAACGGTGGAAAAATCTGGGTTGAAAGCAAAGCCGGACAAGGGTCCACATTTCGCTTTACATTAGGGACGTGAATGAAATAACGTCACATTGTTCTTCCCTTAAGTCCAACTCCCGCAGATGAATGATCCCATCGTCAGAATAATCCGCTTTTCCCTGCTCAAGCGCATCGAGAAGGGCTTTTGTGAAGGCGCCGTGTTCCCAGGCCGGATGTTCCTGGGAGAATTCCCAACCCGTAGAGGCTGCCATAATGACGACGCCATATTCATCAGACGATAGTTCCCGAATTGCCTCGGTATTATCGACTTTCGTGGACTTGGCATAGACATCCTGCCCTAATTGTCCGCTGTGACACGTGTCTGAAAAAAGTAAAACCCGTGACGGCCGTTCGTCAAGAATCAGGGTAACCCGGGGGTTACTTGTTTATTATTATTCTATCAAAAAGCATCTTAAAGCTCGTCAAGTATTTTCTATGGCACATGTCGAAATATCGTGGTTCTAAATGAGAAAAACCAACGAATTTCTTGACAGTTTCCGGGAGAGATGACTATAAAATTACAGAGGGATGAAGTGTGTAGCATTTGAGCAAACACAATATTTTGGCAAGGGGAGCTTATGACAACATTACGAGTAAAATTATTGGCTTATCGTGGGGCTGAACAGCCCATTTTTGATCAGGGGAAAGCCCAATTTCTCAACCTGGTCAATGCCGAACGAGTGGAATTTGTCGAGAACAAGCCGGACCTACTCTTTTTTCTGTCTGGCGGTTCAGAACGCCCGGCAACAGACATTTTGGACCAGGGGCATTTTTATACCTTCCTGGCGGGTAAAGCAGGCAATGCGTATGCCGCAGCGACCGAAGTCAAAGCCTATGCCAACCAGCAAGGGATCCGGACAATGCTGTTGGATCCCGACGACCTGCGCACCCCGGCGCATTTAACAAGGCTTGTTGACGTGCTTGAGGGCCTCCAACGTTTGCAGGGACAGAAGCTTGGCCTTATCGGGGAAGTTAGTGAATGGTTAATTGCCTCACGGATCGCGCCGCAGCGTCTGAAAGACAGATTAGGCATTGAGTTGAAGCACATCCCCTGGGACAGTCTGCCAGTGTACCATTCGCAACCAGTGTCTGAGGAATTGCTCGACACGTTTCACTCCCAAACCTTTGATCTCCATGACACGGGGCGGGTGCATACCCTTTTACAGGAGTGTATCACGAGTAGGGGGTTAGATGCGATCACGGTTGAATGCTTTTCCCTGGTAACCAAACATAGCGTCACGGCGTGCTTACCTCTTGGGAAATTCAACGCCGAAGGCGTTCCTGCCGGTTGCGAGGGGGATATTGTCAGCATTGTCGGCATGATGCTCGCGAAAGAAACGACAGGGATTATTCCCTGGATGGCGAATACGGTTCAGGTTTCCGAAACAGGTTCGTTCTTTGCCCATTGCACGATTGCGCCGAATCTGACCGATGACATCACGATTACAACACATTTTGAAACTGGAAAGGGCACGGCCATCCAGAGCACGTTCACGGCTGACGAAGTCACCCTGTTTCGTCTGGATCAAACGTTGAGCAAGAGCTTTCTGACCACTGGCAGGGTTCTGAAGCGTCCCCGGCATGACACAATGTGCAGAACACAAGTCGAGTTACAACTGCCTCCGGCTGCGGTAAGAGCCTTACAAGAGAATCCACTGGGGAATCATCATCTGATTCTGCCTGGAGACCACACAGACACACTTGCTTTAGCCTTCCATATTCTGGGGTTGAAAAACACGATGTGTCCAGCATAACGCTGCGAACTGAACGTTCCATGTTTTCACGAACGAGAGTTCAATAAATCGTAAACAGGGTTACATATTCCGGACGATTTCATCGATGGAAATCCTGCGGCTCAGGAGGACGTCGTGGTGCTGTTCCCGTACAAGCCATGCCGTATGATGTACTGGAGGAAGTAAAAGACCGCACTGCCGGAGGCGTTCTGGCATCGCGATGATCTCCTGCGGCGTTCCTGTCAGCGCCACATGACCATCATGGAATACGATGAGGAACTCGGCACACTTCAACAGGAGTTCAAGATCGTGCGATACAAGTATGATCTGTGCGCGATGCCTGTTGCGCAGAGTTGCAAGGAGAGCGAGCAAGCGGATGGCATTGGCTCGATCCATGCCAGCGGTCGGCTCATCCAGCACCAGAAGTTCCGACTGAAGGGTCAACATGACCGCGATGCCGAGTTTTCGCTGTTCATTGCGGCCCAGCGAAAACGGCGAACGATCCTGGAGAGCGGTGAGATCAAATTCCAGGGATGCTGCCGCAGAGAAGATTCGCTCTTCAACTTCAGATTCAGGGATTCCCCGCCGCTCAAGAGTGTAGGTCAATTCTTCCCGCACGGTTTTTCCGAAAAGCTGCCGTTCCGGAAACTGAAACGTCATGCCGATGCGCCGTCGAATGGAAGATAACGTGGACTTTGAGTGGTGAATATCTTGTCCGTCAATCACCACTTTTCCGGCTGTGGGTTTGAGAAGGCCGTTCAAATGCCGGATAAAAGTTGATTTCCCGGAGCCAGTTGCTCCGCAAATCCCGATCAAGGAGGTTGTGTCGCAATCGAGACAGACATTTTTCAGGACAGGACGCGAAGGCGATTGAAGCTGAGGGGGATACGTGAAATGAACGTGATCAAAGACGATCCGCATAAAATGACGCACGTCAGAACGTTTTTATCGCCACGAAGGCACAAACACTTCACCTCTCCCCCGGCCCCTCTCCTGAAAGGCGAGGGGAGTTCTGCTCCCTTCCCTTGCAGGGAAGGGTTGGGGTGAGGTTCGTGGCAGAAACAAAAACTTCGTGTCTTCGTGCCTTTACGGCGATAACGTTAGTGGGTTGGGCTGATACCGACCTGATAGGACTGCCCATTAATTGAGACAACAAATTCTTTTGATCCCGTAATCGTTGTCGTCTTTGCCGGGGCGGCGGCAGGCTTCGTCTCTTCTTTCTTTTCTTCTTCTTTGTAATAGACGTTGACTTCCGCTTCGCCTTTCAGGAACGTGATGCCTTTCTCTTTACACGTGGCAGTGATGAATATATTTTCGTCAGTCACCGGCAGGTTATTCTCTTCCAGCACGTTCGTTGCCGCCGGAATGCCTGGTTCCAAGACATCCAGCGGGTCCCCGTTAAAGGGGTCTTTCCCCAGTTGTTCAGAAGCAATCCTGACGATTTCCGGGTCAGGTTGGCGCGGAGTTCTGCCAAAATACCCTAACACCATATTCCCATAGCCATCAACAATCTTTTTCCATTTTCCCTGGACCACATTCATGAAGGCTTGTTGGAAATAAAATTGAGACACCGGCGTCACGCTGGTTCCAAACCCTCCGCGCGCCACCACTTCAGACATTTCATGAATAACTTGCGGATAGAGATGCAAGGTGTTGGTATCCCGCATCATGAGCGTGTTTGCCGTGAGCGCACCGCCTGGCATCGGCGACAATACAATATTAGGCGACACTTGTTTCGCTTCCGGCGGCATCATGTATTTATCCATACACTCAGTAAACACCCGTTCAGCGTGCAGCACTTTTTCATAGTCAATATCAAGAGTGTAATCGGTATGTTTCAGGGCGTGCCAGAGTCCCAGAATATCAGGCTGGCAGGTTCCGCCGCTCACCGGGGATTTTGCCAAATCAGTCCCGTCAGCCCCTGCTTCGATCGCTGCCACAATACAGGAAAGTCCTAAACCAGCCGTATCGTGGGTATGAAACCAGAGCGTCGTCTCTTCGCCAACAATGTCTCGTGTTTTCTTGATTGTGTCATAGACGATTCGCGGAGGGCAGGTGCCGCTGGCATCTTTAAACACGATGGAATCATAGGGGATGCCTCCTTCTTGAATGTCTCTGATTTTTTCAACGTAGAATTCCGCAGAATGGGCGCCTTCGCTTGGCGTATCCGGCGGTAATCCCATCAAGGACACCGCGATCTGATGTTTCAGCCCCGCGTCTTTAATACATCGCCCGGAGTAGTCGAGATTTCTCATGTCATTTAAGGCATCGAAATTCCGAATCGTCGTGACGCCATGCTTTTGGAACAATTGGGCGTGCAGTTTAATGATGTCTCTTGGCTGTTGCGCTAAGCCGACCACATTAATTCCTCTGGCCAATGTTTGCAAATTGACCTCCGGTCCGGCAGTGGCCCGGAATTTGTCCATCATGTCAAAGGCACTTTCATTGCAATAAAAAAACAAACTCTGAAAACGTGCACCACCGCCAGATTCATAGTGCATGATCCCTGCTTCGACGGATGCTTCTAACGCCGGTAAAAAATCCTCTGTAATGACTCGCGCTCCAAATACCGATTGGAAACCATCCCGAAAGGATGTATCCATAAATTGAATTTTCTTTAATGCCATTTGCTCTCTCCTCAATAATTTAGGCAGCTAACATTCCTTCAGGGGTGCGGAAGCGCTGCTTTCATTCCTCTTCTCGACGAATTTTGCTAACATCAAAAAAAATTTACGACCCGCACGGCGCGTCTCCAGGACGACGTTTCAATCACTTTGGGTGCACTACTCCTGCACATTCAAGCCGGTACGCATCGAAAAGTTGTGCCGTAAATTATAGAAGATTTTATAGGGAAACATGGCTGTTTGTGTCAAGCGAAAAAGCATGTTAGATACAGGAAAGACATATTTTTTGACAGAATTGTCAGAAAATACGTTACAAGGGAAGAAACCTGGACGGCGTCTCATCGCGTCTCCACTCCGGGTGCATCAGGATGCTGTCGCAAAAGAGAGCAATGATTTACAGCAAGAATTCTTTTCAAAAGACATGTTCAGGAAATCAGAGAACACCACCCACCAACCCGTTATCAGGCATGATTGTCTTCACGCAAAAATCTGGGAAGGGTAAAAATAAATGAACTTCCTTTACCGACTTCGCTTTCCACCCAAATCTGCCCGGAATTTTTTTCAACCAATTCCTGACACAAAATCAGCCCTAAACCAGTCCCTTTTTCCCCGGCAGTGCCCTTGCTCGTATAGTTTGAGTCGATACGAAATAATAAATCAGCGACATCTTTCTCAATTCCACACCCGGTATCTGACACAACGATTTCGATCTCGCGTTCACGGGTTGTGGACGAGATAAGCACCAATCCCTTCTGCCCTGTGAATTTAAGGGCGTTCGACAGCAGATTTCGGATCACAGTATCCACCATGCTGTAATCGGCATAGGCCACACAGTCTTCTAAAACTTCATTTTTGAGGGTAATCTGTTTGATCTCAGCATGAGTTTCAATCATTTTGAGATTCTCCGCAACAATCGTACACAAGGAAATCGTCTCTGCCTGACAGGCCATCGCCCCTCGCTGAAGACGTGACCAGGTGAGAAGATTTTCAAACAGCGCATACAACCGTTCTGCGGAATTTTTCAACATTCCAATGACCTGTTTCAGTCGTTCTCTGTTGTACACCTCGATTTTTGATTCAATAATCTCGGTAAAACCGATCAACGTGGTGAATTGGTTGCGCAAATCATGGGAAATAATGGAAAAGAATTTATCTTTACTGGCATTTAACTCCTGGAGCTGCCTATTGGTTTTCTGCAGTTCATCATGAGCCACAAGAATCTCAAGTTCCGCTTGTTTACGGATGCTAAAGTCTCGGATAATGCCTTCATAGCCGACAACCTCGCCGTCGTGATTTTTATACCACCGCGCGTGTGCGCTGCCCCACTCGAAAGAGCCATCCTGCCGCTTCAGCAACACCTCAAAATTTTCGAGATGCCCGTGCGCCTCAACCAAGCTCAGAAAATCTTCAAACTGCCCCTGACGCACAAACACATCTCTGGCGTTCAAGGTCAGAGCTTCTTCCATTGAATACCCAAGAAAATGGGTAACTGAAGGAGAAAAGAGTAAAAAATTGCCCTCTCTATCGATCCGGTAAAAGACGTCGGGCAGGTTCTCAAAAAGCAGACGGTATTTCTGCTCGGATTCCCGCAACGCTTCTTCCGCATGTTTACGTTCATTTATCTCTTGCTGTAAATCCTGATTAACCTGCAGCAATTCCTCAGTCCGTTCTTTAATAAGTTCTTCCAGATGATAGCGATGTTTTGTGAGCTCTTCTTCGATACGCTTTCGTTCGCTAATGTCCTCGCAACTTGTGATAATGGCAATGGCTTTCCCGTCTTCATCTTTAATCACGGCCGATATCAGCCAAACAGGGAACCGCGAACCATCCTTCCGAATATTTTCACTCTCCCGGGCAAAGCCTTCCCATTGACGCACTTGCTCCACAGTCATTGGCTGCCGTAATTCCGAGGGAGCAAACATCCGGGCATCCTGTCCCAGCAACTCATCCTGTTCATAGCCGTGCATTGCGGCGTCAGCCGGGTTTGTGTACAGAATGCATCCGTGAAGATCGGAAATGGTCACGCCTAATCGCATCGTTTCCACCGCTTTTCGCAATTGAAGAATCTCGTGGTGCAGTGTTGAAGCTGATGGGAAATAACCTGAGAGGAGGTCTATACGGCAGAAAGCTCTTTGAAGGGTCGCCTTGAACTCGTCGCCATCAATCGGAACGGGTAAAAAATCAAAGGCTCCCTGGCTTACCGCAGCTTTTATTGACCGGGGGGATGGATGAGCGAGAATCACAATAATCGGCAGGAGGGGAAATTGCTCATATAATCGCATGAGGGGAATAAGCCCGGCTCCCTCAACGGATGGCACATTCAACAGAATAACTGAGGCCTCGGGTTTGTCAGCAAGACAGGCTAACGCATCTGTACAAGTCGGTTGTTGAGCGCACTGAAAACTTTCCGGGGTAATTTGCCTGCATATTTGACGGACGCGCTCTAATATATTCCGATCTTCTCCGATAAACAACACATGTTTTTGCATACTGAAGCCACGAAGCCACAAAGGCCTTATTGCATACTATAGCCGCCCTCATTGGGTTATACCATCTTTGTGGATATGTGACCCGCTGCTTTGCCCCTTTTATGAAGGGGCTTCCTCTCATGAAAGGGGAAGCGGGTTGGAATATAACACAGATCATTGAGGATCACTATCTATGTAAAATTCTGTTGATGAGCACCATATTTTTAACACAACAATTCTCGCATTGTCATACCTTTCCACATTCTTAACTCAACAATATTCTTAACTCAACAATGTTTTCTCCAATGAGTATTCTGACTTTCTTACAAATTGTCAAGATAGGCATTCCCGGAAAATAGAAACGCGTGTCAAAACGTTCATACAACAAGAGGGAAATCTCCCTCCTGAGATGGGGTAAATGCGTGGATATAAACGAAAACTTAAACCATGCCGGAGTTAAGTATCAGAGGTCCTCCCCTCGAAACCATCGGTCAATCACATCAATGAGCGCATGAACGATCACATCATTATACGGGGCACTCCCGGCGGAACCGTCTTGCCCGCGCCGCGTGCCAAAATAGTGATCAGCGCCTTGAATGGTCGTATAGGCTTTGGGGTCTGTCATCTGTTCGTAGACCTTGCGTAGAAAATTCCGTTCTTTCAGTTCTTCTTCAGCTCCATCAATAAAGCACACCGGAAGATGCTCGGGATAGCGCAGAATATCCTCAGCAACATACTCTTTTAAATGAGGATAAAAGACCGCTTGTGGGATTGGCGGCTCGATCTTCATGTCCTTCGATAAACGTCTTTGCGGATAGGACGGATCAACCGCATGGGGGCCGTACTGCCGTTCTGCCGTGTTCCTCGGCGGGGAAATTGAAATCGTCTTTTTGATCCTGTGGTCCCGGATACTGGCTGGAAGCACAACCCCAGCGCCAAAGGAGTGGCCGATAAGGAACAAACGAGACGTATCAACATCCCTTAATTCGGACACATAATCCAGGGCTGCTGAAATATCATGCGTAAAATCCAGGTCTGAAAACGTTTCAAAACGGTGCGGGTCTTCAGAGTCCCCAAATCCTCTGAAGTCAAATGTGAACACAACATATCCGCGAGCAGCCAGCTTGCGGGCCATCACCGTGTAAAGCGCCATTCTCCGGCCCAGTGGCGTTCCACCATGACACAGGATCACGGCCGGGCGCTTCCTCAGAGACCTCCCCGGAGAATACAGCGTTCCCTGCAAGTGGAGGTTCCCGCTTAAAAAAGTTATATCCTCTTGCCGGGCTTTCAACATATCGGGGATGAGGGCGGATACAATCCGACGCAATGTGATCCGCTTTATATACCCCACTCCGCCACATACAAGGCCAATAATAAGAAACCCTATCACAATGTTCCGTTTCATGCCTCCATTCATTTTTTTGAGGTGAAATTTTGTCAATGGGAAAAGAAAGAGAAAGAAAGGACTTTTTCACATTTTCTCCTTGACCAGGAGTCTTTTCTTTGCTACGCTTATGTTTACGGCTGAAGCATCTTGATGTTAAGAGGGCAGAATACTGCCTGGACTTCAATGACCATCTATATCAAACATGCCTGACTCATGCTGTAGAGAAGAGCCAAGCATCACGTCTCAAGGAGGGAACGATCATGGCATTTCCGGGAAAACTCTATCGCGAGGGCACCATTCTGAAACAAGAGAATGTCAGAGGAAACCCTCGGATATTTTTCGTGGAACAGTTTGGATTTACTCATTTTTTCAACGAACGCATCTTCCGTTGGATCGATATTCTGGCTGAAAATGGCGTCAATGGAATGCGGGTTTTTGGCTTCTGGCCGTTTGCGATGGGCTTTGAGGAAGAACCTTACGTCAAGGTCGGGAACTCGTATGATCTCAATCAGTTTAACGAACGGTTCTTTGAGTATGTACAACGCTGGATGGCTCACGCTAACGAAAATGGGATTGTTGTATTATATGAATTATTTGATTCCTGTGGTTTTTGGTATGCGCCGGCAGCGCCCCACAATCCGTTTTATCAATTAGTTGGAATTAAGCACGAGCAATTCAGCGATCTCCACAATGCCCGACAGATGGACATCCAACGGCGTTATATTCAAAAAGTTGTTCGTACCGTCAGCCCCTGTCACAATATTATTTTCGGTGTCATGAATGAATTTCAGGGAGATAAACGCTGGTATCAGGAAATGGCAAAATACATCAAAAGCCTGGCCCCAGACTGCCTCATCGCCGGAAGTGAAGAAGATTCGACAGCCGCAGATGATCCGACAGCCGATGTGTGGTTTATCCATAGGGGCCGTTACGACTTGAATACCGGTCATTCGGAGGTGACTGCTGATGCTCGTAAAATGGCGCAGCGAACAGGGGGGAACACTGTGATAGGCTACTCAACCGACGGGTTCGGAATGTCCGGTATTCCCCGTGAGAATCCTACAGATATGCGCCGCCTGGCGCAGGACGTGAGCAGCACAGGGCTTCAACTGTTCGGTTTTCTGGATCATAAAGCATATATCCCTGAGCGGGCTGAAGGGAGCATCGAGCAATTAAACGTTACAACCTATCGCGCAATTGTCGAAGAATTCCGCCCATACCCAGCGCCGTCATCGAAACCAAGACCAAAATTCGCCTTTGATGACAGCACTTATGCAAGTTTAGAGAAAAAAGGGGTTCCGGCGAACGTTGTTTCCCGGCTTCAACAATTATCAGCCCAAGAATACCTCACCGAAACAGACCTGATGAAAGCGGTGGCCTCCGTCATCGGCCAGAACCACGCTGCAACGTACAAAAAGCTCATTATTAAGTACACCACGATTGGCCGACCGCGAGAGGGCTTCTTAGATATTTTTCGGGTGGCAGCGCTTCCCTCAACCCATCCCGGGGCTTTCGCTGAACGGGGAGGCAAAGCAATCGGGGCAACCTCTGAGCAGGGATTTCTGTGCTACGGGCAGTATAAAACAGGCTACCCTCAAAAACCGTTAAAAGCATTATTCAGTATTTTTATTGACAATAATACTGCGGATGATCGAAACATTCTGATCGTAGATGTCTATGATCACCAGAGTGATCGCGTGCTGGGAAAAGACGTGATCACCCGGAAAGATTTCAAAAAAGCAAATGAGTTCTGCTTATTTGAATTCGAGTTTACGCCCCCAAGTGAAGAGGCGAACATGGAGTTTCGCATCTATTATATGGGGTGGTCGTATATTTTAGCCAACAAAATTGCGATAATCGATCCGGACGAAGTCACAATTACTGACGTTTCACAGATTCCAGATTCCCTGACAAGGCCGTTTCCCGATCCCTCACCCGATGAGGGGAATGATAAAGAAGCCGAGATCGACGGGGAATTGGTGATGTTTGATTCACTCAAAAATGGCAGAAGTGTCAGCAGCGTTGTCAGTGGCGGGCAGTTTACTCCTGACGGCTATCGAATTGATACCAATTTTCATGGTTACCTGGTCTACGAAACTGATATTGGTGGGGAATATCGGTCTCGAATTCGATGCGAAGGGCTATCTTGATCGGGAAGACTGTTCGGATAGTAAACTGGTCATGCTGCTCATGTTTGATTCACCGCGTGATGCGAATTGGGGTGATCCGGATATCTGGCGCGATTCCCGGTATAGTCTGCTCGAAATTCGGAAACGAGGGATTGTCCCTGGTTTTGATTATGTGACCAATGGACTTGGACTCAAGTGTGGCTCCCACGGACACGGGCTAGAGTTCGGGACATGGGCCGGACACGGGCTAGTGGGACATCCGATTGAGTGGAATGCTCACACCCTGTATCATTGGGTCGTCACCTGGCGGGACGGCCTGTGTGAAATCATCCGCAACGGACAAAAAATCTACTCTGTGACGACGACGCCGCAGTATGTCCCGACAGGTAAGATGAAGATTCGGATCGGCGGAACTCATTGGGGGCGAGGGGGACCCCGTAATGTGACGTACTCTGACGTCAGAATTTACCGGCTCTGATGCTGGTAACTCACCGAATGCAGGATGAGGAACCTCCTTTTTTACACAGGAAAGAAGGTCTTGACTGCATAACGTGAGATGGTAGTGATTTGCCAATGTGGTCGTAACATGAATAGGGGTGAGGTTCCGGAATGGGCGGGAACATTCCGTCCCCACCAGCGTGGATACGAGATTGGCAATGTGGAACATGCTGTTGTGTATTGTTAACTGGTTATTGATTCTTTATTAGGAGGAAAATTTTTTTATGAAACGGCACAAACTCTTTGTCTTCATTCTCTCGTTCACCTTATTGGCAACAGGCTGCTTACATGACTCTGATTCATCATCCGGGCAACCCACGGCAGTGGCGGTTGGCCCATCAACAACAGGAGGGGGAACTCCTGAAAGAAGCGGTGGCAGCGGCTTAGTTGTCTCCGATCCTTTGACGAATGGAACAAGCTCAGGAATCGTTGCAGGAGGAGAATTCACCGCAGAGGGGTATCATGTCACCACGAACAATGGCG
>Ga0256845_1001717_pt1 | contig 17145 bp, 11 predicted proteins | sample RiftiametaG_FD_189101 | JGI IMG/M metagenome (GOLD analysis project Ga0256845, IMG submission 189101) | Tube worm associated microbial communities from hydrothermal vent at the East Pacific Rise, Pacific Ocean - Riftia | ecosystem: Host-associated > Annelida > Integument > Unclassified ...
GGGCTTTGGTTTTACAGCGTTGCATGCGCACAGGAAGCTTGCAGGCAAGAGACAGAGCACAACCAAGGGCAAGGGGATATCCCGACTCTTGGAGGCAGAGCGGCCCAGCAAACGAAGGCGCGATAGTAGATCAAAACGCATTACGAGAGGTCAAACAATTCTCTAATTTGCTGAAGATTAATATTTTTAGTCGCGTCTTTGCCAAATTTTTCCATCTCGTTGAGGTGGGTTTGAATAACCGACCGAGTGCTCGCCTTCTTAATCGCAGATAGATTTGCAGTATCATGCGCCCAGGCGTGGACCAGCGCCCGCACCTCAGTTGGGCCAACCGCAGAGATGCCCCGAGGCGGTATGAGATCTGGATGAACAATAAAATCTCGGGCGATCTGTTGTGCGACCGATGTAGATGCACCGCTCTCGCCAGACCAATTTTTATTGACAGCCTCAGCTACATGGAGAATCGCAATTTTTGCGCAATGGGCCGCTAGGGAATGCAAGGGATGATCGTCATGGTCCTTGGCAAGCTGGCTGTGGGTGGGATGTATACTGGGCACTTTCTCGGTGAGCGTTTGGTATTCGCGAATTTGATCAACAAAGAGGAGCACCAGGGCTCCCACAATAAAATGATAGAAACTGGCGACTACCCCTACAGTCCGGCACTGCATCTGCGAGAGAAAAGGATGGTTCTTTTTCCACTCTTCGTACTCGTCCAAGGCACCACTGATATTCTTAGCGGTATGTGGACGCAACGAGGCGACCATAATAACAGCCATCTTCATTCCAATACCTCGCCCTTCGGTGTCGCACTCGTGGCCCAAGTCTTTCATCATCGTTGAACCCAACGTGTGCCAAATACTTGCACAGGTATCCAATGCCCCAAAACGACCAGTCACAAGGGGGTAAAACTGTGAATTGCCTTCACCTTGCGCAATCGTCCACGGCTCTACTGTTGTTTTTCCTTCGCCCACAAGAGCAAGCTCACAAAAGTTACTATGTGAGTAAAAATCTTCGAGTACATGCAAGGCTTGGCCTAGCAATCTATAGCCCTCGTCCGTTTCTCCTGCGGCAATAGCGGCTGCTATTTGTGAGTCCATGTACTGGGTGCTGCTCACATCGGGCATAGCCAATGATCCCGAAATATAGTTAGCCTGCTGTGTGACGGGATCAATTCCTAAGGCATGCGCACTGGGGATATCGTTAAATAAGTCATACTTACTGCTTTTCTCTAAACCCGTTGGGTTGTCTATATGCTCTTCTGCTCGATAGACTCCTAGTCGTTTTTCTGTGACCCGAAATTCTGGTTTGTCGTCAAAAGTTGCCCGCGCAAAAATGTCCAAAAGTTCGGTCACTACCAGGCGAGGGTTCGAATGTAGCTGACTCACCTTATTATTCCCCAGCCGCCCAAAGGGTACCAACATCTCTCCAGCCCGCGCGCCAGCCGAAAGCAAGTCGAGACTGAAAGGGGTGATCGCCTGGGAGTGGTCGCGTAGCCAATTTCCAAAGTATATTTTTAATCGAACGGCCTTACTCTTGAAAACTGGACGCAGCGCATCTTCTATCGATTGATGACCGAAAGATTTGTCAGTGTTTCCCGCTCTCCCTGCGCCAAAAAACTCCCGCGCCTCTGTCATATCGTCCGAGCGCTGCTCTTCTGCAGAAAAGGCCCTATTGAGGACCCGATTGAAGCCTCTCCACTGAAACACAATTTCGACTTCTTGCCCCTTGCGTAGGTACCTAGCGATAGTGGCAGATTCTCTGCTCTTCCATTGCATATTCACCAAGGCATAACCAAATCGGGCGCCTTCATCTAACTGGGCGTCTCCTCCAACTGTGGAGAGTCGGTTGCGTAAGTCATGGTCGACAAAATGACCAAATTCTTCAATGAGAGCGGCGAAGAGCAACGTAGCCTGATCGTTGTCTTTTTCTGCCTCTTCTAGCAGGCTGCGAACAACTTCTATCACAACATCGTTCTTGTTGAAGGCCGCCAGTCTGTCTTGGGGCAGAGATTCCAATATGCGTATCGGGGGCATTTTATAGAACCCGCGAAGCAACTCATTCCTCAGCTTAGAGTAGACGGTCGGATGAATATCGTGCCCAAATATCATAGCCATCCAGACCGTAAAATGGGCAGGACGCATGATCTTAGCCAGGCCGGCCAACTGCTCTAGCGGCACCTCACTGATCAACTCTTCTATTGGGCCAATAATCAAGTCAAGTAGATCATTTTTTTCTGCTGCGGCCTCTTCTGTATTTGCGACCTCAAGACTCACCCCTATCTCGTAATACTTCGCATTCTCGGGATGTGGCGGAAGCGGTATAAAGACCTCGTTTACGCGACTACCAGTGGTATCCCTAAAGGTGCCGGGGTCGAACGAAAGCCCCAACAACCTAGGAGGTTCCGTGGCTTTTTCACTGGCTATGTACTGGGGCTCGCTTTGAATTGGTAGCGTAAAAAGAGGGCGCTTTCCGGAAGAATCTTGTTCTATTTCCCCTTCTATTGTAGCGAACTCGGCGAAAGAAGGCTGCCCCTCTTGCTGGGCAGAGTCGAGGTATGCGACGCGAAAGGTCAGTTTCGCCTTTTGAGGTTCGCTACTCATCTTACTTGTTCCACCACCAAATTGAGTGAGCATCATCGTACTCGTGTCATAGACCCCTAATTCTGAACGACTAGGCTGAGAGAAAAGAACGCGAGCTTGACCTACCATAATAATAGGCTCAACTAGCATGGGTCTGGTTGTAGATGAAGCCCCTCGCTACGGGGGGAGGGTGGTAGTCATCCTGCCGTTGTGTGAACGTCTCCTTGTCATCAAGACAAACAAGCTCAATACTCGTTTACTCCTTACTCCGCGAGGAAAATTCATTCATGAAACCGCAAATTCCTCTGGCTTTGTATACGCGCCTCTGTACCGCTCTTTCTGTAGGTATCCCGCTAGGGCATCTACTGAGTTCTTGTGGGCTGAGGGAGGAACAGTGGAGCCAAGAACGAGATGCTTGGGCAGATGTGATCAGTAAGAAGTTAGGTGAGGATTCAGAATTTGACTCCGAATATTCCAAAGAGCTGTTCGAGGCACGTTACTTAATCAGGCGCTCAGTTGAGCCTCTCGAGTCCGACCGAGACGCATGGCTAGCTTTTGTCGCGCACTGGGCCATGTCGGCGGCTCCTAGCGAGTTCATTAAAAACGCGGGTATCTTGTCTCACGACTTCTCTCGCCTACAACAAAAATGGGGTGAATATTTTTTTGACCACCCTGAAGAGCAAAAGCTGGACCTGCCGAGACCTGGCCCTCCTGGCCCTCCGCCTTTGGTAGTGGGGAAATGGGAGGTAGACACCGCGCTCTCTGAGTATCAAGCGCTGGCGCACGATCTTATAATGAGCTCTCAACAAGAGGCTGCTCCCGTTGAGGAGCCCGGCGAGAAGCCGCCTCTCTTTGCGACTCTTCCTGGATCAGCTTGAGTGAATATGATCGCCTGTGCACTCTTTAATGATGACCACAGAGTGTGTCGGCGGTCTAGTTAGATCACATCTCTTCAAGCTCTCTGAACAAAGCAGCGTTTTCTGGTCCCTCAATCGACTCATTGTCGATTTGCGTTTGAGCCTGAGCTTTTCCCTTACGGGTGTGGCGATGCCAAATATGGCGCTCGTTGTCTCCCCTCTGCTCCTGAAAGTTGAGTACTTCGGCCAAGCGTCGCCCAACGAATAGAAGCGAACCTGATCCTGGAATATAGAAGTAACGTTCATGAAAGGGGGAACCTGGACGAAATAGACACCGTTCAAAAAGGGGAAAGAGCATGAGGCTCATTTCGGTGGGGGCTGACTGACCGCTGACGAAAGAATTGAGAATCAAGGGCTTGTTCTCCCCTTCGAGCTTCATCGCGAGGTGGTATGTTGTGCGACTACCTTCGCCGTGGTTCCAAATCGAGTGATTGATAGTGTTCGCATAGAAGGTGAGCTCCTTGATTTTATTAAAAGGCACTCTTTTTCGTGTAAACCAGCAAAAAAGCACCCCTTGCCGCCACGCTACTTCCTGAGTCCGAGTATCAAATACATAGGTTGATTTCCAGACTACCGGCAATGCGGAGAGAGCTGTGGCACCCCATACAATCCAGTACCATACGTCATCGAGAGGCACGAAAAGTAAGACATAAACGCAAGAGACCGGAAAGATGAGCCGACTCAGGCGGGCATCATTCCAGGCATCGATAGCGACGCTGCGACACGACACTGCCTGGCGACGGTCAAAATGCCTCAATAGAGCGGCGACTCCAGGGCCCTCGTTGACCGCCTTCTTCATGTTTTCTTGGGCTGCAGCGTGGGCTAGGCTCGTTCGTCGATGAAAAATATGCAGGTCATACTTGCCTTGCAATTCTTCAAAATTAAGAGCCCGAGCTACCTGTCGCGCGCTAGTCAAAAGTGAGGTTCGCTCTGAAAGTCTGACAAAACTCTCCAAAAACGGAAATGTCTGGACCAACAAATTTGCCGCGCTGGGCGAGGAAAACCAATTCAGCTGATCGAATTGGTTTTTGCCCTGCAACTCAAGATAGAGCCATTCAACCTCTAAGCTCTTGCAAAGACTTATCTGTTTCACCTCACTAAAACGCACGCGACGTCTGGTGAACCAAGCGAATAAAAACCCCTGTCGCCATAGAATTTCTTGTTTTTCACCATCAAATACCCACGTTGATACCCAGAACATGGGCAATGCCAAAATGAGCACAGCGACAGAAACAATTAGAAACCACGGACTTTCAAATTTTATCCAAATAAGCGAGGAGGCGGCCAGCGAGAGCTTGATTGTGTAATTGAGACGCTTACCCTGCCATGGCGTAACGCACACACATGCACCCGGAGAAAGTTCTGACATGCTCGCGTAGGTACCATAGGATGCCTGAGCCTCATAACCTTATCAAGCTGTACAATTGAGCGTGTCGCGGACAATGCGATCGCCCTCTACGAAAATGTAAGATATTTGAGATAATTCATGGAACAATTTCAGCTCTCCAGCTCGTCGATATATCACAACAGACCCCGTTCAACAGGGTGCTTCAGCTGGGCCAGTTCCCTATTTGCGGCTTGCTCATAGAACTATGCTTAGCAATGCGACTCGTCACCGAATATTTGAGATGCCGCTCTACGACCGGCGTGGCGCTCACTGCCTTCTGGTTGTCATAAAAGCGACCTTTCAATTGCACCGCGGGAGGGTCATTTGTGCAGCGAACCCAACGCCCGTTCGAATAGTGGACGAATATTCAGATCCACAGAACGGCAATAGCAGCGTGGTAGCTCCATCTGATCTAGCTGAATACAAACCAGTTCTTGATCTCATTGTTGAGGGGCGAGCATTGCCTCCGCAGCCTGCGCTCTTTCATGACGTGGCGTTACGCTTTCGAGAACGAACCGTTCCTTTGAGGGTGCACGGCCCTCGGATTTTTGAGCCAGATATAGTGGGCGTGAAAATTGGTAGGTCTCTACCATTCGACGAACAAAATATTACCTATGATCTTGCCTATGGAGGCACTTCAGAGGATTTAAGCCTAGTGGAACTTCGTAATATTGCAGGGAGAGGCGTAGCAAAAAATAGCCGCGAACTGGAGGGTACGCCTGCCCCGCAGATAGAGCACCCTGGTAAGCCCCACACACGCCCCAGTGATCGGCACGAACCGGTGGGTTTTGGTCCCATCGCACCCCATTGGTCACCAAGAAGGGAGCTATTTGGCACGACCGACACGAAGCGCTATCGTGATCTGATCATGCCCAATTCCCCCGAAGATCTGGATACTCGCTACTTTCAACAGGCGCACCACACGTTACAGTTTCCGGCACATTTGTCGACAGGCGAGGAGTTTATGGCAATTGGCATGACGAGGGACAGCAGTTTTCGCTTCACCGTACCCGAAATGCGGGTGCAACTCCGCTGTCTCTATGACCAAAGAACCCAGACAAGAGCTTGCCCCGTGGACACCCTATTTGTGCAGCCCGACAGAGACAGATTCGAAATGGTCGCGCGCGCTCTGATCCCCCTCGGCCGCACTGCTGGAAATTTACTGCGCGAAGTGCACGTCGACGATCTTGCTGCGTACTAGAGCCCGCGCCAAAAGACGTGCTCTAGCGCGGCGACTGGTTAGCCGGTTGTCGCGACCAGCAGGGCATCTAGATGCGCCGATAAGTAGGCACAATTGGAGCTAGCATCCAAGTACCTGAACTTCGTGCCGGGTTTTGGTACCAATGAGACCACCTGTACGAATTTTAGGTACTAGTATCTTCAAACCGAGAGGCGCTCCAGCACCCAGCGAGATCAAGCTGCTCCCATCAACAAGCAGGCGCATGTTCAAGGGCGCCGAATGCCTGGCTCCGAGACTGCGCTCGTGCATCTTGTCTTAGCTGGCCCACAATGCAATACATCAGGAGAGTACCGCTGCCTGAGCAGCGCGAGGAACGCACACACTTATTAGAGACCAGTATCTAGTGGATCTTGATGTATCAAAGGTAAAGGTAAGTATCACCTGCGACGTGCTTCAGTCTGCTATGGTGGTCATTTTGCAAGGCCGCGAAGCTATTAACGAGCTGACCGACCTACGCGTAGAGTTACGCTGTAAAAGTATTGAAAATCTGCAAGATATTTTGGGTAAGGTCGCCGACCTGAGTATTGTCGATGGAAGTGCAGAGCGTATCTTATCGCTCTGGGTGAGTGAAGTTGAGCTCATCGAGGAAGAGGTCAGAGCTGTAGTCGACGGGGAGACAATATTTCTGAGCCAATACGCCCTTCGACTACGCCCGGTACTTGCGGCGCTACTGCAAGGCTCAGGCTATAGAATGTTCGCCAAAGTTCCAGGCGAGTCAAATTCTTCAACAGACATTATTTTACGAATTTTTGAGGAATACGGCTTTGCAGATTTGCTCGAACTTCGACTCATGAGGAGCTACGCGGAACGAACTCAGTGTGTGCAATATGATGAAAACGACTTGAGCTTCGTCGAGCGTCTTCTAGCAGACGAAGGTATCTCTTTTTGGTTTGAGCAAATTGATGGACTCTATAAAATGGTCGTCGCCGATAGCCTAGACCAAGTGAAGCCAATGATAGGTGAGGGGCTTCTTTTCTGCGATCCGTCCGCAAATGTGGCCGACCCTCATTTGTTTGCCCTCGAGCTAGTCGACCAAGTCTGCATAGAAAAGACGCAGGTTGACGAATTTGATGTGCGTCAACCCACACGCATGATCACAGGAGAAGCTGGAGAGACGAGTGGGTGTGGCTATCACTACGATTACCCAGGCCGAGTGTTGAACGATCAGCATGCCCGTGATCGTGCCAAAGTACGCCTAGAGCAGTTAGCTCGGTCCCGGTCCCGGGCAAAGGCTCAAAGTACCAGTCTCCTCGTCCAGCCTGGCGCCACGATGAAGGTCCGGGGCGTGGCTGACGATCTGGACGCTGAGAGTCAGGGTTCCTTCAACGGTACCTACTTCATTTTGTCCGTTGAACACGACTGGCTCTCCCTAGAATCTGATGCGGGGCTCGCTTACAGCAATAGGCTCGCTCTAGCTCAGCCTCATCATTTCGTGCGCCCAAGCATCCCTGTCTGGCCGAGTATCGCCTCAATTGAGCAAGCTACCACTACTGGTTCTGAAGACATCGTCGTCAACGACTTGGGTGAAGTACGATTGAGCTTTCCTTGGGACAGAAGCGGGGTGACAGACGAAAACTCATCCTGGTGGGCAAGGACCTTGCAATTCAATATGGGCGGTAGCATGATGCTACCTCGGGTCGGCTGGGAGGTCCCAGTTATGTACCACAACGGCAACCCCGACCGCCCGGTTGTGATGGGGCGCCTCTACAACCCGAAGACTCCACTGCCTTATTCCCTCCCGGAGCACAAAATGACGACCGCCCTTAAGGGCGAGTCAGTTCCCGGCGGAGGCGCCCACAACGAAATGCGATTTGGCGACACTGCGGGAGACGAACAAGTATTGATCAACGCCGTAAAGGACTATTCTCACTTTGTGGGAGGTGGACGAACCACCAAGATTTCGCAGGAGATGAGCGAATCAACTGGGGAGTCACGTATAGTCAAAGTCCAGACAGAGCAAACAAAAGTCGTCGGTGCAGAGCAAGAGTTAGTCGTCGGAAACGAACTCACCACTGTAGTGAGCGAAACCAGAAAACGCCTAGTGGGAGGACTAGAGTCTTACGATGTCCAAGGGAACATGACGTTGAAGACAGGGATTTACACGGAGGCTATTGGTGGGCTTTACGGTCTACAATGCAATCAGCACAATGCCCTGGTGTTGGGGTCCTACGTGCAAGCCATTGGAGGAAACGCCAACTATGTCTGCGGCTTAGGTTTGGGCGTCACCGTGGCCGGAGGTCGTCTCCACAACGTCGGTGGCTCCCTCAAAATCAAGTGCAAAAAGAAATATGACGAAGTAGTCCTCGGCTCCAAAACACTCAAGACGGGCTCATGCAAGGTCAAAGCTGGTTCGGCGATCAGTAACAGCTGCGCGGGAAGTGCAACCATTGCGATCGGCGGCTCTCTGAAGCTTCACGCCAAAGAAAATGCCATTTTTGAAGCCCAGGAGGATCTTGTTATCGATGTCGGCGAGCTCCTGACGCCCCATGGCTCAATGCGTGGAGGAAAACTCACTTCAAGCAAAGGTAAGCTGAGAGGCTCCGGAAGCGTAGTCTGGAAGGGAGGGTCAGAGATTGAAACAGGGTGATCCTTCTTTGATAGTCGAGGGCTTTTCAGGGGACCTCGAACTTGTCGAGATAACGGGTCATGAAGCCCTGCATACAACCTGGCGATTGCACGCGCGCTGCATTTGCAAGGTGAGTCCAGTAAAATCTCAGTCGGTTTGGGATCTGGTTGGAGCAAGGGCAACTCTGCTATTGCCGTTAGGTCGGGCAGAAGAAGCGAGGACTCTGCACGGTATTCTGGACGACGTACTCTTCGAGGACGAACACTTTGTTTTCACCGTTGTTCCTTCTCTTCAGGTGCACGAAGACGCGCATAACTACCGGGTGCTTGTCGATGTTAGTGCCGACAAATGCGCGTCCGATCTTTTCGAACATGCATGCTACGAGATTGCGAGATGCCTACAGCGGGAGCCACCGGTGCGTCCCCAGCGCGTGCAATTTAGTGAGGGCGGGCTGGGATTTGCCGAACGCTTGTTGGCTGAAGAGGGCATTGTCTGGTTTTTTGACCCTAGCAACTCGAATAAAATTATTCTCGCCGATCACCCTCAAGCTTTTCCCGAGTACGACGGCCTACATCCCCTGGTATTAAGCGACAACTTGTCGGCCAATACTGGAGATACGCCAGGGATCTTCGTCTGGGACGCTCAAGTACGGGTCGCCTCTCGCTCAAAACGCGTCGTTCTCACCGATTGGAACTACAAAACGCCGGGTGTGGATATCTCCGCAACCCATACCACAGAAGCCCAGGACAAGATCGGCATCGCACACCATCATACCCCTTATGGGGATACTGAACGCGGCTCGGAGCTCGCGCAAGTCTATCTGCAAGCACATCACCGAGATGCCAGTGTCTTCTCGGCCTCGATTGCAGCGACTGAACTGGCCCCAGGCTTGGTGATTACGGTAGAACCAGGAGAACGTGCCAATTCGACGTCCTTTCCAGGAAAATGGCTCATCACCCACGTACGCCACCAAGGACGTGCTGTGTTAGGTGGGTGGACTCATCTAATGCACATCAAAGCCGTGCCGGCAGCCAGAGGCTATCGTCCGTCAATTCCTCCCATTCAGCGGGCCGGGGGCGTGCAAACTATGAGAGTTTCCGGTCCAGCCGGCGAAGAAATTCACGTAGACGAGGATGGTCGTGCCTTGGTGAGACACAGGTGGGACAGGGAACACCCGGAGGATGAGTCCGCCTCTGCGTGGCAGCGAGTCGTTCATCCCCCTATGCCCGGCGGAATGCTTTTGCCCCGGGTGGGCTTCGAAGCTCTTACTGCCTTTCGCGGGGCTGCTGGGGACGAGCCTTTTCTCTTGGGGCGCTTAGATAATGGTGCAGCTGTACCGAAGGAGAGTCTCCCAGCAAAGCAAATAGCTTCTAGTTTTGGTAGCCGAAGCACTCCCGGGGGGGGCGGCGAGAACGGCCTTTCTACCGACGATAGTCAGGGAAACGAAGGCATGACGATTACAGCTCAGTACAACTACGACGAGGCGACCGGAAACGATAAAAAGGCAACAGTCGTCGAGCTTGATAAACTTGAAGTAGGCACCAATCGCTCCCTCACAGTCGGGCAAGGGCAAATTGAAGAAGTTGGAACAACCCAGGAGCTCACCGTGGGCGCTCAACGTACATTAAACGTCGGGTCAAATGTCAGCATTCAAGCCACTGACGAAATTGTGGGGGTGGCAGGCGCTCGGTTTTTTAGTGTCGGCGGTGATCGATCTACCGATTGCAATGTGCATGTGCGAACGGTGGCAGGGCTCAAAATTGAGGCATGCGTCGAGTCGGAGTCCCGCAAGGTTATGGGCGGGCTAGTGGTACAAGTCGGAGGCTCATGCTCTGTCAAGACCAAGGCAGGGTATGATCTCAACGTGGCAGGCGTAAGCCATCAAAACGTGGCTGGCCTAAAGTGCATTGGGGCCGAGGAATCAAGCGAAAAGGTGTTAGGAACCCTCAATGAGGAGATTGAGGACGATCTAAATCAGCAAGCCGGTACTTCGATTGTTAGTACGTATAAAAATAATCTGACCCTTGATGTGGGAGGACCCATTCATGCAGAGGGTGCAAACATTATTTTTAAAGCGAAAACAATCACCGTAAAGGCTGGTGGCGTGACAATTAGGCTTGCAGATGGAAAAATCTCAATCGATGGCGATTTGGTTGTGCAATCAGGTGGTACACAGAAGACGGATGTGAGCATCTAATCTAGAGTTGATAGGAAATTGTAATGAAAACTGTAAGAAAGTTAAACGAAGCTGAAGGCTTGATGACATCGCCGCCTGTCGATAACCCATGTCTTATGGGGCCTGGCTTGCACCTCGGTATCATCGAGCTCCTCTCCGAGGATTCCCTCAAAGTACGTCTACTGGCCGGCCGTCGATTGAGCGCGCGTGTCTCCCCTCTCGTTCATTTCCAGTTGGTGCAGGAATGCCTCCGCGATCAAAGACCAATGATTCTCGTTGATTCTGAGCGGGGTGCCGAAGTTGTAGGCGCTCTACAGGTCGCTCCCAGCCTAGCACTCGATCGAGAAGGTAACTTGAATATCAAAGCTCGCACTGTGCGCCTGCAAGGAACCGAGTCGATTCGCCTAGAAGCAGGGCGCAGCGAGCTGCGACTCCATGAAGACGGTCGTACCCGCTTGACTTCTGAGCGTACAGTGATGGACGCCGCGAGCAGCCTTCGCATCTACTCTGCGTCAGTAGAGCTACCTTAATTCGATGTTACCTCGTCTCAACCTGGAAGGAGGAGAAGATGGCTCCTTTGAATTGGATCTGCGTCAGGTCTCGGGAACTGAGGGCATCGGCGCCCCTTTTGAACTCAAGCTTTCAGCTTTTTCGATGGATAAGGTGCTCCCTAAAAAGGTTCTAAATCGTGGAGCTACGGTGGTCTGGGACAGCCCCTTTGGAGCACGAGCGCTAACTGGTGTGGTCACGCAATTCGCTCGAAAGGCAACAGCCGACGCGGGAGTTGGGCGACACTATACCCTGAGATTCGAGCCGAATCTGGTGCGCCTACGCTACGTAAGGCGCTGTAGGATTTTTCAGGATAAAACGATTCCCGATATCATCCGCGAAATAGTGTCTCGGGTAGCAACGGGAAACGAAGAGGTCGTCTTTGATTTGAACGAGGACTATTCGCAGCGTCGCTACTTGGTGCAGTATCAGGAGACAGACCTGAACTTTCTTCATCGTCTTTGTAAAGAGTCAGGTATCTACTACCAGTTCCTCTCCAAGATCGAAGACGGTGAATTCTCTTTTCAAATAGTCTTCAAAGACTGCTCCACCGCCGTTGAAGTTGAGCTGAAGCCTCTAGTCGTCTCCGAATCGGAGTCGACTGAAGCCGCTCCCTGTGTGCGTGGTCTCAGGGTAACGGGTACTCGATGTCCAGGAAAGGTTGTTGTCCGTGCCTATGCACCCGAACAGCCCGCTCACCCCGTGGAGGGGGAGGCGCGGCAAGGAGGCGCGATTGCCGCAGAAGAGAATACCGAAATATACGCTCCCACCGCCTGGATAGCCGACGGAACGGAGGGAAATAGAGAGGCCAAACGCATCTTGAATCGGCGCCGTTACCGAAGCAAACTATTAGGCTTTGAGACGAACCAACCGCTCCTCTGCCCTGGTGTAGCCTTCGAGTGTGAGTCTTCCACCAAGGGCTCTTATCTCCCAGTAGAAGGGATATTCCTTGTATCAGAGTTGAAGCACCACTGGGTGATGGGTGACAGCCGCTATCGAGTCAGTGTGGTGGCTACAGAAAGTAGGCAGCCTCTCGTCTCCCTAGCACGTTGTAGTCGTCCAACAATCGCGGGTTTGCACACTGCCACTGTCACAGGTCATCCGGGTGAAGAAATCGATTCGGACGACATGGGCCGCGTTTATCTTAGCTTTCCTTGGGATCAAAGTGGAAAAAAGGACCATACCAGTAGCTGTCCAGTGCGGGTGGTGCAGCCCAATATGCCTGGTGCTATGCTCATTCCCCGTATCGGCTGGGAGGTATTAGTTGCATTTGAAGAAGGCGATCCCGACCGACCCATTGTGGTGGGGCGAGCCTATAATTCGGCACAGACACCTCCCTATGAGCTGCCAGCTCACAAGAACCTCAGTGTACTCCGCACCTTTACGACTCCCGGAGGAGCAGGAATGAACTCACAACACATGAGTGATACCGCAGGCTCCGAGCATTTTTCATTAAATGCTTCATTCGGTGCATATCTAAACGTAGGAAACAACTACAACTCCACCATTGCTAAGAAGGAAGAGTTGAACTGCAAGAAGCAAGAGAGCCTCGTGGGGGTGAACGAGAAAGTTTCTGTAGCTGACGCTTATACGATACGAGCCACATCCCAGTCCACCCGTGTGGGGGCTATGCACAAGGTATTCGTCGGTGGCAGTGTCGACGCAAAGCTGGACACCGAGACGGTAGTGGTGGGGGGCGCGTTAGTGGAAAAGATTGGAAGCCCCGTCAAAGGTCTGGTCCGCTTGGGACTTCAAGTGCTCATCACTGTTGCCACAATGAAGGTGGGTAAGGTAGTTAGCGCTCGCCTCGAACGATTCGCCCCAGGCAAAGCCTTGTTTAAAAAGGTGGGCCAAAAGGCGACTAGTTTAATCCTCAAGACGGCTGGTGGAGCTGCCACTGGCGCTGTCGCAGGAGCCGCGACGGGAGGCGGGTGGGGTGGGGCGGCTAAGGCGGGTCTTGCACAGGTCGCATCTCTACTCCCTGGAGGAGGGGCGCTCTTAAAAGCAGCAGAAGCGACCGCTGCCCTTCCTCAATCATCCGATTCGGGGGCCCAATCCAGCCTTTACCCTTGGGAGGAAGCCCCCGCCGTGAAAGGCAGCACGGCCGCCGGCGGTGGTGCCGGTGAGGGCGCTGGAGCGACAGGCGCAGCGTCACGTCCCGGACTAGGCCACCGTATCGAAAAGGTTGACAAGGGCGGTTATGTCGAACTCATCGGTGCCCAGCACACGATTATTACCCCCGGAAGCATTGCCTGGGAGTGCACTGGGGCATCCTCTTTTTCTGTCGGCGGGGCCCACGCGGTGGCGGCGAGGGACTGTGGTGTGACCATCGGGGGGAGCTCGACTGAAAAAAGTGCGAGCTATGTTGCGACAATCGAGAAAGACCTGGTGCGCAGCGCTAAAACTTGGACGACCAAAGTCGGGGGGGACGCCATCTCAAGTGCCGGGGCTAAACAATATTATCGGGCCGAAAGAATCACCCTGAAGGGCGCCAAAATGGAGCTAAAAGGGGCCAAGATCGTCTTCAATACAGGTAGTGCCCTCCTTGTGCTCAGTGACTCAGGAATGATCTATCGAGGTGAACTTAGTGTTTCCGGTCAAGTAAAGCAGTCTAAGGCAGGCCATCATCAATGACATGGGGCGGCACTCCACGAGCTGAGACTGAGAAGGTGTCACAAGAAAAGTCGGGATCGCTAGATTTGGCTTGCGAATTAGCAGTCCTAGGAACGGGTCTTGTGACCCCACTAGGTGCAGACGTAAAAGAAACGGTCTTTGCCTACGCGGCAGGGACCTACGAGGTGTCTGCTTCGCCTTACTTAAAAACAGTCGACCCGTTTGGTGATTTAAGCCCTTCGCCCGAAGAAGATCTTCGGGACGAGGACGTCCTGCGTGTTGACGCGCGGTGCTGCCCTTGGTTGGGACATCGGTTGGACCAGCTCAATCGCTTGGTATTGATGGCACAGTCAGCTGCGGGCGAAGCGCTTATGGTTCGGTCACAAGCTGGCACCGGTCCTTTTAGGGGAAAGTTGGCGCTTTTTATAATTGTGGCGCCTCCCCGAGCGGGCTTCGGTGTGCCTGAGCAGACCACGTTAAAAGATACCCTACAAGAAAGGCTTGGCGTCCCCAAGTCTACACTGCACCACGGGGACGTCGCTCTTTACGATTTGTTCAAAGAGGCAACCAAGACTCTGGCCGAAAAGCAAGCAGACGGCGTTCTGATTGTGGCAGTCGATACCCAAATTTCGTTGCATTCCGCTGCCCGTCAAGTTGAAGACCCTCAAAGTAATTGGCTGCCACTGCGGCCACCATTGGGGGAGGGCGCGGGGGCACTACTATTGGTGCATCCCCACCAGTCTCACCAGAAGGGGCAGAGTTTCGCCCATATTACAGGGGCATGCGCAATAGGCGGGCGGGCCAAACTCGACAATGACGAAATCGTGAACGGGCTGCCTCTGACAGGTCTGCTCAGTCGAGTGCGAGAAAAGGGGGTTCATGTAGCCGCCTATGGGCCGCGTGCCTCTTCTGTTCTGAGTAGCCGCGAGTGGGATCTTGCTTTTGCGCGCAACCGCGGCGTCTTAGTTGAGGGCAGTGCAATCACTTCTTTAGAAAGCACAATGGGCGTCCTCGGGGCAGCTACAAGCACAATATCCTTGGCCTACGCTATTGGTGCCTACTTTTGGGGAGCGCTTAACTATGATGGAGTGGCGGAGGATGCGATGGCTCCAATTGTTGTCTGGGGCCTTGGCCATGACAGTCGTCGAGGTATCTTAACGGCCGGTCTAAAGAGAATGCGGAGTGAGCAGGCCGCTGTAGAGTTTGCCAGCAGCCGTGGCCGACCAAAGTCGCATTTTCTTGAAAGCTCTCGGGTTCTCGAACCAGCGCCTGAAAGTAGTATTCCCGTGGTACCAGACTTGGCAATGCTGGTTACCTTTGATCTCGATGGGGGGCATCCAATACCAAAACAAGAGCTTCAAGAAGGTGTGCTCTTTGCAATGTTCGACGAAGCCAAAATGGTCGCAAAGCATCGCGTAGAAAGGCATTTGGAAGAAGGCCCCGGCGAGGATGCGCAGTTCTTCCGACTGCAAGATGCTGCGGCCTCATACGGGCAAGCGAGTCCCCCCCAGCTTCAAAAATGGTGGCGCACTCAACTAGAAGGCGAAGACTCTTATCGAAGTTTCGTGCTTGCGTATACTTGGTCGGCATGGAGTCAAGACGACGCCATGTCGATGCTTCAAAATGACCTCGCCCTCTTACCTGAAGTAGCACGTGAGGATGCCGTTCTCGCGGGTCAGGCTCTCGCCCTCTCGCCTCGGCCTCGGTTGGAGCTTGTAGGAACCATGAGACAATGGGCGGCACACCCTCATCCGGTTGTTTCAGGGACGGCGTTAGCAGCCTTGGGCCACTGCGGTCACTTGGACTCGCAGTACATTGCCTCTGCCCTAGGCGGCGAGCTCAATCCACTAGTCGCTGAGATATTACTTAGGGCGGTTGGGCAGCTTACGGCAGGGTCAGTCTCTTCTTGGCTACCTGTGGTAGAGCGTTGGATCTATAGCGAGGACCCTCGACTAGCGTGGCATGCTGTACGCGCAGCCACCTTACACGGGAGCGATGTCGCGTTGTGGGTCCTGCGCCGGGAAGGGGAGGCTACGGCGGCCCCCTTCGCGTGTCGCCTTGGTTCTCACGCAGCGGAACTCCTCGTGTTGGCCGGAGAAGCTCAAGATGCGTCCTTGCTTGCCAAGTGGGTGCAGAGCGAAACAATGACGCCTGCCTGGCTGAAAAACATCGCATTGTTTGGCAACATACAGGTTTTCGAATTTCTTCTCCGCTATTTGGGGGATGAAGATCTGTCAGAGGATGCAGCCGACGCCTTAGAAATACTATTGGGCCCTCTGGTCGAGCCCCTAGAGCGAGACTCACCAGGCGCTTGGAGAAGAGCAGTAGCTACTCTCAAGTTCGATCCTGCCAAACGGTACCGGCTTGGAAAGTGTTGGGGGCCAGAGCGCCTGAGGGAGGAATTTTCTCTCGGACAACTCAGTACCCTGGACATGGAGTTCCGTTTGGCAGAGTTTCAGCTTCGTCTTGGTCGTGCATTCGTAGATTCTCAACAAAGATGGTGCAAAGACTATTACGTTCATGTGCAACAACTCGTTCAAAGTATTCCCCCTCTCTCCGAAGTGCACCAAGGTACTTGGCTAAAATCGAAATAATCTGATGCCCACCACCTTTAAAGGTCGCCAAATGGCGACGACAGCGAGCAAGCACATGGCGATTATTCCGCCAACGCCCAGCAATATTCCGCCCATGGCCCCTCCGACACCCACTGGCGTTCCTTGCCCATTTCCCCATATGGGCAACACAGGCACAACAGCGAGTCCGTATTCCAAGTTGAAAATCGCCAAGGGTAAAACAACTCTCAAAGGCATGAAGTTCGATGCGGATCCGCCCGCCAATGGTCCCTCACAGCCCGCTCCGATTCATGATTTGGTTACGGGTAAGATGAACAAAAAGATCCACGTATAGAATCATGGCTAAAAAGCTAGACGAGGTGAGAAAGACAGGCGATCCTGCTCAATTGGAGGGGACCGTTCCAACCGTAATAGTGAGCGGTGCCGGTGCGGGTGCGCCGGGTGGAAGCGGAGAAGAAGACGAGGGTAAGGGTAAAAAACGCTCAAGCGATGGCAAGAAAACCGCAAAAGACATTGAGGTGGACACCAAGGTAAAAGATGCGAAAAGC
>Ga0256845_1001719_pt1 | contig 17133 bp, 15 predicted proteins | sample RiftiametaG_FD_189101 | JGI IMG/M metagenome (GOLD analysis project Ga0256845, IMG submission 189101) | Tube worm associated microbial communities from hydrothermal vent at the East Pacific Rise, Pacific Ocean - Riftia | ecosystem: Host-associated > Annelida > Integument > Unclassified ...
CAGCCCCATAAAAACTAGATGTATTACCAAACATATTATAATTTAACAACCTATTTGAACTTTGTAATGGGCTTGATTCAGGAAACATTGTTATATGCATTCCTGTATTTGTAAATCCTGATAATTGTCCTGGAGGAGCTCCCTTTCCATCTCCAATTCCTCCCAACAGGTAAGTATGAACAACTTTATTTTTTTCATCAAAACCTACAAAACTAGGACAAGAATATACGTTAAAGTTTTTTTGATTGTATGCTGTATCATATGTATATTCTTTATTGTTTTTCGCTTTCCAACTTGGATGTACATATATGGCATCGTTCCAGGCTTTTAAAGGAAAACCATGTTTAAAAACACCTGTATATATAGAAATACCCGCTTCTAAAAAACCTGTTTGTGGGTTTTTGTAAATTGCAGGCGTAATTGGTCCGTCTCTTCTACGGAAAATAGAATGTTTATCTGCTGAAATGGCTTTAGGATTACTAACATCTGTAATAGGTGTATTAACACTAATATCTAACAAATATGGATTTGTAGCGTTTGTATTTATCGAAAAAGGATACACAGCGTCTACATATTTTTGAGAATTTGTAGTAAAATTATGCCCCGTAACTAAGTAAAAAGTATCACCTAAATGATAAAGCTCTCCACCTGTACTTACTAAATTTGTGTTTTCTCCAAAACTCATAAGATTTTTCCAATCAGAAGTTGATAATCTTTTCCCTTGTACAATTTTAATCATTGAAGTTACATTTATTTTGGCAACTTGCTTGTAAGTAATATAGTTTTGATTAAGGTTAATAGAATCTTTTGGAACAATGTACTTTTTTGAACCATAACCTCCAACAACATATAAATAATCACCTACCTGTCTTACTAGAGCATTCGTGTTTTTAAAGACACTTAAATTATTTTTTAAAGCAGTTACCAATCTAGGTAAAGAACTATTTTCTGTTACAGAACTGATTAGTTGTTGAATAGAAATTGCTATTCTAGAATCTGCTTCAATATTATAAACATAGATACTGTCATTAAAAGATATCCTAGGAAAAGATGTACTTGTATAATTTCCACTAGCTAATAAGTTATGGATCCCTCCATCAATTGAGTCTTTAGAGTTTGTTCTTCCCGCAAACAATAACCAGTCAGAACCAGAAATACCATGCGCAAAAGATTGTAAAGCAGGTGCATTACTTTTTATTGTTAAACTAATTTTCACTTTTGCCTCTAAACTTATTTTTTGTTTATTTATTTCTTTTTCCTTTTTTGAATCACAGCTTTCTAAAAGCAAAAAAGACAACATAAAAATAATGACGTAATGGTAGTGATTTTTCATGATTGAGTGAGTTTTAAGTTTTTATTTAACTCAAAATTAGACAATTAAAACTCTTAATCAAAATTTAAGTATAAAAACAGGGGTTTATACTTGTTTTGAAAAATTGACTTTATTTAGTTTCCCACTCTAACGTTTCTATCAATTTACTAATATCTTTTCTAATATAGTTAATGGCTGGTAAAATAGAATCGTAATTCGGTTTGATGTTAAAATACAACGCGCCTTTTATAAAATGATGTGTGCTATCTGTTAAATGAAATTGTATTTGTGAGGCGGCATCGCCAGTAATATCATAGATGCTCCCAAAAACTTTTTTTGTGTCGTCAACAAATTCATTAGAAGTAATTTGTGCTGCTTTTTGGGTGTGTTTAAAAACCAGTTTTTGAGATTCAATTAATAATTCGGTTAAATTATTCTGTATCGGTCTATAAGTAATATCTACGGATGCTTTTAAGGCGGGATACTCTATTTTTAACCAGTTTTTTGGCAAATCTTTTACCAGAGCATTCTCAGAAACTTTAAATGTAAAAGGGCGTTGAATATCTAACTTTTTATAGCTCGGTTTAGGATAGTCTAAACTCAAATACGCTTTGGGTTTGGGTGTCGTTTCTTCTGAACAAGAAATTAATAAAAAAACAAGGATTAAAAAAAAAATACTACGCATTGTTTCGAGTTACTTTTACTTGTTTTATTCGTTTTCTATCTACTGATTCTATTACAAAACGATAATTCTTAAAGGTTATTTCATCTCCTTTTTTAGGAAATTTACCCGAAACTTCTAAAATAAAACCTGCCAAGGTTTCGCTTTCTCCTTTTTCATCTTCAAACTTTTCATCATTATCATCTAAAATTTTACAAAAATCTTTAATGGTGGTTTTTCCTTCAAAAATATAGTTGTTTGCATCTATTTTAGAGTACGACAAATCATCATCATCAAACTCATCATTTATATCTCCTACAATTTCTTCAATTACATCTTCTAAAGTTACTATTCCACTTGTGCCTCCATACTCATCAACCACAATTGCCAAATGGTTTTTCTTTTCCTTAAATTCACTTAACAAATCGTCTAACTTCTTATTTTCAGGCACAAAAAACGGTTCTCTAATCAATTTTCGCCATTTCAATGTTTTTTTATGAATGTGTGCCAGCAAATCTTTTGCATATAAAACACCTACAATATTATCAATATTATCATGATAAACAGGGTTTCTTGAATATCCATTCTTTAAAATCTGCTTCAATACTTTTTCATACGGCTCATCATCAGAAATAGCAAAAATATCGATTCGAGGTTTCATAATTTGTACCGTTTCGGTGTTTCCAAAATTTACAATTCCTTCTAAAATTTTCTGCTCATCTTTTGTGGTTGCATCGTTTGAAGTTAATTCTAATGCTTGCGATAATTTTTCTACAGATAAACTATTCTTTTTACCTCCTAACCTGTTCTCTACAACACTTGTTAAACTAATTAACGGCAAGCTTAAAGGAGTTAAAAGTGTATTTAATATTTTGATTGGTTTTGACATAAAGCCTGCAAATTTAAGTGCATTTCTAGATGCATAAACCTTCGGCAGTACCTCACCAAATAAGAGAATTAAAAAAGTTACCAATACAACTTCTATCAGAAAACGAACAGGAATATTTAAAACACTATAATCAAAATCGCTAAATAACTGTTCGCCCAAAGAAGCGAACAACAACACGATTAAAATATTAATAAAATTATTAGTAATTAATATTGTTGCTAATAATTTCTTATGATTTTCTAACAGTTTTACTACTAAACTTGCTCCTTTTGTTTTTTCAAAAAGAGTGTTTAGCTCCGTTTTTGATAATGAAAAAAAAGCAACTTCTGTCCCAGAAATTAATGCAGAAAAAACAAGTAAAATTATCAACATTACACCACTAATCGTAGCTATCCAATCTGATGTTTTGATAAATAAAAATAAGCTGAGTGCTATATCCAATTATTAAATTTTAAATACATTAAAATGGCAAATCATCATTCTCTTTCTTCGAAATAGTTTTTGATCCTTCCATTTGTGGGTTTGACGGATTAGCAGGAGCGGTTGGGTCTTTTTTAGTAGTTAAAAAAGTTAAGTCTACTACATGTATTTCGGCTGTATAACGCTTAATACCGTCTTGCTCCCATTGACGTGTTTTTATGCGTCCTTCGCAATATACTTTATCACCTTTTGTTAAATATTTTTCACAGATTTCTGCCAATTTATTGCGCACAACAATATTGTGCCACTCGGTAGTAGTTACTTTTTCGCCTGTTTGTTTGTTGGTATAACTCTCATTAGTTGCTAAAGGAAAACGTCCAATAGAGTTGCCTCCATCAAAATAATGCATTTTCACCTCATCCCCTAAATGACCAATTAAAATTACTTTGTTTATTGTACCTGCCATAACTATGTGATTTATCAATCAAAGATACCAAAAATATCAATGTACAGATTGAAACTGGGTTAAAAAATTAGCGATTAAAACAGGTACTGGATATTCTTCTACCTCATTCCAAAAAATATTAGCTTCTTGCTGTTGATGTGTTTTTACGATAAAAAACTGTGTATGCAAGTGTTGATGTGAAAGTTTATGTACAATTTCTTTCTGATTAAATAGCAAAACAGTAGTCTCTTCCGTAAATAATTTTGTAAATTCTAATGAGTGTATTAATGTCTTTTCGTCTATTTTTTTATCCGTTTCTATCAACGGAAATTGATACAACCCTTGCCAAATTCCTTTTCCTTTTCGTTGGATTAAAATCGTTTTATCGTCATTAGTAATCAGTACTAAAAAATTAAAATAACGATGCTTTATTTTAATTTTTTGCTCTTTTACTGGTAATTCTTTTATTGTTTTTTCTTTTAAAGCAATACAACTATCAGAAAACGGACAAGTACCACATAATGGGTTTTGAGGTTTGCAGTGTAGTGCACCAAAATCCATAATAGCTTGGTTAAAAACTCCTGGTTGTTGTTTATCTATTAGTGTTTGGGCTAAGAGTTTAAATTCTTTAATTCCTCCGGATGAATTTATTGGTGTTTTTACACCAAAATAACGTGCCAAAACTCTATACACATTGCCATCTACCACGGCAGTTTTTTCATTATAACAAATCGATGCAATAGCAGAAGCGGTATAATCTCCAACTCCTTTTAAGGCTAACAATTCTTTATAGGTTGACGGAAATTTTCCGTCTAATTTATCTACAATATGTTTTGCAGAAAAATGTAGATTTCTTGCTCTTGAGTAATATCCGAGACCTTGCCATAATTTCAAAACCGTTTGTTCATCAGCTTTAGCCAAATCAAAAACTGTAGGAAAACGTTCTTTAAACTTTAAATAATAAGACAACCCTTGCGCAACTCTTGTTTGCTGTAATATAATTTCTGACAACCAAATAAAATAAGGGTTCTTCGTATTTCGCCAAGGCAACTCTCTTTGATTTTGTAAATACCAGTAAATTACTGTGTTAGAAAACTTCATCTGTTTATTTAATTTTGCAATATTACACCTTATTCTTTAGATAATTTTAAGAGTTTGTTTTCTTGGAATAGATTAATTACCATATATTTGCATCCGCATTTATAAAAAAATTAATTTAAAATATAGGATCATGACGAAAGCAGATATCGTGTCAAAAATTTCTGACAAAACAGGTATTGAAAAAGCTGATGCTTTGGCAACAGTAGAAGCATTTATGAACGAAGTTAAAGACGCCTTAGAAAGCGGAGAAAATGTTTACCTAAGAGGTTTTGGAAGCTTTATTGTTAAAAAAAGAGCAGAAAAAACAGGGAGAAACATTTCTAAGAACACAACTATTAAAATACCAGCACATAATATTCCTGCATTTAAACCTGCAAAAACATTTATGGAAGGTGTTAAAAGTAACGTATTAGTAAAATAATAAATAATCAAACCTTTTAAGGTTTTAAAAAATTAGACAATTATGCCAAGTGGTAAAAAAAGAAAGAGAGCAAAAATCTCTACGCACAAACGTAAAAAAAGAGCAAGAGCAAATAGACACAAAACTAAAAAATAGTTTTTCTATTTCTTAAACTTTTAAAAGTTCATTGACATTAAGGTTATAGTAACCTTACACGGTATTACAAATACCTGATTCACATTAATCCATCTACACAATAATATTGTGTAGTGTTAAAACCATTACAGTATGAAAACAGAATTAATAATTCGTTCAACTTCATCTAGTATTGATTTTGCCTTATTAAAAGATGGAAAGCTTATTGAATTAAATAAAGAAACAACTGGTAATAAATTTTCTGTTGGCGACATTTTTCTTGCCAAAATAGGAAAAGTATTAACAGGATTAAATGCAGCATTTGTTAATGTAGGATATCCGAAAGACGGATTCCTACATTATCATGATTTAGGTCCGCAGGTAAATTCTTTAAATAACTTCATTAAGAAAGTAAGCACAGGTAAGTATAAAGATTTCACTTTAAAAAACTTCCGCAAGGAAGAAGACATTAACAAAAACGGTAGTATAAACGAAGTACTAAAGACAGGTCAAAACTTATTAGTACAAATTGTAAAAGAACCGATATCTACAAAAGGCCCTAGAATAAGCTCAGAGCTTTCTATTGCTGGTAGATATTTAGTTTTAGTTCCGTTTTCTGATCGGGTTTCTGTTTCTCAAAAAATAGAAAGTCGTACGGAAAAAGAACGTTTAAAAAGATTGGCAAAAAGCATTAAACCAAAAGGGTTTGGTGTAATTCTAAGAACTGTTGCACAAGATAAAAAAGTAGCAGAATTAGATAGAGATTTACAAAACTCTTTAGATCGTTGGAAAAAAATGTGCAAGCAAATAGCAAACACAAACACACCAACTAAAATATTGAGTGAATTAAATAGAGCATCTTCTATTTTAAGAGATCTAATGAATGATTCTTTTACAAACATTGTTACCAATGATGAAATTCTACATTTAGAAATTAAAGAGTATTTACAAGAAATTTTTCCTGAAAAAGAAAAAATTGTAAAACTATATGATTCTGAAACTCCTATTTTTGAAAAATACGGGATAGAACGTCAAATAAAAACATCATTTGGTAAAACCGTTTCTATGAGTAGAGGCGCCTACTTAGTAATAGAACACACAGAAGCTTTACACGTTATAGACGTAAATAGCGGAAACCGTTCTAACAAAGCAGGCTCTCAAGAAGAAACAGCTTTAGAGGTTAATTTAATTTCTGCCAGCGAAGTTGCAAGACAATTGCAATTAAGAGATATGGGCGGAATTATTGTGATTGATTTTATTGATATGCACAAAGCAGAAAACAGACAAAAGCTTTTTAATCATTTAAAGCAAGAAATGTCTTTCGATAGAACAAAACACAAAATATTACCTCCAAGTAAATTCGGATTGGTACAAATTACGCGACAACGAGTTAGACCTGAGTTGAGCATTAAAACTACCGAATCAAACCCGAATAAAAACGGAGAAGTAGAGGCTCCGATTGTTTTACTTGATAAGATTGAAGCGGATTTAGAACGTTTTATTTCTAATCCGAAAAATAAAAAGATTAGCTTAAATGCACATCCTTTTATTGCTTCTTATCTAACAAAAGGAATATCATCTATTCGTTTTAGATGGTATTTAAAATACAAAAAGTGGATTACAATTATACCTAGAGATGCTTATACATACTTACATTACAAGTTTAACTTGCATAAAAAGTAAAGGCAATTTTAAAATAAAAAAATCCCGCATTGTTTACAGTGCGGGATTTTTTGTTTCTTAGAATTTCTGCTAAAACCAAAAGCCTAAATTAAATGTCCAATAATTTTTGTTCGTATCTGGAGACCAACTGTATTTTAATTCTACAGGGCCAATTAATGTATTGATACTATAACCTATTGCATAGCCCGATTTTATACCCTTAAAAATATTAATATCTCTAAAAACATTTTTATCTAACCGTGCATAATTGGCAATAAATGTTGCGTAATGATTTTCTACAAATTGATATCGAAACAAAAATTCTAATTTTAAAAAAGCTTTGTTTGATAACTCCCCAAACTCATACCCATAAAAAGGTACAAAGGTGTTGATATAGTTCTGATTAATTCCTCCAAGATAAAAATCAAATACGGTAGAGGTGGGTGTATCAAGAGTAAAACCAGCTTCACTTGTATATCGAAATATAAAATCCTTACCAATAGATGTAGCTACACCTAATTTACCTTTTAGTTGTAAAAATTTTGAAAAATTATTAGAAAAATCAGTAGATGTAACATACCATTTCGCACCAATATTAGCATAAAACCCTTTTGTTGCAAAATATTTATGATTGTATGTGTCTAATTTTAAATAACTAAAAAGGTTAAAATAAGAACTATTATCAAACGTTGTAATATTATTATTACTACTTGCTAGTGTCTCTGTAGTAACATTAATCTTCTTATATTCTGCACCCAAACCTACGGTAAATTTTCTACTAAAAGCAGTTTGTATAAATACTTGATTTGTAAAATCTGTATAGTTTAAATTAATTCTGCTTACTGTGTTTATTCCACTAAATGGAGCTGCGGTATTAAAATGATTATACCTAGAACGAAACCCATAACTAGTATAAAACCCATTGTCTACAAAGTAATTTAAATTATACCGTAAATTATCTCCCAAAACAGCATTCATAGATAGTACATCATTTTTTCCTAACAAGCTTTTATGATAATAGTTAACCAACAAACCAGACTTATACAAAAAATCATAATGTACGCCTAAACGTAAATTAGTTCTATCTTTACTCTCTATAAGGTTAAAATATAATGAGGTTCCTTTTGCTGTTTTTTTAAGATGATAATCTACACGTTCATAATTTTTTGTTGCTGATAAAAAATCTATCTTCTGTGAAATTTCTCTTACAAAAAGACTATCTCCTTGTTGAATTTTCAACTTTCCTAAAACATAGGCTCTCGTATAATTTTTAATTCCGCTGATAATTATTTTATCAACTTTTATTTTCTTGCTCCTTATTTCTATTCCCTTTTTTTTCTTTTTTACTCGCTGTTTTTTAGCTAATTCTTCAAAAACAGCTCTAAATTTTAGAGTAACTTCTTCTCCTTTTTTTAAAATTTCTTTACTTTTCGCAAAATCTACAACACTATAATCAGTAATTTTTGGGTGAAGATATATATCGGTTATTTTCTTCTCTAAATTACTTTTTGCATACATTCTATAACTAACAATTTGATTTAAAATTGATAAAACAGATGTTAATTTTTCTTTCTTATACAACCTTCCTTCCACATCTACACCAATAATAATATCGATTCCTTTTTTTTTCATTATATCTACAGGGAAATTGTTAGCTACTCCACCATCAATTAATAGCTTACCGTCTAATTCTACAGGGTTTAAAAGTGTAGGAAATGAGCCACTTGCTCTTAATGCTAAAGGTAAAAATCCTTTTTCTAAAACAACCTCCTCTCCTGTTTCTACATCAGTTGCAATACAAAAAAATGGAATAGGAAGCTTTTTAAAGTTTGTTATTTTTTCTACAGGGTGCAATAATTCTGTGAAAAAATTGAGTATATTTTGTCCTTTAGAAACTCCTCTAGGAAAACTAATTTTACCATTAATAAACGGAAAAGAAATGGCATGTTTTTCTCCAAGTTCTTTTTCAAAAAACGGTTTAGAACTCCTTGGTAATTTATCTTGTAAAAGAGTATAAAAATCTGTTTCAATAATAATTTTTTCTAATTGATCAGCACTATACCCAGCAGCATATAAACCGCCAATAATTGCCCCCATACTAGTACCACCAATATAGTCTAATTTAATTCCAGCTCTTTCAATTTCTTTTAAAACACCAATATGAGCAAATCCTTTTGCACCACCACCACTTAAAACCAAACCTATTTTGGGTTGTTTTTTTTGTGAAAACAACAGTACTGGAATTAAAAATAATATAATGAGTAGTTTTTCTTTCATGCTTTCTTTGGGTAATAATACTCAAAAACTTTTGTAGCTCTTGAGGTTCCTATTTCTTTTTTCAGCTCTTCAAATGTAGCAATTTTTACTCTTTTTACAGATTTAAATTTACATAATAAAGTTTTAATTGTTTGTTTCCCAATAGTTGGTATGTTTTCTAACTCTGAGTGTATGGCACTTTTACTTCGTTTATTTCTATGTAAAGTAATACCGAATCTATGTGCTTCGTTTCTTAAAAACTGAATAATTTTTAAGGTTTCTGATTTTTTATCAAGATATAAAGGAACAGAATCTCCTGGGTAATAAATTTCTTCTAAGCGTTTGGCAATACCAATAATAGCAATTTTTCCTCGCAAACCTAATACGTCTAAACTTTTTAAAGCAGAGGACAATTGCCCTTTGCCTCCATCAACAATTATTAATTGCGGTAATGGTTGGTCTTCGGCCAATAAGCGTTTGTATCGTCTAAAAACTACTTCTTCCATCGAGGCAAAATCATCAGGACCATCAACTGTTTTAATATTAAAATGTCTGTATTCTTTTTTACTCGGTTTTCCGTCTTTAAAAACTACACAAGCCGCTACAGGATGCGTACCTTGAATATTTGAGTTATCGAAACATTCTATATGACGAGGTTCAACTTGTAAACGTAAATCTTTTTGCATCTGCGCCATAATTCTCTTAACATGACGGTCTGGATCTACAATTTTAATTTGCTTAAATCGTTCTTGACGATAATATTTTGCATTTCTCTGAGAGAGTTCTACAATTCGTTTTTTATCGCCAACTTTAGGAATAGTTACTTTTAATTCATCGCCTACATCAACAGAAAAAGGTACATAAATTTCTTTGGAAATAGAGTTGAATCGTTGGCGAATTTCTACAATAAATAGCTCTAACAACTCTTTATCAGTCTCGTCTAGTTTCTTTTTAACCTCTGTGGTGTGCGACTGAATAATAGCTCCGTTGGCAATCTTGAAAAAATTCAAATACCCAAAACTTTCATCAGAAATTACAGAAAATACATCTACATTATTTATAGACGGATTTACAACCGTAGATTTCGCTTGATAATTTGCTAACAACGCTACTTTTTCTTTTATTTTTTGTGCTTCTTCAAACTCCATTTTATCAGAAAAACCAATCATTAATTGATTAAATTTTTCTAAACTTTCTTTAAAATTTCCTTTGATAATACTTCTAATTGCAGCAATATCTTTTAAGTAATTATCTTCGGTTTGTAAACTTTCGCACGGAGCTTTACAGTTGCCTAAATGATATTCTAAACAGACTTTATACTTTTTGTTTTCAATATTTTTTTTACTTAAATCATATTTGCAAGTCCGTATTGCATACAACTCTTTCATTAAATCTAACAACGCCCTTACGGTTCGTACAGAGGTATAAGGCCCAAAATATTCTGAGCCATCTTTTATAACATTTCTGGTTAAAAATATCCGAGGAAAACGTTCTTTTTTAATACAAATCCATGGGTAGGTTTTGTCGTCTTTTAACATGATATTGTACCTTGGTTGCAGTTTTTTTATCAGGCTATTTTCTAACAATAAGGCATCTGTTTCTGTGGCAACAACAATGTGTTTTATAGATACTATTTTCTTTACTAATACTTTGGTTTTACCATATTCGTGATTTTTAGTAAAATACGAAGCGACTCTTTTTTTTAAGTTTTTTGCCTTGCCAACATACAAAATCACGGCATCTTTATCATAATATTGATAAACCCCAGGAGAGTTAGGTAACGTTTTTAGTTGTAGTTTTAAATCTATTGGCATACTACGAAAATACTATTTTTCGTTCTAAAAATTTGCATCAGAAATGAAAATTAAAAACAGGTAAAAACACCTGTTTTTTTAAAAATCTTTTTTTAACAGCACAATTAACTGTATTTTTAAAGTCTAATCAAACTTATGTATAACTAAAAACACATGTATTATGAGTAAAAAAAACACAATTAGTTTAAAAACAGCAAAATCTTGGGCAAAAACTTGGAGAAATGAAGAATCTACGTACAATAAGTACCACGAATGTAGAGCTTTTAACATTCCAAAAATAGATTTACAAGAAGTATTGGCAGAAGATGGTGTTGCAAGTGTTAGAGCTTATTTAGGGGTAGACCCAAACGGAGAAGAAAAACTAATGATTGTAGGTGTAAATACGCAAGGAAAAGATATGATTACTGTTGGTTCTAATGGCGAATTAGAAGATGGTGGTGGTGATATTTATGATTTTACTAATCCTTGTCCAAAGAATTGTGATCGAGACAGTCCTTTAAATAATTAAAAATTGTCCATTAACGATTTTATTCTTTGTACCGGGTATCTTTTTTTATTGATAAACCTTGTTCTTTATTCTAAAAGCTATAAACAAGAATTTATAGTTTTTAGAATAATTGTTTTGTATTTACTAATAACTTTTATCATACAAATAATTGCTCATTTTTTTTCTGAGAGAGGAAAAAACAACCTATTTCTATCTCATTATTACTTTATTGGACAGTTTATACTATTAAGTGCTTTTTATTATCAAATTTTAAAGAAAGGTATTCATTTAAAAATTATAAAATTAATTTTTGGGATTGTCCTTATTTCCTTAAGTATCCAATTTTTTATTACCCCTAAACTGTATTGGAAATTTAGTTTGTTAGAAGTTGTTATTTGTGGTATTCCGCTGGTTTTATATGCGTTATTCTATTTTTACGAAAGTTTTGGTGTTAAGTATAAAAAATATTTGTTTTTTAATGCGGGTGTTTTTTTCTATTTATTAAGTAATACACTTATCTTTACTACAGGGAATTATTTAGTCTCTTCTAATTCTTCTTTTATTGGTTTTATATATGATTTAAACGCCTTTTTGTATATTGTTTTTCAAATTTTTATCTTTATAGAATGGTATCAGAATTTCAGAAAAACAGTTCCTATTTCTACTGATGATACTGACGAATTCTTAAAATGATTTAAAAATTTTATTTAATTTTTAGTATTTTCGTTATCATATAACCAATACATTTCCCCAAATGCGAAACCTATTTTCTGAAGAAAATCAAGTTCTCACCATTATTATTATTGGCGTAGTATTGGTGCTTTTAATGTCTTTTGCATTGATACTATTTTTCTTTTTTTCAAGGAAAAAAATTATTGAAAAAGAGTTAGAAAAAAACCAACTAGAAGTTACGCATCAAAAAGAATTGTTACAAGCTACTATCATTACGCAAGAAGAAGAACGAAAACGAATTGCACAAGATTTACACGATGATATTAGCTCAAAACTAAACGTAATTCACTTACATGCAAATTTACTAATTGATGGCGAATTGTCTGTAAAAGAATATACAACGGTTAATAAAAACATTATAGATGTAACCAATAAAACCTTAGAAAGCGCCCGTAAAATAGCACATAATTTACTGCCACCAATTTTAGAAGAATTTGGTTTAACGTCTGCCATAGAAGAATTAGCAGATGATTTTAATAATAGTCAAAAAATTGTCATTTCATATAAAATCAAATACCCTAAAAGTTTTCTAAGAAAAACAGACGAGTTGCATGTTTTTAGAATTATACAAGAATTAATTAACAACTCTGTTCGACATGGAAAAGCAACAAAGAGTACTATTGTTATACAAGTAAAAGAACAACGATTACAATTTAGATATACAGATAACGGCATTGGGTTTGACACCAATACAATAAGTCTTAAAAAAGGAATTGGAATGAAAAACATAGAAAGTAGAGTTGCTATTTTAAACGGAAAAATAAAAGTAATAAGTGCTATAAACAGTGGAATTCAAGTTTCAATAATCATATAATCCCTCAAAAAATCATGAAACCAAACATACGTATTGTCATTGCAGATGACGAACAGTTATTTAGAAATGGAGTTTCTTTTTTACTAGAAAGAGAATCTAACCTTAGTATTCTTTTTGAAGCGGAAGACGGACAAGATTTAGTTGATAAATTAGAAGCCGCAACACAATTGCCAGATTTAATTTTAATGGATTTAAAAATGCCTAAATTAAATGGTGTTGAAGCAACAAAAATTATTGACAAAAAATATCCTACTATTAAAATAATTGCACTCACCAGTTTTGATGGAAAATCTTTTATTACCAATATGATAGATGTAGGAGCTTCTTCTTATTTATTAAAAAACACCACCCCAAAAGTAATGGTACACACCATTAATGAAGTTTTTGAGAAAGGATTTTATTATGATGAAAAAGTACTGAAAATTATTCACGATAATTTAATTTCTTCAAGTGGAAAGCGTATAAAAAGCGATTTAGACAAAAAACTTCTCTCTAATAGAGAACTAGATGTGTTAGATTTAATCTGTAAAGAATTTACTACCAAGCAAATTGCCGAAAAATTATTTATCAGCCCAAGAACTGTAGAGGGACATCGGGATAATTTACTCCTAAAAACCCAGTCTAAAAATGTAGCTGGTTTGGTTATTTATTGTATTCAAAAAAACTTAATAGAAATATCTCCTAATTTTAAAGACTTATAATAATAAAAAGAAATAAGAACGTTTTACTAAAAGAGGCTTGATACGATGAAATTGTGTAAAAAATGGATAAAGAGGTTACTTCTTCCTTTATCATCGAATTAGTTAACTTGTACAGCAATGGCAGTATGCCACGTCATTACGAACGTAGTGAAGTAATCTGTTGAATTAAAAAATGAGATTGCTGATTTCTCAGGAATAACAAAATGAGATTACTTCTTCGTACCTCATCGCAATGACGAGTTTTTACAACAAAAAAACTCCAAGAATGTTACTTCTTGAAGCTTTTTATAGTAATCAAAAATCTTTTTCTATTCTTTTAGTTTTTATTAAAACCCTACTCCAGGATCTTCTGGAGAAGCTGCTTGTGCTTTTTGTGGGTTTAAGATTAAATACGTTCCTAGTGCTGTTAAGACTGCATATTTACCGTAATTTCCTATTTTCTTTAATGCATCCTTACGAGTAATTTCTGTATTCTTATTGTCTGTGTTCTTTGAGTCTTGAGTTTTCATACTGTTTATCTTTTCTCATTATTTATTGGATGATGATTTTCTTTGTTAAAGTACCTGTTGCAGTTTGTAGGTTTATTAAATAAACCCCTGCCGATAATTCTGGTAACTTAACATCTTTTACTCCTGTACTTTCAAAAGTAGTTTGTAGTACTTGCTTGCCTAATAACGTAAACATTTTTACAGACGCTTTACCTGTTTGTAAACCAATAATTCGTAAGGTTTCTTTATTTGTTGTGTACATACTTACTCCGTTTAAAGTAACCGTTTCTAATCCTAAAGCACTGGAACTTGTTCTTAAATAAAACTGACCAACTCCGTTACTGTCTGCATCTAATATAATGGTATAATTTCCGTTATCATTTAACTTGGTAAATGTATTGTCTGTTCTATTCTCCAAATAAATATCTAATCCTGTTGGAATGTTTTGTGCAGCAATAGAAAAGGTGATTTCAGTTCCTGCAACAGCGTTTACACCTACAGGAATCATCATATTCTCATAATTTGCATCTGGTAACGATTGAATCCCTAATTTTCTTCCTTGGCTATCGCTTACGGTTTGGGTATAGACTGCAAATGCATTACTTGTTCCGCTAAAAATAGAACTATCATACCCATTATCAAATGCTGTATTTGTACCGTTGATATAATAGATTTCTGTGTTTTTGGTAGCTGTACCATCTGTCATTGCTAAATTAATCTCAAAACGATTGTTGGTGGTTCTACTAAAAACATCGGTTGCTTGATGACTTTGCATTGCTTCTGTAAAAGCAAACGTACCGCCGCCTAATTTAGCATTTACAAAGAACCCTTGTGCTGGTGGAATAAATTTAGAGGCTGATGCTTGGTTTACAGTTATATAACTGCTTGTTGATTGATCCCAAAACCAAAGGGTGTTTTCTTGTAATTGTGCCGTATTTACTGTTAAAATATTATTGACCGCATCTGCATTGGTATTAGCAGGTACATAAGAAGGGTACGGATTACCGATTAAATTAAACTCATTGGCAGCGCCATCTGTAATGGCTATATTTATATCTGTGGTTGGCATTGTTCCTGTAAATTGAATATCTCCAGCACTTGCTAACCTAACAGAATACCCTTTTGTTAATACTACATTATTTGTTATAACAGTTCCAAGTGCCTCTTCACCATAACTCCAAGAAGTTCCATCATTTACATAGAGTGCAAAACTAAACTTAAATCCATTAATAGCGAAAATACCTAAATCAAAAAGATCTTGAACTGTTACTCCAACTACTGGGCTCGAAATTAAGTACCAATTGGTAGTTGTTAAATTTCTTTTATAGGTGATGTTTCCTGTTGATGTACCCGTAACAATCAATGAACCACCTGATTCGATATTAAATGTACCATTATTGGTACTATTTCCATTTATGGTAATATCTGCTCCTCCAGTAATAGTTAAAAGTCCTGAAGCGTTAATAGTTACATCATTAACTATTGTATGAGTTCCAGAAAAAACAACAGGGTCGGTTGCTACATCAGCAATAATTACATTATCAGTAGATATAGGAGTTCTTCCTAAACTCCAGTTGGTAATTGTTGCCCAATTGGTATCGGTGGCTCCAGACCACGTATTGGTTTGGTTTGCTTGTGTGGTAAAACTCCACGTTGTGGTATCTGCAATACCTGCATAACTATTTGTTGCCGCATCTTTAAATGCAGTAGCTGCTATTTGTACATAAAATTCTGTATTTAATGCTAAATCTGAACTTGGATTAATAGTAGCTTCTGCTCCTGAGATACTTACTACTGCTGTAGTTACATCTATGGTTTCAATAATACTATTATCACTTGTTTTTTTGATGATAATATTTCCTGTTCCTTTTACAATGTTTTCGCTAAAAGTAAGCACTAAGTTATCACTTACAATTACACCTGTTGCGTTATCTGCTGGTGATACGTTGTTACTGTTGGTGGTACTGATGACGTTGTAAACGTAGTCACCGCACCGTACGTTGTACCTACAGCATTGGTGGCATAGGCTTTGTAAGAATATTGTGTGCTTTCTGAAAGACCTGTAACAGCATCAGAAAAGACACCTGTACCTGTTCCTTTCAATATTTTAGAAACACTTGCTCCTCCTATTAATGGGTTTCCATTGGTTGCAGTTACTGAGTACACAATTCCTCGCTCGGTAATGCCTGCTCCTCCATCTGCAGATGCATTTCCTGCCAAAGTAGCTCCTGTAGTGGTAATACTTGCTACAGCGGTGGTGGTAATTGTTGGGGCAACTCCACTGGTACTAATTGTTGAACCCGATGCCCAGTTAGAAGTAGCACCCGTTAATGCAAAATTAGTTAGTATACCGTTATTTGTATTGGTACTATTGTCTGTTAATGTTGTTTCTGCTGCATTATTTGCATTGTTTGTTCCTTGGTTAAATTTGTAGTATGCCAACAAGCCATCTTCATTACCAAACAATTCGATGTCTTTACGGGCAGTAATTTCTGTGGCAGATAATGCTTTGTTCCAAATCCGTACATCGTCCATATCGCCAATAAAAGCACGTGTTAAATTTTCTAAATTAGTTCCTAAAGCAACCTTAAAAGCATTATTATTAATAGTTCCTGTGGCTGCTACAGTTTGTTCTACCGTTCCATCTATATAAATTTTCGCATTTGTACCATCATACGTTGTAGCTACGTGTGACCCGTCCTAAAATATGTATACACAAAACCACAAGTATATGTATAAAAATGACAGAGTAACCAGACGTTACAGCGAACCTTTCAAATTAAAAATTTTAGCCGAACTTAGTACCGGAAAATACA
>Ga0256845_1001720_pt1 | contig 17128 bp, 14 predicted proteins | sample RiftiametaG_FD_189101 | JGI IMG/M metagenome (GOLD analysis project Ga0256845, IMG submission 189101) | Tube worm associated microbial communities from hydrothermal vent at the East Pacific Rise, Pacific Ocean - Riftia | ecosystem: Host-associated > Annelida > Integument > Unclassified ...
TCACCGGGCGGGGGCTTGGGTTATCTGCTGTTCTTGGAATAATCAGAGGGCACAAAGGCGCAATAAAAGTATACAGCGAGCCGGGCACCGGCACTTCAATCAAAGTGCTGTTTCCTGTAAACGATCTTGAGCAGAAGCTGTACAGAAAAGAGAAGCGGGAAAAACGGAATTCATGGACAGGCTCCGGCACAATCCTGCTGGTCGATGATGAGGAAGCAATTCTATCTGTTGGCAAACAGATGCTTGAACATCTGGGATTTCATGTTGTTACGGCATCTGACGGGGCAGAAGCAGTTAGAATATACAGGAAGTCTTCAGGCACAATTACACTCGTAATACTGGATTACATCATGCCCCATCTCGATGGAAAGCAAACCTTCAGGGAACTGTGTCGCATCAAGAAAGATGTTCAGGTTATAATGTGTAGCGGCTACAACAAGCAGGAGGTCATCAGGGGTTTTACCGACAGACCACCTGCCGGATTCCTTCACAAACCCTACATTTTCAAAGAACTGATCTCTGTGCTACAGCGTCTTATAGACAACTCTCCAATGCATGATGAATCAGGGGAAAACCTCTGACGAACCCTACCGTTACTGTAACGGTGTACCTTCCTGTACCCCCGTCCATCGAGTAAACCCGGGTTTCATAGGTTCCGTCTGACGCGATGGTGTAGGTCAGTGCGTTACCCTCAGAATACTGGGAATCCCATTCTGCAAGAACAGCATCTGTAGAGACTTCCATCAGTTTCAAAAGCGGAGAGAATGGAACAGTTTCAACCTCTATACACACTGTGTCGAACCTCATCGCATCGAACCGGTAGCAATCGTAGTACAAATTGCCGTGGTTCGGGTCTTGAAGATCCCCCTCCTGAATTGTCTGCGTCTCCACTATCTCCAGAGCTGTCTGTACAGTACCACCCTCACTGGAACCGCATGCTGCAAAGGCAATCAATACAGCCATAACCAGCACCACAAGAATATCAGCAGCTTTTACCTTATCCCTGGAAAGAAATAAAATCGGGACATTCTACCAGTAACCGCCATCCTCATTGTTCCTCCTGTACAAAACAGTTAACAACAGAACAAAGCATACAGAAACAAGCCCGCTTCCGGTAAACAGGAACCATCGGGAACCTAAAACGGGCACCTGTTTCCAGATGCCCGTTTCGCAGAAAGAACAATCAAAAATTGTAGGTAGCTGCAAGGCTTCCCATGAAGCCGTTTGCATTCCCGCCAATCATGTAGGGACCGCTGTGAAGGAAGCCTTCAGTAATTGTGGCATCGATAATGAAGTTATCACAGTGCAGCCCGATACCGAAGTTGGTGTCGAAAGCGCTGGTGAGCTGATTGAAATCACCTCTTGTGTAGTAGTTTGTTGTGCTTACAGCACCGGCTCTGAATACAACCCATTTGCCGATTTCCTGCTCTACTCCACCGGTAATCCTTGGAATTTCAATCCACATCTCAGAGTCGGGAGTTCCCCCCTCGGCGTAGTCTCCGCTGTAGCTTGTAAACTGAATACCAGAAAACACACCGAGAATGAGGTTGGTTTTGTCCGCAACTTTTCTGTTGCGGCCTCCGCCTGCATTGAAAGTGATATCGGTAACGGAGAAGGTCGAGTCAACATAGGTATCAACACTGTGCATGTTCACATCTGCGCCTATAATCGGGAACAGATTGAAGAAATCACTGCCGTGGCCTCGAAGAGAAGCACCAAAACTGATATCTCGGCTGCTCCAGTTGTCGTTATTGAAATCAATAGATGTATTGTCGAATCCTGCGCTGAAGGCAAGATCAGAGTAATCTGAAAGGAATGATACAGCGGTTCCCCATGCCATTCCAAGCCTGATATCTTTCTGCGTGGTTGAATCATTCGGGAACTTATTGAAATCCATGGAAACGATTGCTCCCCAGCCACCAGGGCTGAACAGAACTTCGTGGCTGTAACCGTTGTGGTTAATTGTTACTCCGTAGGTATTACCGCCAAACCCGTCCACAATACCAAACCATCCGTCACTGTGGTTGGAGGTTTCGCTGTTGCCTGTAACAAACTCATAGTCACCGATAACTCCCGGAAATGCCCATATCTCAAGATAATCGTTCACAAGCAGCCTGGCATCGTCTCCAAGAACGGTAAGCCTTGGAGCACTGGCGAAAGCCGCCACTGCAGCCAGAATCAGAATCGTAATTACCTTCTTCATTTTTCCTCCCTGTTACAACCCTCAGCGCGGCTGGCCGCCTCGCTGAACAAACAGAACCTTCAGCCTGCCCTCTAACTGTATAACCACTGCAGCAAAAAATACTGTACCTGCAAATATGTGCAATACCGAACGAAAACATCAAACCGTTCAGCGCTTTAATGCACAGACACAACTGGAAGCACACAAGATTGCATCCGGCAGGTTTGACCCAGACGGCTACCACTTCTGAAGGCTTGAAAACATAGCGGTGAACAGCAGAGAATGCCTATTCACTTGATGGGAACAACACCCTGTCTCTTAAACACACACCACAGGGCTGCCCCCTGCCCGTTCACAGGCGATGAATCACCGTACCTCACAGAACCTTCACAGGAATCATGGAAAAAGGCGGCGGGATGGGTAAAAACAAGAATGAAAGAAGGTACCCTGCGTGCCGCTGATGCCCGTAAACCCGCTGTAGGCATATTTGCTATGAATTGGAGCAGGGCCAGTATGCATTAAAACAGAGAGATCTACACACAAATTCTGTCATCAATATTCATTGCACCCAGAGTACTCCTGTTGCTTATCACGCAAACATAAGGTGTGTCATCTAGCTGTTCAAGGCAAATACAAAACTCGCCGACAGAATCTTCAGTAACACTAAGTAATGCCTTGCTCCACGATTTCTTAAAGACTCTGTTCCCGCCTTTCAGGAACTTTCGTAAAGCATCCTGGTTAGCTGTAGCCGGACGCAGGACAGGGTTCATCTTCTTCAATGCCGAGAGAATATAGTCATCAAAATTATCACTTTTTGAATGCAACAAATTCTTACAGCTCGATTTTATTTGCTGGAAAATGGACAGGCTCCTTGCAGGAGAGGGATCTCTATAGGAGTAAAGCAGGATTGCGCCGTCTTCCATGTAAACCCCACCGGTGTATGCCCCACCCTTCAGCATGATTTCATTAATCAGAAACTCGTCAACCATCTCCATGGCAACTATCCCGGAAGCAGCAAGTGGATGGCTTTGAGGAATACCCTTCACTGCCATGCCGATAGAAGTAGATATACTATGGGTTTCAACTCCCGTTACAACCGGCACAGCGGGAAGAGCTGGCGGAGTGCTCTTCTTAAAGTCTGCACGAGACCCTGGAAGACCTGTAAACCACTCTGTTGCTATTGAACGCTCTGCCTCGGCTCCAGACCAGATGAGAATCCGGGGAGACACTTCTGAGATGTAATAATGAATTGATGAAAGAGCTTCAATCGTTGTATCAACTGTGTTCTTGTTGATCAGAGCAGTGTTCTGAAGAGATGGGAGGCCATGGAGTAAGTTGTCAACATAGCCTACAGTGGATAGACCCGCTTTCGCCATAAGTATTGACTGCTCATTGCCCCGGTAAATTACACTACCTCTTTTTTCGTTCTCGATCTCCCTGGCAGCAGTGAGTATACGATCCGGATTGCTCAATTCCGGTTGAAAGGCTCTTTTTCCCATGGCGGACAGCATTGAAGAAAGGTCTTCGGGTAAACAGTATCCACTTATTCTAAAGACAATTCTGTATTCTCCTGCAGAAGCAATAGTTGAAGGTACTGCAATTGTTGAAGCGGCAATTCCACTTGAGCAACTGAGCTCATATGCCAGCATCTCCTGATAATCAAGATCATCTGCTCCTGTTTTAGTCAAATACTTTTCAAAGAAGGCGAGGTGCGAAATCAGCTCGAATGGAAGATCCGACACATCGAAACAAAGGTCAACACAGCAAACACCATAAGTGTTTACCGCCGTTGTAAGAATCAGCTTATTCTCTACCTTTTCCTCATTGTAGAACAAAGGAGGCGGCAAGAATTCATCTATCCCCGCAATGGCCGGTATAGGCAGTTTTAACAAGTCTGCTTTGTTTACCGGCTTATCCAAATATTTCTTCAGGTTCTCTGAGCCAGTGATTAATTCTGTGATCTCGTCCTCAGACATGGATTTCTTCAGGTTGTGAAGGTCCATCCTGATCTCCTCATCTATGCATCTGAAATGCTCTTCATCAGGGCAGAAAACACCATTCAGCATGTGGGGATTGTTCAGCAAATCTCTGCTGATCATGTCCTCGAACAGTTTTGGGTTCTCAAAAAGCTTGTGCTTCAAAGACTCGAAGAGGGCGTGACTGTCCATCAACAGCATCACATCTTCACCGTAAGCCCAGGCTTCACAGACTTTCCAGAGGGTACTCTCTGACCAGTAATCCCCCTTTTTTCTTTGTTTCAACTCCTGCTGTTTAACAGCACCATTTACCAGCTCGGGATTTATTCCCGTATCAATCAAGTCCTTGAGCTCTTTTTGAATTCGCTGAAAAACCTTTTTGCCTTCAGCTTTATCAACACCGAACAAACCAATGCTCAAGTCGTTCTGTTTGAACCGTCGGGTGAAGTTACTGAAAAGAGAGGTATCAGGAACAGAACAAACAAGTCTGCTCTTTATCGGAGAGTTATCATGCCCGCAGAGAATATCACCAAGAATTGACCAGGCAAGAGTATACACAATGTCTCCACCGGAAGGCATAACCCACGTGCTTAAGGCTATACACTTTCCATCATCTCTTCCCGGCATGGCTGCACACACCTCTAAAGGTGCATCAAATGGAGTTTGCTCTTGTAACTCAACAGGAGGCTTATACGAATCAAAGCCGGTAAGCTCCGCTTCCAGCAATTCCGCCATCTCGTTGAATGGAACTCCTGTTATTGAAAACAAACAGCAGTTCGATGGGTGGTAGTGATCTCTGTAGTACTCCATCAGTATTTCATATGAAATATCCGGAACTGATCTGTAGTCTCCCGCAAAACTCCTGCCTGATGACGAATCAGGGTATAGCCCGTTTTGGCATTTCCCTATTACATACCTGAATTGATCACTGGCAATTCCTTTCACCTCATTGTACACTACTCCATTGTGAACAAGATCTCCTTCAGAATCTGAGCCATCGATGTCCAGCCGATATGCCTCCTGATGAAAAATATTCTTCCCCATTAATGGGTGAAAAACTATATCCATGTACACAGAGACCAATTTCATGTATTGATTCTTATTAATGCAACTACATAGATAAACCGTTCTATCGCTTCCAGTATTGCCGTATGCGAATGTGGCCATGCTTCTTTTTTCCAACTCAAGGTACAAGTCTTTTACGGGATACTTCTCAGAACCCTGCAGTACCATATGCTCGATCATATGCGGTATTCCCTGATCATTGCTGCATGGTGTTCTGAAGCACACTGCGAAGGAGTTCTCCAACTCCTCTGGGCACATAAGGTGAATAAATTCAGCACCGTTTCCAGTATGTATTGATCTGGTTAAAGTGCCTTGCAGAGCAGGAATAAACCTTGATTCGCAAATTCTAAATGATGAAGTGACATTCATTGACTTTACCCCCACGCCTTTGATAATACGCAACCACTTTCCACATGTCGAAGCAGATCCATGTTGTGGAGAGTTATTACTACTCACCAGATATTCACATCTCTATCTGCATGGCTTACCGTGAATTGCCGGTTGGCGACAACAAATCGCGTTCTGCTTCTCGAAGAAATAAAACCGTTTCCTGTATCCTGAACCCGGTTATCTATTTCGTACCCTGCGTGCCGCCGATGCCTGTTAGCTGCTACTGCTGAGCTGCCGGATGACCTCTGTAGAATTCCTCAAAAGCAACTGCATCCTGTTTTTTCAGGGGATAACCTATCCAGCCTACATTGCTGTCATTCTTGTTCAAATAGATACCCCTGCTGAAAAAACTGTTCTTTACCTTCAGCCTTCTTATTGCTGAAAGCTCATGCAGAACAGCTCCCTCCACCTGGGAAACGATTTCGGTCATAAGCCCCTCAAGGTCTGATGATTTCACCCCATCCTCTGAGGCAAAGTTTCTGATCATCTCCGCCGGGTCTTTTCCCTTGAGTGTAAGTGTCGTTGTCTCGGACTGATACCTTATGTAGCCTTTTACCCTGGTAACTTCAATGGGTACAAGCAGAATTCTTTCAAGGGTTCCAACAATACAGCCCTTTCCCATACCGGCTGGGCCAACATAGGTAATGTTATCAGCCAGAACGAAATCTCTTCCCTGTTCCAAAGCCATTTTTCCCCCTGCGGCTAGGAGCTTGCCCGAGAATAGTACACTGGCAGCGCTTATTGTCAGACACACTCATTGGTGTTTGTTCCGTACCCCGAACTGTGATTATTGCACTTCTTCAACTGTTTCAACAGTGGAAAGCCTGAAGGGTCGTCAAGTGCCGTAACAATTGAGGTCAAATCCGGACACAACTGCAGATGCTTTGCCTGCTTATCAATAGCGGGAAACAGTCAGAGATCAGATATCTTCTTTCATCCTGTCCCACTCCGGAACCTTTCTGCTCTTCACTTTGCTCACAACATCATCAAAGTCATGCAGAATCTCTGATTTCCTATAGCCGTCCCAGTATTTTGAGATTTTACTTCCCGCTTCCAGGGATGTAATTTCTCTTGTAAACATGTACATTGCCAGCTGGTTAAGAGAAACTCCCTGTTCCTCTGCGACAACTTCAATTCGACGCTTGAGATCAGCGGGAATGCGCACTGTCATTACGCTTGCATTAGCCATTGTTTCTCCTCCATTCTTTCACAAATTCAGCAGGTGTAATCAGTTGAAAACCCTTGAATATCAAGTCACTGTGCTGAAAATCCCTTGTATTGCTCGTAGCAAGGAATTTGCTGTTGCTGGTCACAGCCAGCTCTGCAAACATATTGTCATCTTTCGAATTTGGTCTGAACAGAAAATGTGGATCATACTTTTCTGCTACAAAAGCTATATACCGGAGAAACTTCGTTACATCTTCTCTTGCAAGGTCGAATTTCTTCAGAGATTCAGGTCGCGTCAGCACATCCTCGTATTCGGGGAAAGTGGAATTTGAGATGGCAATCTGGAATCTTCCACTGCGCACAAGCTGAAGTATATAGAAAGACGCACCCCTGCAGCCTCTAAGTGCTTGATACATTATGTATGTGTCCAAAGTAATAATCATGAATAAACGAGAGCACATACGCTGTCATATGTCAAAAGTACAGGGATTACAACTAACCAGTTATAGAACTTGTGCGTAGCCGTCTGTTTAGAACTTACCTGTAAAAAGTTGTTAAACTTCATACTTTTTCCCTGCAAAAAGTTGATAGTCTTGCACCTTTTCATTGACAAGGAAAAATTGTTCCTTCATAATCAGATCATGAGACGCAAAGCAGAACAGGAATTGCAGCGGTGGAAGACAGATCCAGACAGGAAGCCTCTTCTTCTGAAGGGAGTAAGACAGTCAGGAAAGACCTATCTTCTTAAAGAACTCTTTGCCCGGTCCTTCCCGGTAACTCACTATTTTGATCTCAGAATGAACAGTGCCGCAAGAGCAGCTTTTACTGAAGAGAATCTTGATCCCAACCACATTCTGCAGGAACTTGAGTTTGTTGCGAACAAAACCATAGATACAACCAGAGACCTTATTATTCTCGATGAAATCCAGGCCTGTCCTCCTGCACTTGCTTCTCTAAAATATTTCTGTGAGCTGATGCCCGGCACCTTTGTTGCCGCCGCCGGTTCACTTCTCGGTGTACATCTTTCCCATGAATCGTTTCCTGTGGGAAAGATTGATACCTTGAATGTAGATCCACTTGATTTCAAAGAATTTCTGCTTGCCCTGGAACAGAACAGAGCTGCCGAAATGCTGAGTGAAGCCACTCCGGAAAAACCTTACTCTGAAGCAGTTCACAGCAGAATCTGGCAGTTGTACGGGAACTATCTTGCAACAGGCGGAATGCCGGAAGCGATAAAAGTATACTGTAGCACCCTTCACCAGGGAAAACTGGCAGCTTACAATGCTGTCCGCACCGTCCACGAGAATCTTGTAGAAGGCTGGGTTGCAGACATTGCCAAACACTCGGGCAGGGAGAACGCTCTGCACATCGAAAGGGTATGGACCAGTCTTCCTTCCCAGCTCGGCAGAAACCTGGATGGTAATTCGAAAAGATTCAGGTTCAAAGGAGTCATACCCGGCAAAAAAAGCTACCGTGATTTTGAAGGGCCAGTTTCCTGGCTCCGGAAAGCAGGAATGGTAAACCTTGTACCTGTGGTTAATCGTGGGGAAACACCAGTATCAGTTTGGACGAAACAGTCTATCTTCAAACTCTATGCTCACGACACAGCCATTTTAAGATACATGGCCGGAATACCACTGAAAGATTCAAGGGTGTTCAACCCGGGTTTCTACAAAGGCTGGGTGGCAGAGAATGCTGTTGCTCAGGAACTCACAGCCAATGGTTTGCGAAAACTCCACTGCTGGACAGAAAGAAACTCAGAGATAGAATTCCTGCTTGACGGCAACCTGGGTGCTGTTCCGGTTGAGGTAAAATCCGGACGAAACACCCGTTCAAAATCTCTTTCAGTCTTCAGAAAGAAGTACAGTCCAAAACTGTCTATAAAACTCGGCGGCTGGAATTTCTCAGCAGCAGGCAGTGTTCTCAGCATTCCGCTTTACGCCGCTTCAAAAATACCGAAGTTGATCCGGTAAAAAATCCAGCCGCCGTTTCAAAGGTGTCAGGGCATATTGTGGGCCCGGAACACTTCCGCTACAGCCGCGTCTTCAGATGAATTTCCGAATACCCATGTTACAGTCAGCTTCCTGTTTCTGTTCGTAGATTCAGATACGCTGAAAACGCAACCTGCCTCCCCGAAATCTTCCCCGAAGAAAACACCACCTTCGGCGCAGGCTTCCACAAAGAACTCATCCCGCTGCATTCGGCCCCATCTGCCCATGTCAGTCCAGGCCCCGGAGTGAGAGCGTCCCTGAACAAGACCGGGCATGCTGTCGCAGGTAAGTACAGCTCCTTCAACAGAACCGCCAGGCTGAAGAAAGCCCCTCAATTCAACACTGCCGTCAGTGCTTTTGCCACCAGTAGATGTGCATTCAAGTGAAGTTCTGAGTACTGGCACACCAGGCACAAGGCCAGCTCTCCACCTCAGCAGTACCGAGCCGTATTTCTTGTGGTTTACTTTCCAGCTCATCTGCCAGCCTCTCTCCACAACTCCGTGCCGTTCAACGCAGTACTCCTCCACTTCGGGGTTCTGTTTATCCATGGGGTACGGGCTACCAGTTTTCCCCCGCAAACTGGGGTGTATTCCACCGTACCACGGTTTTTCCCATGCAAATGTTGAAGGCTCCGGATGAGAAGCCATAAGAAACTCCTCAGAATCGAGTTTCAGAGAAAACACATGCCCGAAGGCAGAGGGGTCGATAAGCGCCGCAACCCTTCCGCTCTCAAGGCTGAGTATTCCTTCGCTGTTTCTCTCCAGTTTAACACTGCCGCCTCTGTTTACAAGGTAAACGGGAACCAGCGTGTCTCTTCCTGCAACGGAAAGAAGTACATCAACGGCACCTTTCCCCTGCAGCACACCAGAAATTACAGAACCGGCCTTTATCCTGCCGCTGCAGATCGTCTGCTTCCCTGCAGAAATTGCACCTTCACGCTCGCCGCACAGCGGGTGTGTAAGAGTTACCTCACTTCCTGACAGCATCACCGGCCCAAGGTTGTGTTTGAGGAACGGAACCCTGTCTCTCCAGTTTCCAACCTCCCAGCCAAGGCTTTCCGCCCTGGCCATCAACCGATCCGGTGAGCTTTGAATAGAGAGAAGCCTCAGTGCAGGAGACTGCATTGTTCTTCCGGCAGCCAGTTCAGCTTTCGCGGTAACAGGGCCGGAATACCTTATCTCTTCCCACCTGGGGAAGTAAACCATGGATGCCGTTTCTTTGCCTGCGGAACCGATCCAGGGGGCGCCAAGCCATGATGCTGAAGAAGACAGATCTTCCCCCCAGTCGGGAATCTGATTTCCTACTTCCGGTTCAACCAAAAGACCATCCGACAGGGGAACAAGAATCGTGTTGTGCCTGCTACTCATACCTGAACCGTATCTTGCGTAAAAGTACACCGACTGCTCTGTATCTGTGCCGTTGTGAACACTTCCCGCTGATTCTGTATACCCGGCAGGATCGAGACGCAAAAGCAGTTTGTATGTCATTCCCGGCCTTGAAGGCCACGCCGCAGACGCGGTAACTTCATTTCCGTTTAGCTCAATGGTGTAGTTCTGACCTGAAAGATCACCATTGGGCGGCCCTGCACGAAGGGAAAACCATCCGGATACTTCCGTGTTACCGTGTACCCCTCGGCTGCGCAAAATACAGGTTGCGCCCTTTCTTCTGATGGAGAGGGCACTGCTGCCACCCACTATCACAGCTTCACGGCGAATATCAAAGGCGACCGGTTCCCCTGTGTACGAGCCAACCACCAGAACCACTGTTTCCATGTAGCAGGATTCACAGGTTCTTACAGAAACAGTGTGTATTCCATCTGCAAGATCAGGCAGATCAATGGCAAAGCTCTGGTATATGTCTTCGCTCAGTTGAACCGGTACAGAGAGGAACTCCCCGTTATCAATGGCGTATTTCACTGAGATAGAGGAAACACCAGCGAGCTTCTTCAGCCCGAGTTTCAGTGTACTGCTTCCGGGAAGCACAAAGTAAACAGGGGCAGAGTGCAGAGCAACCTCTTCCACCCCAACCATGCCAATACCCAGTTTCACACCGTTCACGGAAACAGATACCCTGTCTGCCGCTTCCCGTTCCGTTTTTGGCATCTGAACAGGAAGAGGTGTTACGGCAAAGCTGTCTGGTGTAACAGCCACAACCTTAAGTGACGGATCACCGGCTACAGCAACGGTATCCGCATTGAAACCGCTACCGGAAAGACTGACTGTGTACGGCCTTCCTGTAAAGAACTCGGAACACCTGTCCACAGACAGCCCAGCACTGAAACCGGGATATTCCATCTTCGAGATACACCGACCTTTCCTGTCGAACTCTGCAACAAATGAATCACCGCCACGAGCAAATTCATAGCGGAAAATCTCTCTTCCAGACGGGGTTTTCTGCGTGTCCGGTTCAACAGCAAGAGCCCTTTTGAAGCAACTGTACCAGTCTTCCCCCTGAAGAAAGTTCAGAAATTCTTCTCTTCCCAGCAAATATGGTATGTAGTTCTGCATGTACACCATGCTCTCGGGTACCCAGAAGAACCCTGTTTTCTTGTAAAGAGGCACAGCTTTCATGTTGGCAGGCCATGTGTGCAGATCTATACGGTTCATCCCATACTGCACAGACCTCTTAACAGCACTGCGCAGCAGCGCCTTACCCACTCCTCTGCCGTGCATATCCGGAACCACATTAAGCAGGTCTACGTAAGAAGCATCAAGCTCTATTCCGTAGGGGCTTGTTCTGCAGTAACCCACAACCCTCTCCCCTGCAAAAGCCAGTTCGGTAAACAGCTTTCCGCTGACCCTCTCATCCTGCATTACCGATTCCACAGTTACCTCTGAAGGGCCGAAGAAACCTGCAGGCCACCCGGGCCTGCTCTGCTTCCACATCTTAGCAACGGCTTCTGCACAGGAATCATTGTAATCTCTGTAAATAAGTTCAGAGCTCATATATCTCCAATCACTTAACTAAATTACAGCTGTAAGTATTGACTACCCCGGATAACACAACAGACCGACAGAGGCTCCCTCCCTGGGAACACAGTGTCTCAACCTGTGCACGACCGCCCGCCTGCCCTGCTGTGATTTTGGGAAAGTGCCGGAACACACTGAAAGTGAAATTCCGGCAGGGAGGCTAGAACGCCCGACACCCCTGTCGGCTGAAATACTTAAGAATCATTTGAACCTCCCTTCCTGATACCGGTTGAGCACCGGTAGTTAAAAACTGTGAAACAGTTGATAAGGTAATATATAAACTCAAACAGATCCGGCAAATTGCCTGTGAAAAACAGTTGACAGAACAGTTTTGCTTTGCCGCCTGAAAACACTATGATTTCCTAAACTCGAAGTCGGTCAGCATCGGGATTCGCTCAGATAATGCCTGATCGAATACACTGTTTCGGCTGATTTCAGTGAACACGCGAGCAACGAATAACTTCCTGTAATACAGGGCTTTGAAGGAGTAACTTTGGAACAAGCTGCTATGAGAAGAAAACTTTATATCGCCGGGCTTGTCGGTGAGATTCTGGAGTGGTTTGACTTTACTGTGTATGGATTTTTTGCATTGATTATTGCGAAAAACTTCTTCCCGGCAGAAAACCATTTCATTTCTCTTGTCGCCTCATTTGCGGCATTTGCCATTGGCTTTCTTATGCGTCCCATGGGTTCCTTCATTTTTGGATACCTCGGTGATCATGTTGGCAGAAAAAAAGTGCTGACCACATCCATTTTCCTTATGGCCTTCCCTTCTCTTGTTATTGCCCTATCGCCCACCTATGCAACCATCGGCATCTTTGCCCCTGTCCTGCTGGTGCTGATGAGAATGCTTCAGGGCTTGTCTGTAGGGGGAGAGCACACAGGTTCCATCATCTATCTTGCAGAGCTTTCCGATCACAAAAAACGGGCATTCGCTGCAGCTGTACCTTTCATTGGAACAGTCTTCGGCGTTTTACTGGGCAGCCTGGTTGGAACAGCCATCTTCGCACTGTTCCCCCGTGACAGCGTTTCAGGCTGGGTCTGGCGTATTCCTTTTGCCATGGGATCACTTATTGCATTCATCGGCATTATGATACGAAAACACCTCCCGGAATCTTATGCCACAGAAGAAAACACTCCATCTGCCACACCTGTAGCCGAGGTTTTCCGGAAATACCGCTCTCCATTCATAAAGGTTTTCCTGATCAACCTGCCTTTTGCCGTGGGTTTCTACACTGTGTTTATCTACAACCCAATCTGGATGCAGCAGTTTCTGCACGATTCCAAACAGTACACACTAGAGATCAACTCTGTTGCGCTGCTCATCACTATGCTGGCCATACCTTTATCGGCTCGTCTTTCCAGCAAAGTGGGTCGCAAACCATTGCTGCTCACCGCCACAGGGGGCCTTACCCTGTTCTCCTGGCCTCTGTATCGTCTTATGCTCAGTGATGTTCCGTTTCACGCACTTATCGGTCAGAGTCTCTTTGCTGTTTTCATCGGTCTCTTTATGGGAACGATTGGGGTGGTAATGGTAGAGCTCTTCAAACGAAATATTCGTGTCAGTGCTGTTAGTATTGCTTACAACATCAGTTTTGCCATCTTCGGTGGTACTGCGCCTATGGCCGCAACCTGGCTTCTGCACACAACACACAACAATCTTTCCCTGGGATGGTATCTTTCTGCAAGCGCGCTCATCAGTTTGCTGACGATCCTGACCATAGATGAAACCTACAGGAAAGAATCTATTGACTGACAGCTTTGCATTGACGCCGAAAACCTCATATTTTACGAAGACATCAGGAAACAGGAATACTTCTGAAAGGAGAGTTTCAATTGAACAAGCTTTTTTTGGCTACAGCGGCTTTCAGTTTTCTGTTGCTGGCTGCCTGCGGCAGCGACACAACCGGGCCCAGCGAGCCGGGCGACTGGCTTCCCCTTACAGTAAACAACTGGTGGATCATTGATACCTCCGGTAACTGGATAGGAACAAAAGGAGATACAACCGGCACTTGGACCGGTTCATACGATGCAAGAATCACCGATGTTATGCAACACGCAGGCGGTTTCTCCGTATACGAACGAAGAGCCGTCAGATCAATCACAACCACAACACCTGATTCGTCATGGACAGCTGTAGACACTCTGTACGACTACTTCCGGAAAACAGATGATGACCTGAGATGCTACAAAGACACAACCACCCTGAAATACGATATCCTGTTGAGGTTCCCTGTCACCCTTGGTGATACCTGGCTTAAAAAAGACAGTTCGCAGATTGAACTCGAGGTTACCAGTCTTTCGGAAACCGTAACAGTACCTGCAGGAACATTTAAGAACTGCATCGTAGTAAGGGAAACGGCACCCATTGGTTCCGGTACTGCCGTAACCGACCACTACTACCACCGGGGTGTTGGCCAGGTTCAGGATCTGTTCACCATGGAGGGAATGTCCGGTACCATCAAACTCAACAACTACAACATTCTGTAGGAAACAACAGCAGAGCAGAAGGGGGCAGTTTGTTCCAGGCAACACTAATCATTTGCGCACTGCTTTCTGTCGGTGTGGCAGTCTTCGATACCCCTGTAACCATCGACGACAACTTTGTATTTTCATGCCTTGACAGTATTCCCCAGCCTTCCGAACCACTGCAGCTTTCGGGGCACTGGAATGTAGAATACTTTGGATCGTCTCTTCCTGTGTACATAGCAGTACCAGACCGGTCTCCACTGATTCTATTCACAGTGAATTCTTCCGATGAGATACAGGGTTATCTCTTGAGCTGCACCGATAACGGAACGGTAACCGATTCCATGCTTGTGTACTACTGGAATTCTGAAGGCTTTGAATCACAAATCGCTACGGTTAACACCAGCGGCAGAATTGCTGTAACCACATACCGCGACTACGGTACAGATGAAACCAATCTCTTCAACTTCAACGAAGACGGCAGCTTCACACCGGTAAACTCTTCTGAACCTCCAGCGAATGGCAGCCTTGAAAACTGAAAAGAAAAGCAGCAAGACAAAGAAAACTAATAAAACAGGGAAAACAAAGAAGAAAACAAGAAAAAGAGCAAAAAAGGCCGCCAGACGCAATCCGGCAAGCACCTTTATTACCTCTGCCCTGGTTGTAATGGCGGTTGGCTACTTGGCCACTGCTGCATACCTCTACCTCAATCAAAGAAAGTTTCTTTACTTTCCCCCGCAGGGAGTACTGCCCACTTCCGAGCAAACTGTCGAGATACAGTCCGGCACGGTTACCCTAAGAGGCTGGGTTGTGAATGAAGACAGTGAGGATGCCGTTATTTACTTCGGCGGCAACGCCGAGAGACCAGAGGAGAGCCTTGACGACTTCAAGTACCTTCTGGACAAACAGGCCGTCTACATGATTAACTATCGGGGTTACGGTAACAGTGACGGCTCCCCCACAGAAAAAGACCTGTTCATCGATGCCCTTGCCATCTACGACCGTGCGGCGGAAAACCACAGCAACATCAGTGTTATCGGCAGAAGCCTGGGCACAGGAGTTGCAGTTTTCCTCGCGACAAAAAGAGATATACACAAACTGGTACTTGTAGAGCCCTACGACTGTCTTGCTAACATAGCTCAGATGATCTACCCAATTTTCCCCATGGCAATTATTATGACGGACAAGTACGATTCCGCTCAGATGGCTCCCATGGTTACTGCGCCCACGCTAATAATCATGGCGGAAAACGATGAGGTAATACCAGCCAGATCAACCTACAGGCTCATCTCTGCACTGGATAAGAATATTCTGGAGACTGCCACAGTACTCGAGGCCTCACACAACAACATACAGGACTACACACAGTACTACATGCTGCTGCGCGACTTCATAAACAAACAGTAGCAGCAGAGCAGATGCTTCTTCTGCAATTGTATCCGGCAACGCCTACAGCTAAGCCTCGACTGCATGAAGCTTAAAAAACTCCACAACTATCTGTTTAGATAACCGGCCTCCTGCCACTCCAAGTGTTACTTCTTCCAGATCTCTGTCACTTGCGGCAAGTTTAAAACCATTGGACAACAAAAAAACTTCGGCTGCGACAACAGCCACTCGCTTGTTTCCATCAACGAAAGGATGACTGGCACAAAGATGATAGTGGTATGCTGCCGCCTTTTCGGCCAGACCTGTATGCAGATATTCCCCTGCAAATCTCGCCTGAGGCATGGCCACTGCCGACTGCAAAAGCCCTCGATCGCGCAAACCCGAGTCGCCGCCGAATTCATCAACAACCCTTCTGTGGATATGTAACACAACCTCGACAGGCAGAAAGGAAACTGGCAGCATCAGTTTGCCAGCCTTTTCAGAACAACAGCCCGCGTCTTCAAAATATATTCCAGCTGTTCAGCCATATCCTCGAACTTAACAACCTTTGGAAATGCTGGTGTAACAATAAGATGTCCGTTCTGAACTGTCAGCTGAACTTGTCCGTTTTCCTCCAGACCAAGAAGTTCCAGAATAGGTTTATCGAGGATTAAGGCATTGCTGTTGCCCACTTTACGAAGTTGCTTAATCATATTCTCCTCCTAGTTATAATTGTGTTATAACTTACCTTGCCATTTCTGTCAACGCCCCGGTGTAATACGATGCCAGGTCTGCAGACCTGTCGATAGAAATTTTCCAGTAATCCCAAAGTTGCGGTATGGATGGATCTGTGTTGTAACGCCTGATAACTGCTATTAGGAGCGTCCCGAGCGATACCACGGAGAGCAACCTGAGTAGTAGCAGGAGCGTCCCGAGCGGCAGCACGGAGAGAACGCTATTTAATGATAATACGCGCGTATTGTGGTCGATTATGTGGATGTAAATGCCAGTGTACTATTCTCGGACACGCTCCTCACAGGCAATCTATTTGCGTATCCTCAGTGCCGCAGCAGCGACAGAACCGGTCATAACTCCCGGCTGCTTGTATAGCTTCTCATTTCTCGGGTAATTACTGTTTTTATCTCTTCCCAGCTGACTTTCTCCATTGTCTGCGGGTCCTGCTCCAGATCGGCATCATCAAAATATGTGAGACTCTTGATGATCTGGAATTCATTCACTGCGGGATACTTGGCTTTGAAAAGGCTGAACATTTCCCTGACGCTGTATTTGTGAAGCAGATAGAATATGTCGTAGAAGTCCTTCTTTGCCCCCCTTCCAGAAATGGCAGATAGTTTCATCGCTATGATATCTTCAATGGAAAGCATCCTGATTCCGTCAATCAGTTCAATCGGATTAAGCAATGGATATGAATACCTGATAAGATCAACTTTCACTGAGCTATCGTTGCTTCCCATACTGCATGCGGCATCAAAACTCAATGAGTTCTTTCCTGCTGCTGCGTCTGAGATAACGAACTGCGTCTTCAACTCTGCA
>Ga0256845_1001721_pt1 | contig 17126 bp, 22 predicted proteins | sample RiftiametaG_FD_189101 | JGI IMG/M metagenome (GOLD analysis project Ga0256845, IMG submission 189101) | Tube worm associated microbial communities from hydrothermal vent at the East Pacific Rise, Pacific Ocean - Riftia | ecosystem: Host-associated > Annelida > Integument > Unclassified ...
GATCTGATTGTTGGATGAGTCGACCTTGACATGTGATTGCTTCATTCATGCCAATATGTTTACCATGAATGAAGCAGTTAGTCCCGACAAAAATTAGTTTTTAAAAAAATGACCTGAATAGTTACGTATGTTTTTAATTTTCCGCACTTTTTAGGCTTGCGAAATTAACCATTAAACCAATCAATCCACCCGTCAAAACGACTATAGCAAAAAGAATCCATGAATCATTCAGAGAAACAAAACTAAGCCCTAGGGGAATTGTGGCTAATATTCCAGAACTCCCACCATGTAAGAACAATCTATTCTTTTTTACAAAGCCACAAAGAAAAACAAAAAAGCCAATTAAAAAACCCGTATAGATAATATTGCAAGCAACTGATATTGTAGTATTAAACATTAATAAAGTCGCTATACTAAGACCAATTCCAAAATAAAAAGGAATCCAAAAATTATTTTTGTGCCGATTTTTTTTTAAAATAAACATTTTTATAAAATTAAGAGGTATACCACTCCTGAATCCAGTTGATTGCCATCCATGAGCAAAAAGCAATAAAAACACCAACTAAAGCATACATCATTGTTTTTTTCCCTTTTTCTTTTTCATCTACCACGCTTCCTATCACATATTGAAACCCACCAACTACAATCATAAAAACCGCAACTGAACCTATTATTTTGGTCAAATAATTAATCCAGTAAAAAATAAGGTCTGTTGCGTGGTGCAGTTCTATTGTACCTTCTCGAATAGCTGTACCTAAAGTTCCATCCCCTGGTATTATTCCATTTAGTTCAGATTCCTGAAAATCTTTTTTCTCGTTAGTCATTTTTTCTTGTTGTAGCTCTTCTTTCCCTGAATATTCCCGATCTTTAAAACCTGCAAAAGCAACTGAATATATCGCAAATATAAATAAAGGAATTAGGGCAAAATATTTTTTCATTTTAGAAACGGTTTTATTATATCAATTAATTTAAAAGAAAAACCTCGTATTTCGTTTTTTAACAATCTAGTTTTTGTTTTTTTGTCGTTTTTTAGCATATCATAAAATTGATCGTGCATAACTAAAGCCAAATCAAGAGGAACAGTGTATTGACTTAAATCAGAATCACCGCCTAACTTTTTATAAAATCGGTTTAATTTTGTAATTATAGCACGATTTTTTTTGAATTTTTCCACATCATAAGCCAACCGCAAAGGGTCAAAATAATAGTTTAAATATTTAATATTATCTTGATAAACGTCTTCTAAAGTCATTTTTTCCCATTGCTCATTAATTCTTTTCTCTTCGGCTGTTTCTGGTTTATTAGAGGCAAGAATTACCTTTTTTTTGGTAGTAGCTTCAAAGTGCTGTAACGCTGTTTGTGTTTCCTGCTTTAGGTGATTAACTGCGGGGGTAGGGTCTTGTAGAGCGTTAGAAACTTCTTGATTGGTTGGTGGTGGTAAATCTACTGCCATAATATATTGATTTCTCTCAATATTATAGCATATTTTAACTAAAAAATAAAATTATAAACTTGTTCGTTTTTCTAATATTAAATTTAGATTAAAAGTTGCTGTTTTATTTTTTCTTTTTTATGCTCTTATATTATTGCCAACTAAATCTAGTGAAAATGATCTATTCTTTATGGGAGGACATAACAAAAAAGGAATTAATGAAATGGGAAAAAGAGAAATTGATTGATTTAATTTTTTTACAAAAAAGAAAATTAGAGAATTTGTCTAAATAAATTCTTTTGATAAAAATTCATAAAATACCCCTCTATATTGCACTGTATCCCAATTTTTTCCGTTTTGAATAAATGATTTTCTGATAATTGGGCTTAGTGATTTTTCAAAATTATCTAATATTTTATTTTTTTCAAGTTCAGATAATTCTTGAAATTTTTGTGTTAGTTCTTTTCTCTTGTTTTCTCTTTCTTGTTCTCGTTTTTTTTGGACTTTATCTGCTTCAACTTTTTGTTTTTCAATAATTTTCTTTTTTTCTTCTTCTGCTTTCTCTTTTTGTTTTTCGTATGGCGTTTTTACAACAATGTTTTCCTCTAAAAGTTTTACCAAATACGCCCCTTTTTTACTTTGGATTTTTCCCGCTTCTAGGCGTTCGGCATAATATTCTAAAATATCTTCTATATCTTCTTCTTTTAATTCTTTCAAAAATTGATCTGCTTGCTTTCCACTTATTCCATAAAACTTTAATCTTTCTTTAAGGCTGTTTTTTTCTGCTTCTTCTGGTGGATTATCAAAAAAAGGTAATTGCTCTTGATAGGCTTGTGGAATAATAATAAATTTTACTCCTTTTATTCTTCGCCCGTCTTTGATTGTTTCTAATTTAAAGGTTAAATCACATTGATAATTCCCTGATTTACTCTTTCTATCAAATTCTTTTTTTGCTTGATTTAAGACCCTACTTCTGAACCTTTTAAACTCTCTATATTTTTCTTTCTTTATTCCTAAAATATCTTTTAATTCATCTACTTGAAAAATTCTAAACCCGATCTTTTTATATTGCCGTAAAAGTTGATATATTCTAATAGCATAAATACTTTTAAACTGCCTTAATATTGTAAGCCTAGATTGTGTAAATTCTTTTTGTAGTCTTAATAAATAAGGTTTTAAATCAGGGTCAAATTTAAAACTAATTGAACTATTTTTTTTATGATAACGACAAGACGAAACCCACCCTATTTTTAATAAATCCCCGTTTTCTTGTGGAATTCTTAAAACCCTTTCCATTAATCTATCCGTGATTTTGTCCGCTTCTCTATAAGCGTTTTTCAAGTCAATATTTAGTATTTTTGCTAAATCAATTATTTTTATTTCGTAAGGAAAAAAATCAGCATCATCTGGATGAATCATAGAGGTCATCGCAAAAATCAAGCGTTGTTCTCCCACCGTTAAAGAATATCTTGACTCTATCAACTTGTTGGACTGTACAACTAAAGGAGATTTTTTCGATTTTTCCACAATATATTGCCTCATTTAAATAAAAAATAATTAAATCAATCTTATTTAAGACTACTAGCAAAGTCAAGCGTAGTCCAAAGGTCTACAATTAAAACGATCCCTAGACCTTTAGATTTCTTAAATCATCTAAAATCCTTATAAACAAAGGCTTTTAAGATGACAAAGTATGTAACCGTAAATCCGTAGACCTTTAACCGTAAATCCGTAGACCTTAAGATTTCAAAAATCATCTAAAACCCTTATAAACAAAGGCTTTTGAGATGAAAAAGTATGTAACCGTAAATCCGTAGACCTTTAACCGTAAATCCGTAGACCTTTAACCGTAAATCCGTAGACCTTTAACCGTAAATCCGTAGACCTTAAGAAGTTGAAACCCACTACCAATAAGGCTTATAGCTTGCCGAAAACAACTAAAACAATTAAAACAATTAAAACAACAACAGCAAAAACAGTTGTTGTTTTTCTTTTTTAAATTTCTCTAAAAAATCAGTTAGGGAAAAAATATTTCAGATAGGTTTTAATTTTTTTCCAGAAAAGGAAAAATTAAGATGAGAAAGGAAAGTTAAAGATAACGACGATTTAGAATTTAAGAAATTCAGCACAAAGAAAAACGAAGCAACCCCACCAACAAAAAATTCCGCCCGTCTCGCAACAAAAACACGCCTTTGTTGCGATTTTATTACCTAATGAGTACCTCGACACCTTTTATAAAAAAAAACGCTTAAATCGCAAATTACGGCTTTTTGGGTTCAAAGGGGTTGTTTTTGCCATAAATTTTTACGATTTCGTAAAGATCAAAAAATTCTTCTTCTGCCTTTGCAAACCTCACAACTCCGTTAGGTTTTGAGATATTTGCTTGTGCTTCGTTCATTATTTTAAATTTTTCGCCTAGCCTTATAACTAGATCGTAATAGCTCAATAAAAGTTTTAAACCCCTGACTTCTTCTTCACTACTCATAAAACACCTTTTATAATAAGTACGAAAGCACGAAATAACGAAATCGTGCTTTCGTGCTTATTCTATTAATAGCCTCAAACTAAAGGTTTTTTTTGTATTCGTAAAAACAAATTTCCAGTAATTCAACAAGTTTTTTATCATTAGAAAGAGCCATTTTTTTGAACTCTTTTTTAAATTCCGTCGAAACTTTAAAATTCAATGGTTCAATTCTTCCCGTTTTTTGTCGGGCTTTTTTTTGAGGTTTAGCGGGGGCGTGTTCGGGGGCTTCTAGATTATTACTTGTTTGATCTCTTGAGGGTATCCCGTCAAATCTGTTTTTCTTTATCTTTTTTTTAAAATCAGCCATTTTTTATTTATTAAAGATTATTTACAATACTTTTAAGTAGTTGATCGGTTTTTTTATTTAAACTTTTATAGGGGGTTTCCATAACCGCCAAACCTTTATTTTGTGCCTGCCTGTAAGCGGGTTTTTCATATAAGCAACCGTCAAGAACTAATAAGCCCGCTTGTTTTATAATCTGCCTAGCCTCTAAAATTTCGGCTTCTGTCGAAACTCGAACTAAAGCCAAAAATATTTTTTCCTTTGGAATCCCTTTTTTTTCCAATTCAAAAGCTAAATGAAAAGTGGGGGTCAAATCGTCTCTACTAGCACAACAAGGTAAAATTATCAGATCAGAATGTTTTGCGGTTTCAAGCGTTCCTTTACTCGCTCTTGGTACTCCGTCAATCACTAAAAGATCAAAATTTTCAGATTCTTTAATGGCAGTTTTTGCCGTGCTAAAAACTTCAACTGAACCAATCGGCTCATATCCATTATTTAGGCGTTGCCTGTGCCATTCCGTAGATGTTCCTTGCTGTGTGTCTAAATCTGCTAATTTAACAGATAGACCATTTCTACAAGCTTCACACGCAACGGCACGGGCTAGAGTTGATTTCCCAACGCCCCCCTTTTGAGACATAAAAGCAATTATTTTATCCATAGTTTTCAGTTTAAAAAAAACTTTTATAAAAAGCAAGAAATCTTTATTTCGTGCTTTCGTACTTTTTCTAAAAATATAGAGATATAACGACTTTAGTATAAAAAGTAAGAAAACACGATTTCGTTATATCGTGCTTTTTATAGGAATAATTTTGATTTTTTCCCGTCTGCGGTTATCCAATGATTTTTAAAATTTCCGTTCACATATTCAACAAGATTAAAATGAAAGAGGGGTAAGAAATTTCTAAAATCTGGCGTATTCATTAGCCGTTCTTGGACGCTTTTAAAACTTCCTAAACTTTCGTGAACTGAAAGCACTAAATTTGTTGTTGGGTGTTCAAATTGTTCAGGAATTAGATTTTGGTCAATCGCTGTCATGTGTGCATCAAGCTGTTTAGTGATGTATTTACTGTCCGCTTTTCTATGAATTTCTACTGCACAAAGATAGTTTTTATCGTCTTTTCTAAATCTAAAAACCCCGTCGGGTTCTATTGTCTGTCGGTGGTTTATTGGTAAATTTGCGGACGGTTTAAAACGAAACATATTTATAGAGCGGGAATTTTGCCCCTTTGTTTTTGTGTAATACGAATTAAAAAACTCAAGGTTTAAATCTTCCCCCTGGTCAATCCATTTTCTTAATGAAATATGAAAATCTACAAACATTTTTCGATGAAAATAATCTTGTTTAAACCTAAGCCCAAAGCGGGGAAAAATAATTTCTGACGGGTCGCACCGTAAAAATTCAGCCGTAACATTTACCCCGTGTTGAGATAAAAAATAGATATGTTCGAGCCGTCCTATTCCCGCAATTACTCCAAAATCTTGAAACTTAATCAATGCGGGTCTAACGTGTTTTAGGCGTGAAAGTGTGTTGTCTCGAATGTTCGCCCGACTTGTTCCAATTCCTAACCGTTGGATTTGTGAAACGGTTAAATATTGATAAGTGGCTAAAGATTCTAAAACTTGGCTTTCGTATTCTGTAAACCTGTGCATTTTTTATTTTTATTTTTTAAATTTCGGGAATTTTTAAATTTTTACCCCGTCCCGAACTATTTATTTTTTTTACAATTCTTTCGGCTTCTTTAAGAGCTTGAGGCTTTCTTTCTATTGTCGGGATTATTTCGGGGGGTGTAGGCTCGTTTATTTGTTCGGTGGGGCTATCATTCTTATTTTCAAAAATAGGACGGTAAAACCTCTCTTTTTGGGCTTTTAAAATAATATTCCATTCATCCCACGTCATTTTTCCTTTTTTCTGTACCATTGGAACCTTAACCCGAACCGCTGGGCGTGAACCTGCTTTAATATAATAAAAACCCCTATCTAAACTTTGAAAATCATCAACGGGAATTCCTGTTTCATCTTTCATTAATTTTAGATCAGTTACCCCGTTATTTCCTACAATTTTTATAAAACTATTGGAAATGATAGTTTTCTTTAATTCTGTGTTCATTCCTTGCCCTGCGAACTGTTGGGCAAAAGTTCCATGAAGTTTGAATTTTCGAGCTTCTGTTAAAATCGTTTTCATACTGTCTGAAACGAAATTGTGGCACTCATCAATAAATAGATGAATAGGCGTTCTTTTGGAAACTGGTTTATTAGCACGGGCAAGGGCTAAATCTGTGATTGTGGCAATGATAAACCGCCCGATTGCTATTTTTGATTTTTCAGTCAATCCTGATAGATCAAAGATTATAAATTTTTTGTCTTCTATTGCTTCCTCTAAATCAAAAGTATTTTGACCTACTAAAAAATTGTAGAAATAATCATCGTTCAACAGGTTTCTAATTTTCGTTTTAATAGATAATTTAGACGGTCTAAAAGTGTCCTTTGTAAAATCCTTGTTGAGTGCGTCAATGTGCATAGGATTTTTTAGAACCCGTTTAGCAAAGTTTAAATAGGTTTTATAGTCGTTTATATCCTCACTTAAAAAATCAACCAAATCAATAAAACTTGAACCCTCCATTTGAAGCAAAGCAGAAATACAAGGCTTTAAAACGGTTATCATTTGAGGCGTGAAGCTTGAGCCGTCCTTGTCCGCTTGCATTAACTCCTTAAAAACTTCTATGAGTGATTCAGAGGATTTATTTATATCATCCCAATGAACACTTTTGACATTGAACGGGTTTAGTGTGGGGGTTAGTTTCCGATCTAAGGCGGGTTTAATATATATTAGTCGTTCGTTGTCTCGGTTAGGCAAAAGCCTTGCACAATCAAGGGCAAGATCTCCATGAGGATCGAGCAAAATTAAAGCCTCTTGAGGCTCTTCTTTTATTAAATACTGATTGATAAGCGTTTCAATCGTAACGCTTTTTCCGTGTCCAGTTTGTGCGGTTATGTAAGTGTGCTTTTGCCGATCAGATTCTTTTAAGTGAAAATTATGCGTTGAGGTAAAAAAAAAGCGGTTATCTTTCGCCAAACTCTTTGGCACATTCTTTTGACTGGTCGCAAAGGCAGGACTACAAGCAAATTGAATATACCGAAAAAGAGAAGGGTTAAACCCCTGTGTAATATGGCGTTGTCTCTTGCACGCCTTTTCATGGTCATTGTATCTCTTGTCATACTCATGTTTAGCTTTAGTATAGAAATATAATTGTTTAGCTAGTTTTACTTTTTGGGGTAGTTCTCCCGTGTTTCGCTTAAATTTTGGGTCATCTAGTTTCGGCTCTTTTTCTTTGAATTTTGGTTCTTGGTGTAATTCTACAAACTCCTCATAGGTTGGAATTTGTTTTGTTCGTTTTGCGAATTCTTCAAGGAGAATTCGGGCAAGTTGTAAATCTTTCAGAAGTGAAAATTTACCAATAGGGATATAAAAATCAGGGGGGAAAATTTGCAGGTCTAGCAGTTCAGCCAGTACATTTTTTATTTGTGTATTTGACAATGTGTGAATATATCCTCTAAACCTAGTCTATGTATATGTTGTAAGAAGTCAAGATATTCAATAATAACAATATTATAATATATGCTTTATAGCTCCAAACCCTCTCAATACTCCGTATTGTTCGGCTTCCCTACTCTCGCCCCGCTCGTTCGTCTCTCGTTCGCTCCAATCGCTCTCTCGTTCCTCTCTCCCGTTCCTCGTCCTCGTCTCCCCTCTCAATCCGTCATATTTCAAGGGTCGCCCTCCGTTCGTTCGCCTCGTTCCTCCTCTTACTCTCCCCAACTTCAAACCATAAAAAAAAGACTTTAATATAAAATATTATTTAGAATATTTACGGTTGTATTCCTTTTCCCACTCTCCTACATTTTCTTTAAGGATATTCAAAATATCTTCTGCTTTTTCTTCGCCATATTTGAGAGCAAGTTCTGCTCGAAACTGTTCCAACCTTATTTGCTCATCTGTTTGTTGTTTCTTTTTGTCCTTATCTTTTTCGTGAATATCAGCACGTTTTGTGCCATCAAGTCGTGATTCTAAAATCATTAAAATAGCTTTCTCTAATATTGTTGAAACAGTTGTGTGGTGTATTTCTTCTAGTAAATGATTTTGGTTAAGCTGTTGAGTTTTTATAAATTCTTGTATATCAAGGTTCTTATAAAAAATAGAATCTGCCCTGTCTCGTTGTCTTACTTCAAGATCAAGATTATGTTTAAGTTTTATGACCTCAATACTTTCTTCCACCTGAACAGATTGGTTATTATTTTTAAGTATGCTTTGCAATAATATTTCTTGTTTTCGTTCTTCGTGTCGGCGTTCCTGTAAAATTGATCTAGTTTTTGTTTGTTCTCGCAATAAAGCTAGTTTTTGATCGAGACTATCAGGACTCATTTTTCAATTTCTCCAATAACCCGAAAAGCTGGTTTTCGTATTCTTTCCCTTTTTCTTTCTGGGCTTCTAAAAGCAACTCGTTTTGTTGGTAGGTTTTGTCTATCATGTCTTGTAATCTGCCAATATTTTCATGCACTTCTATAAGCTGTTTTTTATGTTTAATTTCCACCTCTTCGAGCTGCTGTTTTAATGCTTGATCTAGTTTTTGTTCAAAACGGCTTTCTAGTTCATCAAATTTAACCGTTTCAAGCCTTATAATAGCTTCTGTTACTTCAAGTAATTTCCCCCATCGTGGAATTTCGTTTGTCATAATATTATGTAGGATTCTATTTATATGTTTTTCAGCTTTTTCAACTGGTTTTACGGCTTTATTATAAACCCGATCTATAATTTTTATTCTGTCATCTTTTGAATATTTACTTAACTCCAGCAACCTTGTGTACTCGGTTACGAATGCTTTAGGCTGTAGTGATAATTTAAACTCCCACTCAGAAGAGAAAAAAAGAAGTGATCTTTTTATTATTTTAACAACCTTTTTCAGTTGTTTGATTCGTCTTTCTTTAGTGTCGTAGTCAAAAGGAAGATCTCTTTTATTCGTTCCTTTGTAGGATTTTTCTGTATATTTATAGAATTTCTGAAAGATCGAGGTCGTATAAAAAACGGGGCTAGTGAGGACAAGTAAAATGTGGTCGTTTTTTTTAAACTCACTATTAAAGAGAGAAGGGGAAATAAAATGATAGTTGTGATCTTCAAAGCCATGTCCTGACCGCCCAATGCTATTTTGTATCGTTTCAACAAGTTCAGCTAGGTTGATGTTTTGAGGGATATTAGTTAGCTGTTCAAGAGTGTTAAAAAGCTCTGTTTCTCTTGGGGCTTCCTTGAGAGAATTTTTGAAAAACAATTTTACTATAGATCCCTGTCTCTTAAACTTTTTAAATATTGTTCTTGCCTAAAGTCACTTTCTTCCATTTCTACAAACATTTTTTTGTAGAAATCTAGATCTTTGTATATCTTTGAACGCTTGAATGGATCTGGGCGGGATATTTTGCTTTTTCCTTTTTAAAAAAAATCATAAAACTAAGGTTGTCACTTTGCTATTGCAAGTTCAATTGCAACTGTTGGGCGAAATTTCCATATTATATCAATATGTTGTATAATATTGATACATGAAAAACAATCAAGAATCGGCTTACGAAGAAAATCTTCTTGCAGAAATCTTGGAAATTGCTGAAAAGCCAAGCCAAGAAATACGTAAAGCGCATGAAAAATTTCAAAAAGACATTGATGACGAAATACAAGAGGCAAACGATCACATATCTATTTTAAAGCAGAGTTGATAATAAAAAAATTATTACCATTGATCAGGAATTACCTTTCGACGAATATTTGTAAGAATCTCCTTGTAGTTGTCTGAATGCTGTTGGATAAGCATAGCAAATTTCTGTTTAATGTTTTCTGAACTGCTTTCTGTTAATTCAGTAACAGTGTTAATTAAAAATTCCGCATCTTCAGGTAAAATATCTCCGGTTTTAGCGAGCGTATTAAACTCATCAATATCAGATTTTTTTTTTGTTCTCATTTCTTTGAGTTGCTCTACCATGTATTTTATTAAATATTTTTTGGCATCTTCTGTTGCTGCAAAGATTGCACTGTCTACAACATTTACTTCCGACAAATACGCAACAAATCTCTTTTTTTGTTTGATGTCCAAGTTAAGCATAATTTGATTTTCTAAATCTGCTCTTTGCTGCCTCATTAAACTACTAGCAATACCCTCAACATGTTTTGAAATTTCTTTTGAACTTCTCCAATCCAATTTAAGTCGTTCTAAAAAACTTAAACCCTGTTTTGCTGATTGTAAACTGTTTAAAGGATTATCAAAAACGTACTGCTCATTATCACGTACTGGTGTTAAACTACCCCATGAATCGTTTGTGTTATTACTCATAACTCCCCCCTGTCATTTTGCTTTTTTTTAGCAATTCGTTTTATAAGCTCTATATAATTTTCACGCTCAGTTTTATGTGCTTCAACCTTTACTTCTAGTTCTGTGATTCTTCTTTCGGCTTTTAATCTTTCTTCTAGCTTTTCGGCAGTTCTTTTTAGCCTGGTATTCTTGCTAAAAAAAAACAAAGTCTTAATAATCCCATTAGGAAGGATTTGTCTGTTTTCGTCACGAGTTAAAGAATCTGTGATATTAAAATTTTCCAACTTGCTATGCAATCCCATTCCAACGATAATTTTCACAGAGCAATACTTTCTCAGGATGGCACAACAACCTAAAATGATTTTGTCTGCATTGGACGAATTTTCAGTATAGGAATAAGTAATATAATCATATGCTTCATGACATAATTCGAAAATACGATCATTTTCAAAAAAACTATGCTTTCCGAAGTTATTTTCTTCAGAACGAACCACCCTTAATAAAGTAAGAATCTTGTTATTTTGTATTTGATCAAATTCGATACCATCTAAAGGTACCTCATATATCCACGCACTTAACTTTACAATATGACTCACTTTATCGATTAATTTTTGGCCGCATTTTGTTGGGTTATCAAGAGCTATTGTTCTAAGATTTCCTTGGTCTAAATCTAAACAAATATAATCCCATAGCACATCAATATCATCTGAGTTCATTGCAAATTTTCCTTCAATATCTGACAAGCCGAGCAATTTTTGTGGTGATCTATTTTAATAGATGTAGTTACTTGAAGAGGATAAGAAAAAAGATCGGCATCACGACCACCTATTAATTTATTATTAGTGTTACAAACAAGAGTAAACTGAGAAATCTCCCCTAAAAGTCTCTTTGTGTAATCACTGTTGGCTAGGTTTAGTAGGTCAATAATTAATTTAATCCCAATATTGGTTATGAATCCTATGTCTACAGAAATACCTGGTTCAAAGTTAATATTTTCTAATGAAGGTTCGTTTGTATAGTGACGCCTTGTTGTTGAGACTCTTTTGGAAAATTCTGATTGTAAACCTCCGAAAACACATTCATAACAGGGTGTTTCACCTGGGATAGAATAAAAAATCTCTCCCGCAAAAGCTCTCTCCCAAAAACCAATTGAAACGAAAGGGATCTGATAAATGTTTGATATAGTGTTGGCGTATAAATCCCCTTGTCGATTATCCGCACAACCTATTATTAGGGTTTCTGGGTTGATAAACTTTTCAAAAATATCTTTTGGTACATCTTCTATTATACTAGAAGCAGTAGTAACTTTAGCATAGGGATTGATGTCTAATATTCGTTTTTCTACAGCACTTACTTTGTAACTGCCAACATCTCTTACACCACATTGGTGGCGGCATATATTATGATAATCGATAATATCATTATCAATTAGTAAAAATTTTCCAACTCCACTTCGAGCTAATTCTAGGGCAATTAAACTTCCAACAGATCCTAATCCTGAAATAACGACAGATTTTTTAAGCATAAAATCTGTTTCGATAATTCCTGTATTTCTTGAAAATACATTTAACAATAATTCATAGGGCTTTTTTTCACATAGCTGGTTGTTTACATAAAAATGCAAATCCCCTTCTTGTCTCTTTCCTATTACTAAGCTTAAATTATTCCCATTATTTTCATTTACATCGATATTACCAATAATTATAAGATCAGAGTTATTATCCTTTTTGTACGAAACGATATTATATGCGTTCGAATCTTCATGAAAATATCCATAAAGGTCTCCAGAATACTCATTATTTTCCAGCTCAATAGGATAGTAAATAGTTGGACTACGTTGCTGAGTATCTTTATTTTGCATTTTTTCTGAAAGCCTTAATAGTTTCATAGGATTCTATAATTTTTCTTGTTTCCTTCGTTGCATTTATAGCTACATTTTTATTTTCATCATTAACCCAATTGTCAGGATGATAGTCTTTTAATTTCCCCCTGTACGCCTCTTTTATTTCGCTATCACTAGAGTCTGGGTTAACATTTAACATACGCATATGATTAGTAATTTCATTATTGGTTAATTGTTGTGACGCTGCATAAGCTATTTTGTTATTAACAAACTCCCTTACTACTCCTTTTTTATAAGGGAATATATCATTATTGATACTACAAATATTTTGACCTTTATTATCTATATATAAAAAACATCTTATATTCTTTGGGTAGCCAGCCATACCGCCTAAATTGTCCATGGTTACCAGTACTTTTTGACCAATTGTTTTAATTTCATATGAATAGTCTGTTTGTTTCTCTAAATAATCGTCAAGCTCAATGTCGAGCATGTCTAGAACTCTCTCGTGAGGAATCTTTCTATCGCTTGGTTTTTTGAGAAACTTAGAAATATTACGAATAGAACTATTTTTCTTTGTAGTAATCGTACTTGGATAATATTTTGTGTTTTCAGCAAGATAACTGTTTGCACCCTTTATCTCTAAAAGCCGATTCGGTATATGAGAATCTCCGTATTCGACATTTTGTATACGAGAATATCTTAGATCTTGATGGACATGGTATACTGTTAAACGAAAATCAGGGTCAAGGTTAACTAAAGCTGAGATTGAACCCAAATCGTTTAATTTCGCAAAGCGCAAATTTGTTTCATCATCTGTATGGGAAAACTTATCAAAACTTCCTGGATGCCGATGCCATAAACCCAATAATATTAACTCATTTTTATATATTTTTTTCCTAACGTTAGCTAGATGTGTAACGTAATTAACGTCATATTCAAAATATGCAGACCTACGTATTGCCCCTTGGTATCCCGGGTCTATTATTTCCACAACATACCAAATTGAATTTTCAATTGTGCCTAAGAATATTCCACCTGTTTCTACATCTCTAAACGAATATGTTTCTGAAATAATCGAAAGATATGCTTGTGATGAAAAGACAACTTGCCGACAAGAGGGCATTATTTATCTCCTATTGAATTCATATTTCGTGTCCTGAAAAATCACTTGTGGATAAATCTCCAGCCATCCAAAGTTCAAATGCGGCAATCCATTTAGCAGCCCATGCCAAGGATGATGCGGCAGAAGTAACCATATCTTTTCCGCTAGCTACATCCTTGGCACGCGCTGTACACAAATACAAGTTATTCCCTGCATCATATAGCACATGTGGTATATCCTGTTCTAAATCTTCTTGAATCTCTTCGAGATCAGGATCTATAGAGTATACCTTTATTGATCCCCCATAACTATTATTGTGGGGATGATTATTATCGTAGATTGCCTGAAGAAACCATCTGCCACCTTTTCTTAAATCAGTTTTCAGCTCTCCAACCCAACACAACCGTCCATCCGATAATTTTTCCATCTTAAAATTTGGAAAATATTGCGCCATTGCTTTTTTTTCAAACCTTAAAAGGTTTATATCCCTTTCATACCAATGAAAGATTGCCAACTTCCCTTCTGGCACAACAATTGCGTTTGCATTATCCCTGTTGCCATCAGAATCTCTCTCGTTAACACCCATTACATGACCAACAGGGGTAACTTTTACTTCTTCACCCTTTAATAGTTTTTCTCTTAATTCTTTCCGCCTCTTGGCAGCATCTTCGTCACTATGTGTAGATAAAAACCCTTTAGGCATATAGATACAACTCATTATAAACAACCCTCCTTTTTATATAAATTTTTTTTATTTACTCCGCTTGTCACACTCTTATCACCCTCGGATTATTCGTCCTCTTTCGTCTATTTGCATTTCATCTGACTTGGGCTTACTGTCTTCTCCTATAACAATTCCAACAAAAAAAACGAAAACGCAAGCTAAAAGACACCAATACCATTTAAAGCTGCCCTTCGATTTTCTACGCAGTTCAGAATTCTTCTGGACTTCTTTTTTATATTGCTCCGTCATTTCATGGTTAGACTGCTCGTGACTCTTAATATTTGTCTTGAGCTGAATTATTTCCGCCTCACCTTGAGATATTGTTTCTCTATTTTGTCTAAGTTTCCTTGCTTGCTTCTCAATTATTCCCAATACATCATATAAAAAATCATTCTCATAAGAAATTTGCATAACTCTAAACGTTGGATCTAAGAAATGTTTTCGCAACTTTGGAATATATTTAAAATCTAGAGGGATTTTATCTTTACAAATTTCATATGCCTCAAAAGCTTTTTTGTATGCTCTTTCTGAATTTGTTTTTTTGGGTTCCCCACCTCCTTTCCATTCTCCAAACAAAACTTTATCACCAAAAAGAACACCACCAATAAACTCATTGCCTTCATAAAATCCAAATTGAACCTGATTATTAGGGTTTCTAAAAATACCAATCCCCTCTAGATCCCCATTTCTGAAATTCCCTATTTCTATTTTGTTGCTAAATTTATGATTGCTATGCCTATAACTATTATCCCTATAAATTTTGATAGCGAAACCGTTTATAGGAGTAGTACAATTTTCAGCATAAATTTCATAATTCTTATTATTGCAAACTTTAAGATTTTTTGTAAAACCACATTGTGTCCCCAAAACAAATAAGAAAAGAAAAAGAAATAAAAGTACTTTTTTTGGGTTGAAAAATCTAAACACGCTGTTCCTCTTATTTTAAAATTCTGTATTAGCTTCGAACACAAGTAATATTAATCTGTTTGCATTTTGCTAGTCAAAAGGTATCTTTCGTCTAGCTATCTGTTTATAACAATATCTTTATCCTAAAAAAATGAACCAAATCACGCCACAAAAAACTAGACGAATAAAAAAAATTGTTCCAGGAGAAGAAAAAAAGAATCTTTACTCTTGGGCGAATCTGTTTTTTGAAAAAAAATCTACTGCCTCGAATAAGACAAAAAAAATGCAAAAACGCTATCTTAGATTGTTTTTTTCTTTTCTGGAAAAAGAAACGGGTAACACTTTTTGCGATTCATGGACGCCAAGACTTGCAAAAAGTTTTCAGTTGTCCATGCAAAATACATTCAATGAGGACGGCTCACGGGTTTGGAGCGATAGGACAATAAACAATGTCCAGAACCTTATAAAACCGTTTGCAAATTTTGTGCACGAAAATCGCCCTTTTCCGCTCGGTTCTCCACTAAGCAAAGTTAAAAAAATTCCTGTTTCCAATCAATTGGAAATAGAAAGGGCGATAACCAAGCAAGAAAGGAATAGAATTTTAGATAGTGCCGATCAACTTGTTTTTGTCGGGGGGCGTTCTCGTGATCGGCAAAGGAGCAAGGGAGCAAGACCGCCTCAACGGAAAACTTTTAGACCGTTCAGGAATAGGGCTATAATTTATACGCTCATTGAAACGGGAATGAGAAGAACGGCAATAACCCGCCTCAATCTAAATGATATTGATTTTGAAAAACGAATTTTAAGCGTGAAAGAAAAAGGCGGGGGCGTTCAGCCTTACCCGATAAGCTCACAAGGACTTGAAGCCGTAAAAAATTACATAGACAAAGAACGATCTAAAGACAATCAAAAATGGAATTCTTCCGCTCTTTTTCTATCTCCTGCAAGCAATCCACACGGTAATGGGAGACTAAGCCCGCAAGTAATAAATACGGTCTGGAATAAAACAAGAGATTTTGCAGGGGTTTCTAAAGATAAAACGCCACATTCTGCACGGCATGGAATGGGGGCTTTTATTATGGAAAAAACGGGGAATGTTTCGGCTGTTCAACGGCAACTAGGACACAAAAACGCCTCTTTCTCTATGCAGTATTCAAGAATTTCCAACGATGAATTGAAGCGGGTTTTAGATGAAAGATAAAAATTAATCTGCTCTTTTCAGTGTTCCCTCTGCGAAACGATGAATAATTGAAGATATTAACGTTTGATACGGTATACCGTCTTTTTGAGCTAATTGTTTAATTTTCCCTAAATCTCTTTCGTAAAGCCTTACATTGATAGGCTTCTTTTTTAGTGTGTTTTGAGCGGTCTTTTCATGTTCTTCTTTTGCTTTTGCTTGGTTTTTAAGTGGTTTAAACTCTCCACGTTTAAACGCTTCAATGATTTCTTTTTCCTCATCGTCTAAATAAGGGGGATCGAGTACAATTTTTGAGTTTTCCATTTTCTTATGATTTAGATAAATATTTTTTGTTTGCTTTTCTTGCGGGGTAAATTGTTTTTAAAAATTTTGTTCCGTCTTCCTCCACCACATAAGGCACAACGTAAGCATAACCTTTTATTTTAACTATTAATAAATGTTGGTGGCTATATTTTTCCTTATTTGGGTGAACCATATCGGCAAGCGTACCCCCTTTACTCACCGCCTCAACTACATCGGCAAAAGAAACGCCTCTTTCCTTTTGTAATTGTTTATTTTTTTCGCTGTTCCAGTTGTATTGCATGTATATGTCTTGTATACCTAAAGAGTATACGCCCCCTTTTTTTTGTCAAGTATGTTTGTAACTGTTCAGGTCGATTCTTGAGTTAAGCAGAAGCAGCAGGCATGAAAGGTGCGCCTTTAAGGGCAGCAGTAATAGAATCAAGGATATTTCGACCCTGTTTTCTTGCAGTGGAGAGGTAGCT
>Ga0256845_1001722_pt1 | contig 17113 bp, 11 predicted proteins | sample RiftiametaG_FD_189101 | JGI IMG/M metagenome (GOLD analysis project Ga0256845, IMG submission 189101) | Tube worm associated microbial communities from hydrothermal vent at the East Pacific Rise, Pacific Ocean - Riftia | ecosystem: Host-associated > Annelida > Integument > Unclassified ...
AGCTTTACCCAAATAAAGTAAACATTCATCACTTGTTGCAGGCATCAGTCCACCGCATCGTGATTCACGATAATATCGTTCTAAAGGCATAAACTTAGCAATAGTACTACCGCCGCATAATCGTATAGCATCAGATGTTAACGATGGTCCCAATTCACTAACTATAAATTTTGATTGATGAATGGCTGTATTAGCTTCAACTGAACCTGGCTTTTCGGCAACTAATTTAGCCGCTCGGTAAACACTTGCTTTTGCGGCTGCAACTTTGACATATAATTCACCAACTTTATGCTGGATTCTACTGTCATCAGAGAGCGGTGTTTGAGTTCCAGGAATATTCCTGTTTTTGAGATAATTAACTAAGAAATCAAAAGCTGCGGTACAAATACCAAGATACACACCAACATAACCACCGACTAACCAATGTGGCTCTCTAGCAACTTTAAAAAGCGCCATTCCTTCATTACCTAAAAAGAGTGATGATTTTGGCACAAAGCAATCTTCAAAATAAACAGGGTTTGTTGATGTTGCTCGCATGCCCAATACGTCCCATGTAAACTCAACGCGAGCATTAGGATTTTCTTTTTCAACTATCAAGTATGAAATTGCAGGTACTTCTGATTCACTACCTTCTTTTTTAGCTGCAACAACATAATAATCAGCATAACCGGCCATCGAAACCCAATTTTTAACGCCATTGATAACAAAACCATCATCAGTGCGCTTATATAAGGTTTTCATTTTACTTAAATGAGCACCAATCCCGGGTTCTGATGATGCTGAAGCAAATAGCTTTTTATGTGTTATTGCTTCGTTATATACCCAGTCAATGAAATCATTCATTTTCTTGCCACGGCTACCACCAATGCCATCAATATTAAGTTCGGCTAGACTACCTACAGCAATATTATGCATATTGAATGTTAACCCCGTAGAAGCATCTCCTCTTGCAATTTGCTCTAATGCTCTTGTGTAAGTTAAGAAATCAGCTCCCATCCCACCTTTATCTTTGGGGATCATGATGCATAATAGATTATAGTCTTTTAATTCTTGAAAGTTTTCTTCAGGAAACGAACCTTCTCTATCATGTTTAGAAGAGCGTTTAGAAAATCCTTCGCCTAATTTTTTACATAGATCGACTATTTGTTCATTGGTGATATCTTTGGGTGAAATACTTTTATACTCTTGAGACATGATCATCCTTAACTGAATAGGTGTGTTTTATTAAGTGTTTATTTACTGAGTGCTTAAACGTCGAATTATAGACCTAGACTTAGAAAAAAACCAATGGATTCAACTACTTTTTAAAACTTCATCATGTAAATAATTACATTTAGCACTTATTCTAACTAATGGTTATACTCAACATTCAAAATCCCTAAAATTAACCCCCCAACATTCGCTCAATGAATCATCAAAAATTCCCTAATTTTATTATTCAAGATATCCACCATGACCTGATTAATATATTGCCAGAACAAAGTGGGATCTGTGTTAGAAAAATAGATTGTGATAAGAAAGAGCACTTAGACTTATATCAAAAAGAGAGCTTTCTCACTAATAAAATGTCAAAAAAGCGACTAGCAGACTTTAGTTCAGGACGACTCTCTGTAAAAAGCGCATTATTAGAGTTAAATATCCGCAATTTTCCATTACTAATTAATTCTAACCGCTCTCCAGCTTGGCCGAATAGCGTTGTGGGAAGTATCAGTCATAGTAAAAACATCTGCATTGCTGCTGTAAATTTTAATATAAACTCAAAAGCATTAGGGATAGATATAGAAACTACAAATCCGTTAAATACTGAAGTATTACCTTTAATTTGTAATCAAAGCGAGATATTGCATTTGAACAGCTTAGCAAAGAATGGTTTTGGGGACTCTTTTACAAATGCCAAAATTATTTTTAGTATAAAAGAATCCATATTCAAATGTTTGAACCCTCATTTAGGCTGCTGGATTGACTTTAAAGAAATGCTCATCACGTTAAATCCTCAAAATAAAAGCTATTTAGCCACACCAAAATCAGAGAACCCTTTACTAACAAGTTTAAAACCAATTAAAGGATATTGGTTCTCAAATGATTATTTCCACGTATCTAGTTGTTGGATATAATATACTTAACTCATTATCGCTCTTTAAAAAATTTGGAATGAACAAATAATATGTTGGAACAGAATACCGCGTTACCGATTGAATGGTTAATTAAACAAGGCGCACTAACCGAGCATGAATTACAAGACTGGAATCACCTGTTAAACAACTCTTCAAATGTGACTTCAACAAATTTGATTGAATTCAATCTCAATGGTGTTTCATTATGTAGCTTATCCGCACCTATTTACGTATTAGGTTATTCAAAAGAACTCGATCAAAATTTAGAAGAGAGCAAAGACTTGCGTATCGCGTTGATATTGGTAAAGAAACAAAAATCAATGTTAGGCATTAAATTTGGATTATTACAGCCCGTTAGTCATGATCACGTTGATATGATGAGTATTTTGGGAGCTGAACATTTCAATAATTCAAAATGTGTCTCCTCTTTAATAAAAGAACTAAATAGGAGCATCAATAGTTGGAGTATCTTTTCTGCAAGAAGACTGAGAGATATCAAGACAATTAATCAACTACTGATTAGCCCCAACTATGCAAGGGAATCGGCTTATTTCCATTTAAAAAATGATAAAAATACTCCATTAGAAATAAAAAACATTATCCCAAAAAAGTTATATAAAAATATTTCACGATTTGAACGAAAAATTGAAAGTGAACAACAAACTGTTTTACAGTTAATATCGTATACTACCGAGGAAGATGTCAATACGGCATTAAGTGAATTTTTTACGCTAGAAGCAAGTGGTTGGAAAGGTGAAGCAGGCTCAGCTATCCAATGCAATAGTGAACTAGAAAATTTTTATAGAAAAAGCTGGGGGGCATTTGCATGTGATAATTTCGCAAAAATATTTGTTTTAAAATCTGGTGATAGTGTGATCGCTTCCGGTATCGCTTTTCAAACGAAAGATGAATTAATTTTACATAAAATAGCCTTTGATGAATCATTGTCTCAGTATGGTCCTGGCTCCATTCTTGTGAAACAAATTATACAAAATGCTATTGATGAGGGGCAAGTTAACAGTATATGCTTTAACACAAACCCTCCATGGTTGAAGCGGTGGAAACCTCATCGTCATCGATTAGTCGCCATTCAAATATTCAATACCAATTTTAAAGGCAATATGTTCAAATTTCTATTTGGATTAGCCGATAAACTTCGTACTTTAAAAAGGCAACTCAAGAAAGTAAACCAGCAAAGGCAAAATAAATGAGAAAACATGTCATATCTCTATCTAACGGATTTATAGATGAAATTTCTCTTGCAATCAGACAAGACTTATCACTTGAGAAAGAACCAACACTTGACTTTAAGGTCATTTATGATGATGACAGAAGAATTTATAAAATAACAGTACAAGAATCTAAGGTTTTTTATGTCTTAAAAATCAGAGGTATTCGAGTTGTCAAACAACAAGATCATGATTTATCCGATTTACAAAAGGAGTACGATTTACTCCAAAATGGTTGGAGTTCTGTTCAAAATCTTTCAAAGAGCTATTCCATGTCTAAGCCAATCAAATTATGGTTAGATCAAAAAGCAATGCTTCTTTCAGGATGTGAAGGTGAAAACCTTAATGATTATTTCAATCAAAATATTATTAAATGGTTCTATGCCAATTCTGATTTAAAAAAGAGGATCTTCAACTGTGGTTTTTGGCTTGGAAACTATCATCTGATTGCCACTAAAACAGAGAGTATTAATGAATTTTTAGAAATAAGAAAAAGCCATTTGGATAGAATGTTGAAAGTATTAGCTAAAAAAAATAATCACAGCCTAAAAAATAAAGAAATGGAAACTATTACGAATTGTTTTAAGCAATTAACTGATAATTCAGGTGAAATATTCAATAATGTTGGGCAAATTCACGGTAATTTCGCCTATCGAAATGTGCTTAGCAACAATAGTCTTACTAATTTAGTTGATTTTGAAGATGCCAGAATTGATTATGTTGGTTATGATATTGGGCAGTTTCTGGCTGAAATAATATTGAAATCTCAATTCCCATGGCTAAGAGGCTTATCAAAATCACTTATTAAAAAATTTAAAAATGGCTATGAAAAGCATTTAGAGCTTCAACCAAGCCTGATTGAAGCTTACACGGGATACCACCTTGTCGTACATTTGTATGAGCATTGTTCAAGGAGTCAACCATCATTTCCTAAATCAATGATTCACCAATATCGAATTAATTATTTAGCCCAACAAATAAAGAAATGGGTTAAAAGTTCGATAAATGCTAATTGAGTGTATAAATTCTCACCCAATTAGCTTCACTAACAAAAACGAGCTCTCCATTAGGACCTAGAGTAACGCCTTCATATTGAGGAGCACCACTAACATTTAAAGTAGAGATAATAGCACCAGTGTCAGGATCAACTTGAATCGCTTTCCTACTTTCTTGGCTTAATATGATTAAATGCCCCGTTCGTTCATCAAACATTGCACCGGCTAAATCTCTAACGCTCCCAGCGAATGCAACATCAGCATCCCAAGGCTCATTAACGGTTAAATTACTTTGATAATCTAAAAGAACGCCCGGATCAGGGTTGGGCATGTCAAAAGAAACTACTCGCATATTACTACCACCCGTACCCTCCTTTACCGCATAGACTCTAACTAATTGTGAACCTGATGATTTTCTTATTGCTATACCTTCCGTCCCTTTGTTACCGCCACGTTGCATAATTTTATATCTTTGAGATGTTGGTATTCGACCGCTAACATTGGTGGTATTTTCATCAATTTCTAATTTTGAGGCTTGACCATCTTCCGAAATAATCAAAACTTTATTATCTTCAACATAAGATAATCCTTCCGTATCATTATGAATCCCACTCACAGTAATCAAGCCCAAATAAGCAAAATTTATGTCATATCTATAGATCCTAGCCGCATTGTTTTGAACGATTAGATATTGATTTATTCCCGCATGCCAAGTTATGCCAGAAGCATCTTTAGGTATCTCACCCAAAGTAAAGGCATCACCAGATGGAGAATAGTTAGCAATTAAAACATCAGGAGCAACATATTCTACAAAGACAGCAGTTAAGTTCTTATTGACGTCCATATCAAAGGAACAACTGCCATTACCTGTACAGGCACTTTCCCAATGGTCAAGTTTAAAACCAGAATCGGGAATTGCCGTCATTATTACATTGGTATTTTCCTCATAAGACTGAGTACAATCACCTCCACAATCAATACCCGTAGGGTTTGATGTTACGCTACCAGAACCTGTGACAGTGACCGTTAGATCAAAATTACCTAACGCAAGAAACTCTGCAGTAACAGATTTGTTGGTGTCGATTGTTACATCACAAGATCCGCTTCCACTACAAGCGCCACTCCATTGGTTAAATTTAAACCCGCTCTCGGCATTCGCAGTTAACGAAATTACAGTTCTTTCATCATAGGTTTCGTTACAATCAGTTCCACAGTCAATTCCAGACGGTGATGAAGACACGCTCCCGGCACCATTAACTGTCACATCCAAATCAAATTGTTCAAGTGTTTCTTCGATAAAAGTTGCTGTCACAGACTTTGCTGTATTCATGCTAACACTACACGAACCAGCACCTGTGCATGCGCCGCTCCAAGCACTAAAAGTAAACCCGGATGCAGGTGAGGCAGTTAGATCGACCTGCAAGTTTTCAGTGTATTCTTCTGAACAATCGCTACCACAATTTATACCACTCGGATTAGATGATATAGTCCCACTGCCTGTTTTACTTAATGACAGTATAAAGGTTTCTGGATCTGGATCTTCCTCAATAAAAACAGCTGCTACTGTTCTGTCGATATTCATATCAACACTGCAACTTGTAGTACCAGAACATGCTCCATTCCATTGTAAAAAACGATAACCTGATGCTGGTGTAGCGTTTAACACTATATTGGATGTTTCATCAATTAATGTATTACAGTTTGTTTGGCAACTTACTATATTATTTGCATCTAAAACAATGCCATTACCACTTAACTCTAGAAAAAGAGTTTTTTGAATAACGGACACTTCATCTTCTTCATCTTCATCTTCCGCATTACATGCTAAAAGTGTAAGACTAAGCAAGCTGATAACTAGGCTTTGTTTAACCAAAGCATAAAAACCGCTCAAAATTTTATTATCGTTAATGCATATCATTAGTTCGAAAGACTCTTTAGATTGTTTAATTGCCATAATTGCATAACGCCTTTGGCTTAATTCCAATAAGATAGATCCATTATCGGACATTTTTACGAATACATTATGGTAATGATTCTCATAAAGGCATGATTATCTAATCGCTGTGACTCGCCTCACATAAAATGACGGGTATATCACTGATTTGTTACCATTTTTCTAATTAATTGATATTTTACAAATAAGCACTAAAATTCACACAAATATTACCCTCATACATTATTACGATTTATCCTCTGCTATGCTATTCTCTCGAATTAACAACGAAAGACAGAGCGCAATCATGGGAATTAAGATCATCAAATCTTTATACAAGAGTCTATCGAAAATCAGATTACTAAAAACGAATAAAAGCATAGGACTCATTTGTTTAGTCTTTTTGTTTATATCAAGTTGTACCAACCTTCCTAATAAATCAAGTGAAAAAGTATCTCCTCAGACCAAACCATTAAATACTGTAAAACGAGAGAACCTAGACTTAGAAACAAAAAAGCCAACCAAAGTAGTAAACGTCTCTGAACAAAAGCAACTATTAGATAGATACCAAGGATTTAATACGCCATTTGAAGTAAGCCAATACAAAAATAGCTCTAAAGCATTTCCACTAAAAGAAATCGGTACCAATGCATCTGGAATAACTTGGGATCCGTACAGAAAAGAGTATTTCGTCATTCAAAATAATACAGGTATCCTATATCGTTATGATAGTGATTTTAATTATTTAGGCCGAATAAAGAAAGTGGGTCATATCAATAATGACACTGAAGGCGTTAGCTTTATTAACGGTCACTCCTTAATGATTGTAACCGAGGCAAATTTTGCTCACAGAGTAAAAATGGATGATGATACTATCAGCGATGGGTATTATTACGGTGAGGCTAATGTTCAACTTTCAGGTAGACCAAAGAAAAAGAATAAGGGATTTGAAGCGGTAGCTTTTAGATTAAGTGAAAAAAATAGAGCCGCCCGAGTTTATGCAGGTCAAGAAGGTTCGGGGCGTTATCCAGAGGCTAAAATGAGAGTCCTTTATTATAATGCAAACATTTCAAGTGGCACTTATTTTTTGAGTAGCGAAACAGTTAAAATTGAAGAGCCTTTTGACGCCGAGAAGGCATTTTCTGGTATCATCACCGATTTAGCAGGAATGGTGTTTGATCCTACCGGAAAAAGCCTTGTTATCGTTAGTCAGGAAACAAAAAAAGCGATTCAAGTTAACCCTGAAACCGGTGAAGTTATTTCTCAACTCAAACTATCAGGTGCTCCAGCATATGAAGGTGTTACATTCGGTCCTAATGGTGAGCTTGTTTTTATTAGTGAACGGAATTTAATTCAAATTTATACACGATAATTTATAGATGCTTTAGCATAATTATAAATAGAGACCTTTGCACTAAGCATATGACAAGAAAAAATATAACAGTCTTATAAGGGAATTAGCCTATGAAAAATGAAAGTATTGTTTTCTTCTCCTCAGATGACTGGGGATGGAAAACTAGCAAATATCAACTTTCAACCCGGTTTGCAAAAGACAATAAAGTTCTATTTGTTTCATCTATTGGATTTAGAACTCCAACGGCCTCTTCAGATGACTTAAAGAGGATCTGGAAAAAACTTACTGGCTTTTTTAAAGGATTAAAAAAAGTAAATGAAAATCTTTATGTACTAACACCTCTTGTTGTTCCTTTTAGTTGGTTTCCTTTTCGTCATGCGATCAATAAACTTATCTTAAAAATGCAAGTCGGCTGGGCAAAATGGAAATTAGGAATGAAACTTCCTTACATGTTTGTATTTTCAGAAAACTGGCATGATTACGTCATCAATATGAAACGAAAAAAACTGATTTATTATACCGTTGATGAACAAGCCAGCTTTAGCGGTTTGGATGGACAACGTTTTATTGAAATGGATAAAAAGCTTAACAATTCTTCGGATGTGATATTTTGCTCAGCAAGAACACTCTATGATAAAAATGTAAAAACCAATAAAAATACACATTATATGCCTCATGGTGTTAGTTATTCCTTATTTTCAAGTACCTTAAATGAAGAAACAAAAATAGCAGCCGATATTAAAGATATTCCACATCCTCTATTCCTATTCTTTGGACATATCTCCCATGACTGGGTTGATAAAGATCTCGTTAAATATTTGGCTAAAAAAAAACCAGAATGGTCTTGGGTTTATGTAGGGCGTTATTCAATGGATGAAAATGAATTTAGCGAATATTCCAATATCCATTTATTAGGTGAAAAAGAATTTAATGAATTACCAAGCTATTGCAAAGGTGCAGACTTTGGAACCATTCCTTTTGTTTACTCGAAGTTAACTAATAACTGCAACCCCTTAAAACTTCCAGAATATTTTTCCGCAGGTCTACCGGTTATTTCAACCAATATCCCTGAAGTAGAAAAAGCGTACGGGGATGAATGTTACATCGGAAAAGATAATCAAGGATTTCTAAAAGCTTGTGAAAAAGCACTCAAAGAAAACAATAGAGAAAAGAATATTCAACGCTCCAAAGAAATGGCTGCCAATAGCTGGGAAGAGCGCATCAATAATATTTATAAAATCATACAAAAAGACTAATTCAGGAATTTAAGTATGTGCGGTATCGCTGGAATATATAATTATAAAACGAATCAAGCTGTCAGCTCAGAATCAATCGAGTCAATGTGTGACGTCATCATTTATAGAGGTCCAGATGGTTTTGGATATCATTATGATGGTTCTTTAGGTTTAGGACATCGTCGATTAACCATCATTGATACACATGAGCGATCTAATCAACCAATGATTAGTGACGATAGAAAAACAAGTATTTGTTTTAATGGTGAAATATATAATTATGTTGAGCTTAAAGAAATACTTAAAGAATCAGGTGTCAATTTTAAAACCACTTCCGATACAGAAGTGCTTTTAGAACTCTATAGAAATAATGGAATTAAATTTCTAAACCAATTAAATGGTATGTTTGCATTTTGTATATTTGATAGTGAGAATAAAGATTTTTTACTCGCTCGAGATCATACCGGTATCAAACCTTTGTTTTACACTTTTACCGATGACGGCATTGCTTTTGGCTCAGAAATTAAATCATTATTACAAGTTACAGGCGTAAAAAAAGAAGTCAATAAAACATTAATTGATAGCTATATGAGCGTAGGCTATAGCCCAACAAATGCGACTTTATTTAAAAATATATTTAAACTTGAACCAGGTCATTACATGACCATTAAAAATGGACAATTTGAGATTAAACAATATTGGAATATCCAATATGATAAATCAAATGATAAAGGCGAAGAATATTACATTAAAGAAACACAGAATCTTTTTGAAGATGCCGTGAAGAAACAACTTAGAAGTGACGTTCCTTTAGGCGTGTTTTTAAGTGGCGGAATAGATTCTTCTGCCGTTGTTTCAATGATGCATAAACAAGGCGTTAAGGATATTAAAACTTTTTCTGTCGCATGGGATTACGGTGATAATTTTAATGAAACAAAATATGCCCGTTCAGTTGCAAAACAATTTAATACAGATCATACCGAATATTTCATGTCTGCAGAGGATTTTAAGGATTTTCTGCCAGAGTATATTCGTCATATGGATGAGCCTGTTACTGAAGCTGCAGCCATTTCACTCTATTATTTATCCAAAAAGACCAAAGAAAAAGTGACCGTGGTTTTATCAGGCGAAGGAGCGGATGAAGTATTTGGTGGTTACCCCATTTATAAATATATGCATGTGGTCGAGCAGTATAAAAAAATTCCAAATTTTATTCGCAAACTAATTTTAAATCCTATATTAAGAACATTAGGAACTAAATGGGCTAAGTATGCTGATTTAAGTGAAATGTCTATTGAGCAAAGTTACTCAGGCGTTTCATTTTATGAAAACTCACAAAAAAACAAACTCTACAGTACGAAATTTTCTGAATATGTCAAAAATAATAATAATCAATCAAAATTGAAACCATTTTATGATTATACAAAGAATGATGATCTGCAAACCAAAATGCAATATTTAGATATAAAAACATGGCTAGTCAATGATTTATTAATTAAGGCTGATCGAATGAGCATGGCTGCGTCATTAGAGTTGCGTGTACCTTTTTTAGATCATCGTTTTATTGAATTTGCAGCAACTATGCCAAGCAAATACCGTTTTAAGGGTTACGAAAATAAATACATTCTAAAAAAAGCAATGGAACCTTACTTAACTGAAGAAATTCTTTATAGAAAAAAACTTGGATTTCCTACCCCACTTTCAATTATGTTTAAAGGTGAATTATTTGATTTCGTTAAAGATATAATTGATAGTGATATTTCTCATGCTCGCGGATATTTCAAGCAAAATGAAATTCAAAAAATCCTTAAAGAACATAGAGCAGGCATAGAAGATCATCATCGAATTCTTTGGCAATTATTGGTGTTAGAACTTTGGCACCGAGAATACATTGATTAAAAATTCGAATTTATGGGAGAAATATTTTGGCCGTATCTGTTTTTGATTTATTCACGATTGGCATTGGCCCGTCAAGCTCACATACAGTTGGACCAATGCGCGCTGCAAAAATATTTGTTACTAAATTGTTGAGTAATGACAACTCTGTCACTAGAATAAAAACCGATCTTTACGGCTCGTTAGGTCATACAGGGAAAGGACATGGATCAGATGTTGCGGTACTATTAGGTTTAGAAGGACAAATACCCGATCAAATTGATACCGATACAATTGAAGATAGACTAAACACTATAAGAACAAATAAAAAACTACAGTTAAATGAAAAACTGAGGGTTTGTTTTAATGAAAAACAAGACATTATATTTCATCGACGTAAAACCTTAGAAAAACACGCCAATGGGATGAAATTCACAGCATTTGATTGTGATGGAAATACACTTTTAGAAAAAACCTATTATTCAGTTGGCGGTGGATTTGTTATAGGGGAAGAAACCGAAACTAAAGCATTAACTGAAAAACATTTAAAACTTCCTTATGATTTTCAAACAGGTGAAACTATGCTTACAATGGCAAAAGAGTCTGGCAGAAGCATCAGCGGTCTAATGCTAGAAAATGAAAAAATATGGCGAACAAAAAAAGAAATTAATCAGGGTCTTGATCTTTTATGGAAGACAATGGATCAGTGCATTTCAAAAGGAATTCAGACAGAAGGCATATTGAAAGGTGGTTTAAAACTAAGACGTCGTGCAGCCACTTTATATCGAAAATTAAATAGCCAAAGTACAAACAAAGATCCTCTTTGTGCAATGGACTGGGTGAATCTTTTTGCTCTTGCTGTAAATGAAGAAAATGCAGCGGGAGGTAGAGTTGTAACAGCTCCAACTAATGGAGCCGCAGGAATAATCCCAGCGGTTTTAAAATATTACATCACATATTATCAACCGAAAGATAAAAAAAACATTAGACGATTTTTGTTATCTTCTGCAGCCATTGGTATTTTATATAAACTTAACGCCTCTATTTCTGGTGCAGAAGTTGGTTGTCAGGGGGAAATTGGCGTCGCCTGTTCTATGGCTGCAGCCGGACTCACAGAAGCTCTCGGCGGAACACCTCAGCAAGTTGAATGTGCCGCAGAAATTGGTATGGAACATAACTTGGGATTAACTTGCGATCCCGTTGGTGGACTCGTCCAAGTTCCTTGCATAGAAAGAAATGCTATGGGAGCAGTGAAAGCAATTAATGCCTCTCGTTTAGCATTACAAGGTGACGGGCAGCAAAAAGTTTCATTGGATAAAGTAATAAAAACAATGCGTGAAACAGGCAAAGATATGATGAATAAATACAAAGAAACCGCACGAGGTGGTTTAGCGGTTAATATTATTGAGTGTTGATTAAACAACATGCCTCTGCACCTTACTCAGTAATATGCCGAAGATCTTGAAATATCAGAGAACTAAGCTACATTTGCATGCAACTCCAAAATACCTGAGTTAAATACAGAGGCATGTTAAACAATTAATAAACCTGAATTTAATTGACCACACTATAATCATCACCTTGATTAATTTATAAATCAAATGACTACTCATAAGTAGTTGTGTACTTAAAGGAATAATTATCAAATAATGTCAATTTCACCAGATTTCAAAAAATATTCTTTAGATGAACTTCTTGAAGAGGCGGTGGATACCTTTTTATCACTTAAGAAAACGTGCCAACGCCATAATATTTCGTTCTTAGCATTCCTAAACGATCGAATTCAAAAGTTGGGTAAAATACCTCAACTGAGTGAATTCATTATAAACCCGCCCTAAAACACCATTACCCCCCACTTTTTGAGGAATTACTGAATAGGTGTAGATAAATGGCAATCTAATATTAATTGAAGGAGTGGCTAATTTTTCATCTTAAATTGTTGGGTTTCTTCCCTCAACCTAACCTTCATTTCAAGTAGAACAATATTTATCGAATATGATTTTGTTCAGAGAACAACTTGCTATCAACCACACTTACTATCACCACAACTCAAACAAGTCATGCAACCATCCATTAGTATCGCAGCTTTAGTCATACACTTAGCACACATTTGCGCTGTATCAGGAAATTCGCCAACATTGTGAGAGTTACTAGCTGTTTCCATTGCTTTGTATTCTGCACGTTTTGCATCAACTAATTTTTGTTGGTGTTCATCTAAACCATCGTCTTTAAGCATGCCGATCATTTTGAAATGTTTTTCAATGACGTGGCCTATTTCTGCAACCAATGAAGGCATGTATTTTCCGCCAGGTTTAAAATATCCACCTTTTGGATCGAAGACTGCCTGTAGCTCTTCAGCCAGAAATGTACAGTCACCGCCTTTTCTAAACACTGCAGAGATAACTCGCGTTAATGCAAGAACCCACATGAAATGATCCATATTTTTTGAGTTAACAAATACTTCAAATGGACGACGTTGTTCGTGCTCTGTTCCTTGATTAAGGATTATGTCGTTAATCGTCATATAAAGAGCATGCTCTGAAAGAGGCGTCTTTATTTTATAGGTAGAACCCAACAGCATTTCTGGGCGTTGTACACTTTCGTGCATTTGAATAATCTCTGCAGATGGTTTTGTTTCGACGGCTTTAACTTCTTCAACTTCGTCTTTTTTTACTTTGTAACCAACAATTGGTTGCGTAATTTTGTTTGTCATTTCTAATTCCTAGAATTTATTTTTATTAAATATGGCGTTTAAAACTTACCGTAATAACCTTCTTTAAGCGCATCAAAGAGATTAGCCGCAGTATGAGTTTCGCCATCATATTCAATTTCTGCATCACCTTGATATTCTACTTTGCTACCATCTTCTAAAGTGAATTGGTAAGTGGTATTTTTTAGATCTTCTTCTTTCACTAAAACACCTTGGAATACTTCAGGATTAAACCTAAAAGTTGTACAACCTTTTAAACCTGATTTATAAGCATAAGTGTAAATATCTTTGAATTCTTCAAACGGAAAATCCGTTGGCACATTAGCTGTTTTAGAAATTGATGAATCAATCCATTTTTGTGATGCCGCCTGAATATCAACATGCTGAGTGGGCGTAATGCTATCTGCGGTAATAAAATAATCTGGCAATTGTTCTTCTTCTTTTTCGGAATAGGGCATTGCTTTAGGGTTAACTAATGCGCGATAAGCTAACAATTCAAAAGAATAAACATCCACTTTTTCCTTGGTCTTTTTGCCCGCACGGATCACGTTTCTTGCATAATGATGTGCAAAGCTTGGTTCAATTCCGTTACTTGCATTGTTTGCAAGTGATAGTGAAATAGTACCTGTTGGAGCGATGGATGAATGGTGAGTAAATCGAGCGCCGAGTCTTGCTAATTCAGCAACTAGTTCAGGTTCTTCTTGAGCAATTTTTTGCATATAACGGCTGTACTTAGCGTGCAAAATTTTACCTTTTATTTTATCGCCTACTTGATAGCCATCTTTCTTCATTTCTGGGCGTTTAAATAACATTTCGCCAGTGACTTCAAAGTCTTCATTCATGACTGGAGCTGCGCCTTTTTCTTTACTGAGGTCAAGCGCGGCTTTCCACCCTTCAATTGCTAGTACTTTCGTAATCTCTTCAGTAAATTTGATGGATTCTTGTGAGCCGTATTTTTTACAAAGCATGGTAATGGTTGATCCTAAACCTAAATATCCCATTCCGTGTCGGCGTTTTGAATTAATCGCATCTCGTTGTCCGATTAAAGGTAAACCATTTATCTCAACTACGTTATCGAGCATTCGAGTGAAAATACTAATGACCTTTTTAAACTTATCCCAATCAAAAGTGGCATTATCGGTAAAAGGTTGGTTAACAAAACGAGTTAAGTTAATTGAACCAAGCAGACACGAACCATAGGGTGGAAGAGGTTGCTCGCCACAAGGGTTAGTCGCTCTGATATTTTCACAAAACCAGTTGTTGTTATTTTCATTCACTTGGTCAATCAAGATAAAACCAGGTTCCGCAAAATCATAGGTTGATGACATAATTAAGTTCCAAAGCTTAGAGGCTTTGATGGTTTTATGGATTTTGCATGCCACTTGACCGACTTTATTGCAAACATAGCTTTCTGTTATTGGCCATTCGCGCCAAACCACTTTACTAGAATCTTGTAAATCAATATCATCAAGCTCTACTTCTTTTTCAGTCATTGGAAAAACTAAATTCCAATCTTTATCATTTATAACGGCTTGCATAAATTCGTCAGTGATTAACAATGATAAATTGAATTGTCTTAATCGACCATCTTCCCGTTTGGCTTTGATAAACTCCAATACATCAGGATGACTGATATCAAAAGTTGCCATTTGAGCGCCACGACGACCACCAGCCGAAGAAACGGTAAAACACATCTTATCGTAGATATCCATAAAGGATAATGGACCAGAAGTATAAGCACCTGCGCCAGAAACATAAGCATCTTTTGGTCTTAATGTTGAAAACTCATAACCAATTCCACAACCTGCCTTTAAAGTTAAGCCGGCTTCATGAACTTTTTCTAAGATATCATCCATAGAATCTTGAATACTGCCAGAAACGGTACAATTGATAGTTGATGTTGCTGGTTTATGCTCTAATGCTCCGGCATTAGACATAATACGACCTGCAGGGATAGCGCCATTTCTTAATGCCCATAAAAAGTCTTTGTGTACGCTTTCCTGCTTATCATCATCTTCTACAAGAGCAATTGCTTGAGCAACCCGCTGGTAGGTTTGATCGATATTATTATCGACAATTTTACCATCTTTGCTTTTTAGCTGATATTTCGTTTGCCAAATATCAAAAGATGTTTCTTGAAATTTGATTTGAAAGTTTTCAGGTGTGGTTATATTTGAATTAGTTTCTTTTAACTTGGCTACCATTAACCGTTTCCCTCTGAAAATAAGTTATTATTTTTGTAGTCGTTATGATTACTTAAATATTATTATTTTTTTGTTTAGATATTCAACGAGTGTTAATAAGTTGGTTGATATCTAATGCATAAAATATGTACAATTTACGGATGTAAATTTTAATTATAAAGACCATATGGGTCTAAAAAGCAAAATTTCAAAAAAACCTTTCAAAACAAAGGATTACTACATCTAGTGGATATCCGTAATGCAGACACACAATATATAGGTGATGATGGGCGAAGTAAAGAAAATTTGGTAATTTTTACGTTATAAAAATCAAAGAAAATCCTTGCAATATTTAAACATATTGAAACTATTGAGCTACACTAAATAGAGTCAAAAAAGCATCGCTAAATTAAGCTTTTTGCTCCCAGCTTTCAATTATTAACTGCATTAAAGGAAGTCACGTTGAAAAACAATGATATACCCACATCGCTTATTTATTTCAGTACATGTGCTGGTGTATTACAAATATTAAAACATAAACGATTACCACTATTTAGATTGCCATCTTTAAAAGATTCTTTTTGTTCTTCACCTGATTTACCAATTAATTTTAGTAAACAAGACTTGTTTGAAGGTTCGGTAAAATCAATGAAAGCCGCTATTATTGGAAAAGAGGCTCCAAAAGGGAGCCCCAACCAGCCTTTACAAAAAACATGAAGACTCTTTATTATGGTGTACCGAAGGTAAAAATATTCTGGGGTCGCTATTCGTTTTAAAAATGCAGAAGAGGAGCCTTTAGAAAACTGTCTACCTGTTGATTATGCAAAAGTACCACATTCTACAGTTCGCATTAGAGATACAGTGGATTTGTTAACCGGTATGAGTCAAGAGCTCCCTAAAGATTTTGATACAACGTTAACCCGACAAAATTCATTGTTTCGAACTCAAAAAGAATGACGTTTAATACTGGACTACAGTTAAGATCACGAATATAAAAACAAATGTTTATCGATCTTAACCTCTGTCTAGAACTTATGGGTTAGAGTTTAATAAAATCAATTGATTTCATAGCTAACAAATAAGAATAAAACTTGTTAAAATGGCTTTTTTCCATCCTAAATTTGTTAATTGTGAAAGTTAATATAGTCGCACCTAATAAAAAACATCAATTTAAACTTAGCCCATCAATTGATAAACCACTTGATTTATATGATCACTTGCCATTTCAATTAGCCGTAGTGACTAATCTATTACAGCTCAATAAAGATGCTTTAATTAAGGAAATTAGTGAGTTAGAACCAAGAGAGCTTAGAGTCTTACTCAATATTGGCACTTTTATGCCCATTAAGGCAGCAGACATTGCCTATCTTGGGCGTTTGGATTCCTATACCGTTAGTCGGGCGGTTAAAAAGCTCATTGTTGCTAAATTAGTTCTGGTGGAATTTGCATCCAATAACTTAAAAAGTAAGAATTTAATATTAAGCA
>Ga0256845_1001723_pt1 | contig 17106 bp, 13 predicted proteins | sample RiftiametaG_FD_189101 | JGI IMG/M metagenome (GOLD analysis project Ga0256845, IMG submission 189101) | Tube worm associated microbial communities from hydrothermal vent at the East Pacific Rise, Pacific Ocean - Riftia | ecosystem: Host-associated > Annelida > Integument > Unclassified ...
TCCTTTGACAGGAAAAATATCTATCGTTAGAACGGAGGTATTTATGATATAAATGTTAATTTTAAAAGAAAATGGGGTTTGTGCGCAGACTCCCGTTGTATGCAATAGACCATGAATAACAATACTCATCTAAAAATTATCCGTCTCACATTAATGCTCGCTGTAGTACTTCTGCCCATTACACATGCTAAGGCACAACATGACACTTTGCGCGGGTATTATCCCGATGGTACACTTAAGTATGAGCAAGTCAAACTGGACAACATTAGAGACGGTCATTACAAACGTTGGTTTCCAAACGGCACACTAATGATGCATACGAATTGGGTAAAGGACCAGCAACAAGGCGTTCAGCTACACTATTATCAAAGTGGCAAACTTCAGGCCCGATACATCTATAAAAAAGGCAATCCGACTCTTATGCGTCATTACCACGAAAATGGAAGAAGAATGGGCATTTCAAGAACAAATGGATGTATCATTCGCGAAAAAGAATGGACAAGTGATGGCAGAATTTTAAGAAAAATAAAGAGCAAAGGAGAAGTGAGTTGTATCGGTTCCTTAGAATTATTGTCAGACTCACTGCAAGAATCATCTCTAGAATGTTACTGTGGAAACATTCGGATGAAATCGGAAAACGGTAAATACTTCGAACCAGATGGGAGTGAGAATAAAAGGAAAGTTAGATTCAAAAAAATTATCTATTTCGAAGATGGAACAAAGAAGTATGAATCAAAATTTGCCCATGGAAAAGGATATGAGAGAGAATGGAATAGTGAAGGTGATTTAATCAAAGACGAAACGCTATGAAATTACTGCATACAACAATGGCTATAAAGCATAGGCCTAACCAACCAAACCGTTCCTACGCTTCATAGCCGAGACCGTTAGCGTCTATTCAAAAAATGAAAAAGATCTATAAAATACTAATGTCATCAATATTCATAATCTTAGGTTGGTTTATGATAGGCTATGGATTTACTATTAAAACAGGACACCCCATTAACACGATTGTTTTTCTATCTGGATTTTTACTATTTGTTTTTGGAATTGTATGGTTAGTAATTTCACTTAATTCTAAACCTGAAAAATGATAGATACAACTGGCTATACATAGTTTGCAATCAAACCTGAAAATATGATTGTATAAAGAACGTTTACAACTCTACAGAACATGGAATACCTCCATCAGCTGACGTTTAATGATTATAACACAGGCTGGCAATAGGCTCTATTCTTCGTTTAATAAGTTAAGTATAAGAATCTTTCCTATCTTCGGAAAAACAATTTCACACGGAAGCTATGCCTACGCCTAGCGCAGTCCGTTGTACTTAATGAAATACAAATGTTAGAAACAGAAAGATTAATAATAAGACCTATTACTACGACCGATAATAAACAGATTTTTAATTATCGATCAGACTCTGAAACAAATAAGTACCAAGGATTTGTACCATTGGTTCTGAGCGAAGTTGACAAGTGGATTAAAAAAAATCCAGTAAAAATCAATCAACCAGAATCTTGGTTTCAGCTTGTTATAATAGAAAAACAATCAAATCAATTAATTGGAGATGTAGGTATCCATTTTATTGGAGATGACGGGTTCCAATGTGAACTGGGCTGTACATTAAGTAAAGAACAACAAGGAAAAGGCTTTGCGACTGAAGCAATGAAAGTTACAATTGATTATTTATTTAATTCTCTGAATAAACATAGAATAATAGGGGCACTTGACCCAAAAAACAACGATTCTATTCGTCTTTTAGAAAGGTTGAATTTTAGAAAAGAAGCCCACTTTAAAGAAAGTCTTTTGATAGATAGAGAATGGATTGATGATGTTATATACGGTCTATTAAAAAGTGAATGGAAATAAGAACACATTGAATGGAATATACAAAAAAGATGAATTTAAGTATAAAAACCGTTTGCTAATAATTATTCAATAACTTCATTTAAGTGTAGGGTTGAGTTTCTGCAAAAATTAAGTATTTCTCATAACTTCTTTTATTATGGTTATTGTTTCCCTTCATATAATGTTATACTTTTAACAAAATATTTAAGCTCAGTTAAAACACATGAATTTTGAACGTTAACGTTAATCTAAAAAGAAAACAGTAATGAAAAAGTATCTACTTTTAATGTTTGTAATTGTTTGGGGAATAACACTTAATTTTGTTTTTGCTCAAAAACTAAAACCTTATTTTGATAAAGAAGAATATAAAGAATTACTCTATATTTCTGCCAAAACAAATACTCCCGATAGTGTTGTTTTCAATATTACAGCACCAGAGCATCATAAATTGATTTACAGGTCAAATGTTATCGGATTAGATAATCGGTGGGATTTGTGGGTAAACAATGAGCATACAATTGCTGTTGTCAGTATTCGGGGAACAACCGAAAAAACTGAAAGTTCATTGGAAAACCTATATGCTGCTATGGTATCAGCTAGGGGTGAACTTGTATTAAGTAAAACAGATACTTTCAAATACTGTCTAGTTCCTGACAATAAAGCGGCTGTACATGTTGGATGGCTTCTAAGTATGGCTTCTTTGTCGAAAGATATTGTTCCCAAAATAGATTCATTGTATAAATCTGGAGTTAAGGATGTAATTCTAATGGGCCATAGTCAAGGTGGTGCCATTAATTATTTACTAACGGCATATTTATATAGTCTTCAACAACAAAATGTTTTACCAAAGGATATACGATTTAAAACATATTGTAGTGCGGCTCCAAAACCTGGTAATTTGTATTTTGCATATTATTTTGAAAACATTACTAATAATTGGGCATTTAATGTAGTAAATTCCGCGGATTGGGTTCCTGAAACACCAATTTCAATCCAAACATTAAATGATTTTAATGAAACTAACCTATTTAAAACTTCTAAAATTCAAATTAAAAAACTCAAATTTCCAAAAAATATTCTTCTAAAAAGTATTTATAATAAACTCGATAAGCCGACAAAAAAAGCACAACAGAGATATGAAAAATATTTGGGAGAAATGACGTCAAAAATAATTTGTCAAAAATTACCAGGATTCTCACCACCTGAATATTTTGAGAGTAATAACTATGTTAGAACCGGCTATACAATAATACTATATGCAAATGATAAATATTTCATGAAATTTCCCAAAAGTAGTCCGAACATTTCGATACATCATAATTTTAATGCATATTTATATTTACTTAAATATTTATAGATCAAAATGACTATTACATGCAACAGTAATATTCCATTAAATTAAGTTATACTGAATCCACTCTAAAGAAAACATTACTTCGGCTAAACAATCATTCTTTATTCTCCAAAACATTCTCTAAAGCATTAAAAGCAACATCAATCGAAGAGATATTTTCATAAATCACCCTCAATCTGTCATTTTTCTCACTCAATTTCATTTCTGTTGGATGTTTCTGCATATAATTCAACACTTGAGTGAAAACAGGAGATTCATAAAACTTAGATTGTGGATTTTTAATGAAATACCCAATCATTTTATTGGATTTCAGTACTAATTTTTCAATGCCCAATTCTTCTGCAAGCCATCTTAACTTAAACGATTGAAATAATTCTTCAACTTGTGTCGGAACAGATCCAAAACGGTCAATTAATTCTTTCTCAAACTCCATTAATTCTTCTTCTGTTTTCAATGCATCCATTTGTTGGTATACACTTAAACGTTCTGCAACATTATTGATGTAGTCATCAGGAATTCGAACTTCTAAATCCGTTTCTAAAATGCAATCTTTCACAAAATGATTCAAGTCATCTGTATTTCTTTCTTCAAATAAATCTTTGAATTCACTCTCTTTCAGTTCATCCATTGCTTCATTGAGAATTTTTTGATACATCTCAAATCCAATGTCAGAAATAAAACCACTTTGTTCACCGCCCAACATATTTCCAGCTCCACGAATGTCTAGATCTTTCATCGCTATATTGAAACCGGATCCTAAATCTGAGAATTGAACCAGTGCCTCTAACCTTTTCCGTGCTTCATTTGTTATTACACTTGTTGGTGGAGCAATTAAGTAACAAAAAGCTTTCTTATTAGAACGGCCAACACGACCTCTTAATTGGTGTAAATCACTGATTCCAAAATTTTGTGCATTGTTGATGATGATTGTATTTGCATTGGAAATATCAATTCCAGATTCAATTATCGTTGTTGCGAGTAAAACATCGTATTCATGGTTGATGAAACCCATCATTATTTTCTCCAATGCTTTCCCATCCATTTGTCCATGTCCAATTGCAACACGAACACCCGGGCACAATCGTTGAATCATTCCAGATACCTCTTGAATATTCTGCAAACGGTTATGCACAAAAAATACTTGTCCACCTCGACTGACTTCATACGCTATTGCATCTCGAATAATTTCTTCGTTGAAAGGAACTATTTCTGTTAAAACAGGTTGTCTATTCGGGGGGGGAGTATTGATTATACTCAAATCTCGAGCACCCATCAGTGAAAATTGTAAAGTTCTCGGAATTGGAGTAGCCGTTAGCGTTAAGGTATCGACAGTTGCACGAAGCGTTTTCAATTTATCTTTGACAGAAACACCAAATTTTTGTTCCTCATCGATGATCATTAATCCTAAATCTTTGAATTTTACTCGTTCAGCAACAATGGCATGAGTTCCGATGAGAATGTCAATTTCTCCAGCTGCTAATTTTTTCAAAGTAGCCGTAATTTCTTTCGAAGATTTAAAACGATTGATGTAATCAACGGTACACGGAAAATCTTTTAATCTTTCTTTGAAGCTACGAAAATGCTGTAAAGAAAGAATAGTCGTTGGTACCAATATCGCAACTTGTTTACTGTCTGAGACAGCTTTAAATGCAGCTCGAATGGCAATTTCAGTTTTTCCAAAACCAACATCACCACAAATTAAACGATCCATTGGAGTTTTTGATTCCATGTCCTCTTTCACTGCAATGGTAGATTTCAGTTGATCGGGAGTATCTTCAAACATAAAAGATGCCTCCAATTCATTCTGTAAATATGAATCTGGGCTGAAAGCAAAACCCGGCAAACTTTTTCGTTTTGCGTACAACTGAATTAAATCAAAGGCCAATTCTTTGATTTTTTTCTTGGTTTTATTTTTAAGTTTTGTCCAAGTTTGAGAACCTAATTTATTCGTTTTAGGGACAGAACCGTCTTTTCCTGTAAATTTTGAAATTCGATGCAAAGAATGAATTCCAACATATAAAACATCGTTGTCTTTGTAAATTAAACGAATGGCTTCTTGCGGTTTTCCATTTACATCAATGGTTTCTAGTCCAGAGAATTTTCCAATTCCATGGTCGATGTGTGTTACGTAATCTCCTGCTTGAAGATTGTATAACTCCTTCAACGTTAGAGCTTGTTTTGCTTGACGAAAACCTTCTTTCAATCGAAAACGATGGTAACGTTCAAACAATTGATGATCCGTAAAACAAACCATTTTATTCTCTGGAGAGATAAACCCTTCGTGTAAAGAAATCGGAATTGGACTAAATTCAACTTCCTTTTCTATGTCTGCAAAAATTTGAGATAAACGCTCAATTTGTTTCGGTTGGTTGGAGAAAATTAAGTTAGAAAACTCCTTTTTTTTCCGCTGAACTAAATCTTCCGCAAGTAAGTCAAAGTTCTTATTGAAACTCGGTTGAGGTTTGAAGTTAAATTGAATTTTTTCTGTAGACGTAAAATGAATGGCCGTTCCAATTTCTACAGTAGAATGTTTTTCAATGATTGTTTTTATTTCAGTGTCGTGGACAAATAATTCTGAAGGAATGGTTGGAGTTGTTACTGTATTAAGTGTGTCAAAAACTTTTACGGCCTTTTTGTATTCTTTCTCTATGACATCAATTGTTTTTTCTACCGAAGAAATCCAAAGTGTTGCAGTTTCACCGATAAAACTAAAAAAAGAAGCGTTTCCTTCTTGAATTATTTTCCCTTGAATGTTAGGGACAATATTGAAGTGTTTATGCGTATTGATGGAGAGTTGTGTGCTTGCATCGAAAGTTCGAATAGATTCTACTTCATCGCCAAAAAATTCTATTCTAAACGGATGGTCATTGGAGAAAGAGAAAACATCGACAATTCCACCACGTATAGAAAACTGTCCTGGTTCGTAAACAAAATCCACTCGATCAAAACCAACCTCCATTAAGGTTTCGTTGATAAAATCGATGGAGTAATCTTTATTTACTTCCACTTTTAAAGTGCTTTTAGCAAGCATTTTTTTAGTAGGAACTTTCTCAATCAATGCTTTTGGATAGGTGACGACCCAAGTATTTTTTTGTTTGGCAATTTTATCCAAAACCTCAGCTCTTGCGACAACATTTGCATTGTCAACAACTTCTGTTTCATACGGAATTCTGTAAGAAGCAGGGAAAAATAAAATGGTGTTATTATCAGGAAATAAACCTTCTAAATCATTTAAGAAATAGGCAGCTTGTTCTTTATCTTCAAGAATAAAGACGTGGTTTCCGGGAACTTGCTGTGCAACTGCAGAAGAAGAAATAGAATAGGACGAACCGACTAAACCTTGCCAATTGATTTTTACACCAATTTTTTGGAGAAGTTGCGCCGTTTTTCCAACTTGTTCAAGTTCTGAAAATGATTTTTTTAGGAGTTGAACATTCATTGAAATTATTTCATATAGCTCATTGCTTGTTCAACCATTGCTTTAGATCCTACGAAAAATGGAATACGTTGATGTAATTTTCCGGGTTTTAAATCCATAACATTTTCAAAACCAGTCGTTGCAACGCCACCAGCTTGTTCTGCAATAAACGCCAAAGGATTACATTCGTACAACAACCTTAAATGTCCATTTGGAGCCACTTCTGTTGCAGGGTAGATGTAAATACCACCTTTGATTAAATTTCGATGAAAATCTGCCACCAAAGAGCCAATGTAACGTCCTGAGTAAGGTCTTTTTTGTCCTTCAGGTGTTTGTTGACACTCTTTTTCTATGTATTCTTTGATTCCAGGATTACACTTGTTGACATTCCCTTCGTTCATAGAATATATTCGACCTGTTTCAGGTATTTTCATGTTAGGGTGAGAAAGGCAAAATTCACCAATGTATGGATCTAAAGTAAAACCATTTACACCATTTCCAGTAGTGTAGACCAACATTGTTGAAGAACCGTAAAGCACGTAACCAGCGGCAATTTGTTTATTCCCTTCTTGGAGCATATCCTCAAGTGTTGCAGAGGTTCCTTTTTCACTTGTTCTTCTGTATATTGAAAATATTGTACCGATAGAAACATTGACATCAATATTTGATGAACCGTCTAATGGATCAAAAAGAACAACGTATTTTCCGTCTTTAGAAAATTGAGTTTCAAATGGCATAAAATCATCATTCTCTTCAGAAGCAATTCCACAAACTTCACCACCAGCTTTAAACATATTGATGAATGCAATATCTGCAATAACATCTAATTTTTGTTGTTCCTCTCCTTGAATGTTTGTATTTCCTTGTGCACCAAGAAAATTCTCCAACAAACCAGCTCTACGAACATCATTACTAACTACTTTTGAAGCAATTGCAATGTCGCTCAATAAACGAGAAAGTTCACCAGAAGCATATTTAAAGTCAGATTGTCTATCCATGATGAATTCATGGAGTGTTGTTAAAATTGCCATTTTTAGAATGTTTTGTACAAATATAGAAATTTCAAACGGGTTAGCTCGTTAAATCAATAAAGCGATTTATTAAAGTTCTTTTATATTAACCAAAAAAGAGAAATTACAAAATAGCGAAGTGTTTTAGCAAAAAGCATTGTAAAGAAAAGAGGAATGAATTTTACACGAAAAAAGCCTAAGAAAATAGTAAGTGGATCACCGATGAAAGGTAGCCAAGTAAGTAACCCCATCCATACACCATATTTTTCGATGTTTCTTTTTATTCGATTAAATTTTTCTTTATTCTTAAAGTATTTCTCCAAAGATTTTACTTTCCCAAGTGTCCCAAGAATATAGTTTGTAACTCCACCGAGTGTATTCCCAAGAGAAGCTAAACCCCAAGAAATGTATGGATCATATCCCGCAATTAAAAAACCGATGAGTATTGCTTCTGAAGCCAGTGGTATTATCGTTGCGGCGATAAAGCAAGCTAAGAATAAACCGATGTAACCGTATTGAATATAATCCATAAAAAAACCGAGAAGCAAATGCTCCTCGGTTTTAAAATTAATCTAATTTCTTAGATAAATAATTATTTGATCACAACTCTTTCTACGAAAGAACCATTCTCATTGTAAACTTTCACGATGTAAACACCTGTTCCGTTTGCAGATAAATCAATTTTAGTTGAAGTTGAAGCAGTTGTTGAATAAACTTTTTCACCTACTAAATTGTAAACTTCAATTGAGTTTGTAGTATTGTTATCGTTTGAAACAGTAACAATTCCTTCTGAAGGATTAGGGAAAATAGAAACACCTTCTAAGTTGTTTTCATCTAAACCAATTGTTGGATTAAAATTCAAACGTACCATAGGAGTATTTGTAGAGTAAAACCATGTATCCGATTCATCTTTAAAGAAAGAAGTTTGAATGTCAGAAGTACCAGCAGTTTTAATAACTAAGTCATTTGTAGCTTCACCGTCACCATCAGATCCAACAACAACTAAATAAGTCAATTGAGCATTTGTTAAATTTACCCATGAATACAATTCTAAAGTAACTGTTCCAGTTAAATCAGCAGCAGTTACTTCATAGTAATCAGAAGCACCTTCTTCAACAAAGTTACCGTCAGTATCTATTGAATAGATTTTAGCGTAAATAAAAGTTCCGACGTTTGTTGTACTATGTAATTGTACATCTACAGCTCTAACTTGAATATCTGACCAGATATCAAAATAGTTACCCGCTTCAAAAGCTTTACCTTGGTTCGATTGCTGTCCATCAGCTACATTATTGTCTCTAGCATAAATTAAATCAGTTACTTCAAAAGTAATATCACTTAACATGTTATTTGCAGGAACATCATCTGTAGCTGTTTGAGTAATTGTTCTAGTTACTGTGTGAGAACCAACAGTTGCAGCAGGTGTATATCCTGTAGCTAAGAATATAGAATCTTTAGCACCAGATGCAATCGTAGTACCAGTTGCACTAGAACCAGTAAATGTAGCACCACCATCAACAGAAATATTCAACTGTACTTCATTTTGATCGTTAATTCCACCATTGAATACATTTGCAGAAAAATCAATTGCTGTAACTTGAGAAGTAGGAATCATATAGTAATTTAATCCGTCAGAACCCCAGTAGTTTGAAGTAACTTCAATGTCATTATCAGGGTTTGTAACGATTTTAACATCATCAATATACCATCCATAAGCTACCCATACATTTGCATTCGTTGCTTGTGAAGGGAAATTTGTTGTCCATGAAAAACGAATCAATAAAGTTTGAGCCGAAGTGTTATCAAGAAATGGAGCTAAATTAATAGAAATGTTTTCAGGGTTTCCGTATGCTGAACCTCCAGAGTTAGATAATACTGAATAATCTAGGTTATTTCTAACTGTTGTCCACGTAGTTCCTCCGTCTGTACTGATTTGAACCTCTTGTAAATCATTGAAACGAGCACCAAATTCTTGGTATTGTAAAGTAACATCTGAAGTGTTTGATGCATTTAAAGGTAAATTAACAACATCAATTACAGTAGCAGTAGTCATTGTGTAAGTTACGCCTAAAGCTTGTGAAGCAGGAGTAGCTGTTGGATTCCCATTACTTAATTCAGCAAAATTTCCGCCTGAAGCAGATGTGATACCTGTAGTTGACCACCAACCGTCAGAAGTTGCATCAATTGACCAACCGAATTCCGCTCCGCCAGTTTGACCACTGTTATCTACAGTCCAATCTGCAGGAGTATCAAAGTTGTTGTTCCAAATTTCAACACCCAATGCTTTTGGAGCAAAAGTAGCTGAAGTTGCAACTTCATTTTGTTGTAAATCATTCATTGAGTATGCTTTTGTTTCCTGGGCGTTAGCAGAGGCCAACATTCCTAAGAAAAGAGCACTTAAGTAAATTTTTTTCATAGTTGATATTTATATAAGATTAATAATCTCAAAAGTACAAAATTTTTCTCATAAATTGGATACCAATAACACAATGAAAACTACCTGTCACGTAGAAATGGAAGTGTTTTTCGTGTTTGGAGTAAATTTTCTTTGGAAATTATAGATGTTTCCGCTTTTTGGATGTGATCTTCGAATTGTTTTTTTTCACCTAAAGCATCTATAATACTTGAATGCCCGTTGTAGTGATATTTATTTTCATCTTCACCAATTCGATTGACTCCAACAACATAGCACTGGTTTTCAATCGCACGAGCCATCAATAAGGTGTCCCAATGTAAAATTCTTTTTTCGGGCCAATTTGCAACGTAAAGAATTATATCATAAGCTGGTTGGCCGTTTTCGTCAAGATTATTTCGAATAATTTCTGGAAAACGAAGGTCGTAACAGATTTGTAATTGAATTTTCCACCCATTGTATTCAACAATTTTTTCATTTTTACCAGCAGTAAAGAATTGATCTTCACCAGCCAATCCAAAAGACTTTCTCTTATCATAGTATTCAACTCTACCCGTAGGGTAAACAAAAACTCCTCGGTTAAAATATTTTCCTTTGTCATTGATGATAAGAGAAGTGTATACGGCAGCATTTTTTTCTTTACTGGTTTTTATTAACCAGTTTACACTTGGACTGTCGTTCCAATTTTCACCCAAATCTTTCACATTCATACTGAAGCCAGTCTGAAACATCTCTGGCAATACAATTAAATCAGTTTCAACAGTCAATAATTGTTCTTCATATTTCTTAAAATTAGCTTCTTTGTTTTGCCAAACCTGATTAATTTGAACAAGTGTAATTCTTAGATTTTGCATAATAATTCAGTTGCAGAGATTAGTGTTTCATTGTTCTTTGCGAAACAGAAACGAATAATTTTATTGTCCTTTTTAGAATGATTGAAAACAGAAATTGGAATTGCAGCAACACCATGTTTCGTGGTTAAATCTTTGCAAAAGTCAACATCATTTTTAGTAGAAATTTCACTGTAATCAACAGTTTGAAAATAAGTTCCTTCACATGGAAGTAACTGAAATTTAGAATCTGACATCAAATCCCGAAACAAGTCTCTTTTTTCTTGGTAAAATTTTCCTAAATTCTTCACAGAAGTTTGCGCTAAATATTCAGAAAGAGTTGCTTGAGCGACACTGTTTACACTAAAAACATTGAATTGATGAACTTTTTTAATTTCCACCATTAAATTGTTTGGAGCAATTAAATAACCCATTTTCCAACCCGTTATATGGAATGTCTTCCCAAAAGATGAAGTAATAATTGTTCTATCGTGTAGCTTTGGACGAGAATGGATGGAAATATGTTTTTGTTCAAAAGTGATGAATTCATACACTTCATCGGATAATAATAATGTCTGCGGATTTTTTTCGAGAATATTTTCTAGCTGATCAACGTCATCTTTATTCCAAACTCTACCTGAAGGATTGTGTGGATTATTCGTTATGATCATTTTTGTTTTCTTCGAAAAAGCAGCTTCTATTTTTTCCCAATCTGGAAGGAATTCGTTGTTTAATTGAACATGAATTGGTTTTCCTCCCGCAAGAATTACAGCAGGTGCGTAACAATCATAACTTGGGTCAAGGATAATTACTTCATCGCCGTTTTCAACAAGCGCAAGAATTGTAGAAAAAATTGCTTGTGTTGCTCCCGCAGTAATTAAAACTTCTTCTTGCGATTCAACTTTTCTATTGTACTCATTCTTTATCAATTGAGAAACTTGATCAATCAATGCAGGAGAACCTGTCATTGGCAAATATTGATGTACGTTTTCAGTCGATTTTTGCTGAAGAATTGTCGCAATAAGTGGGTCGATTGGAAAATTAGGAAATCCTTGTGAAAGGTTTATTGCGTTATGTTCATTCGCAAGTTGAGACATCACTGTAAAAATAGTGGTGCCTATGTGGGGAAGTTTAGAGCGCATATTTTTTTAGCTAAAAATACGGAAAAAGAATGAAGTTTTACTTCTTTTCTCGAGGTCCTCTTTTATAGATTACTAATCCATTTAAGAAATTTCTAAGAATTTGATCTTGGCACTCCATATACTTAGGATGATCTTCTTTTCGAAAAAAAGCTCCTAGCTCACTTTTACTGATTTTAAAATCTACTAATTTTAGAATTTCTACAATTTCATCGTCTCTTAATTGTAGGGCAACTCTAAGTTTTTTAAAGATATCGTTATTTGTTAATGCCATTTTGTTTTTTTTATTCAATTATAAAATCTTCTTTTTCTTCTTGTTCCGCTTCTTTTTTCATTTTATCCAACCAACGGTTCACTTTTGTGTCTTTTTTAGGTGGTTTTTGTTCAATGATTGTATCGGCAGCTTTTATTGGGTCGAAATCTACAGATATTTCTTCTTTAGGTCCCTTTTCTTTTATAAATTCATGTACCGTTGTATCGTTTTTAAATAGACCAAATTCCGTTTTTAAAATAGATTTAGCATTTTGTTTTTCTTCTTCTCTTTTTTCTTGTGCTATTTCTTTTTTTGATTCCCTGTCCCAGACGATAGTCGGATTATTTAAATCCCCATACATTCTCATAAAAACTCTAAAACCAGTTCCGTCATCTTCAATTTCACCAAACTCACTGACTTGTTTCTTTTTTAAATCTCTAAATCGAAACCCAAAACGATAATCGATTTTATTGGTAAAAGTATGTTTTCCTGAAACTTCGATGTTGATCGCTGAAGAATTGATTGACATAGAAGGGAGTATTAATACACCGTTTTTAATAATGATAGTGTTTTTCAATTGATCGAATTTTAAATCCTTCAAACGGTTACCAAAATCATTGATATTTTCCTTGCCTAAAATACTTTTCAGATTGGAAGTTTTCAGACTTTCAATAATGGTAGAAAATGTTTTTAAGTTTTTGAGGCGACCGTTGTCTATTTGAATACCAATTTCTGATTCTATTGCACTAGAAATAATTCCTGATCTAAGGTCAAATGGCGCATCAAATTTCACGCTTGCAATTGCAACACCTTCAATGTTTTCACTTGTTATCACTTCTTGTTTAAAATTATCCCATTCTTTAAATAGTTTTTGAAAAGATATATTCTTTGAAGCAATTTTACTGGATATGTAGAATATTTCTGGACTTTTCTCTTGAATGGAAACAGAACCTTTAATTCTAGCTCCACCATTTTCAAGTGCAATTTTAGGAAAGTGAATTGAGCGACCATTGACCATCATATTTCCACTTATTTTGGAGAAAACATGCTTTTCATAATGGAGCTCATTTACTTCAAGAAACACGGAACCACCAATTTCGTTATTCAATATATAAGCACGTTCATTTCTGTTTTTTTCTTTCTTTGTTTCCGTTCCAAGGTCTTGAAGAATGATTTTATTGCTTTTTATATTTAGTCGGCCATCCAATTTTCCTTTTCCTTTAAAATATGGAATTATTTCATTTAAAACACCGTTTATCTGAAAATCTGATTGCCCAATTTTTAGAGAAATATCGTCCATTCCAACCGCATTATTTCTTAGATAAACTTTCCCGTTGATGGACTTAAAAACACGTTTATCAGCGTTAAGTTTTACAAGAACTTCTTTTAAATTAAGTTCACCTTCGATTGTAGAAATGTTAAAATCCATTTCACCATTTTTCGTTGGCTTTCCTTGTACAAGAAATGAAGACCGTATTTTTACTTGACCGTTTAATTTTTCAATTGCAGGATGTGGAAACAATGAATGAAGAATGTTTAAATCGATCAGACCATCCGCATTTCCTTTAAAAATAGGTTCTTTGAATTGAGTTAAAGTTAAATTTCCTTTGAAAGGCCCTCCGGTTGTTTTAAAAGATATGTTTTTGAGTTCTAAGCGTTCTTTTTTTGCACCATTAGCATTTGAGTACGAACCTTCCACTTTTATTTTTTGCATGGAAATTTTAGTGTTAGGAATGTGTAAATTCCCATTTACAATTCCGAAAGAGCAATTAATTTTAAGGGGCATTTTTTCACCACTTTCTTTGGAAAGATCTAAGTTAAATTTCAACACACCTTGACCTTCTAATTGTTGAACACTATTTAATTGTTTAAGAGCGAGTTTGTTCGCTGCATCTTTAATGTTAAGGTTTTTTCCTTTGAGGTGAAATTCAAATCCATTAGTATTGACTTCTCCACTAAAAATAAAAGGTAAATCTGAAATAAATATAGTGGATTCAGGAATAGAAACACTGTTGGAATCTTTGTTGACGTTTACTTCTACTTTTAGTTCAGCAGGTTGATTAGAAACAAGTGGAATCTCTCCGCTTTGTGCGTTTACAATGAGTATTTTAGCCGTAGTTTTAGTTGTAAAAATTGAAGAATGAAACGAGCCTTCTAACTTCATTTCATGGATAAGAGTTTGATAAATCTGGTGCGTAGACTGATTAATGTACGCAAAGTTAAAGCCCTCAAAAGTTACTGCTTCTAAGTTGATGTCAAAAGGACTTTGAACTGTAGTGTCCTCTTTTTGGCGTAGAATATCGTAGTTATTCATCCCCAATTCATCCACTTTCATTTTGAATGTTCCTTGGTTTATTTCGATAAATTTTACGTTGTAGTTTTCATTCCAAAGATCAATAGGATTAAACTTAAATCTAATTTTTTTTGCGAAAAGTAAAGTATCTAATTCCGTAGCATTCGAAGTACTGTCTTGAATAAAAACGTGGTCAAAATCGACTGATAAATTTGGAAAAGAGCCCCAGAATGCAAGATCTACTTTCGTTACTTCAACTTTGGTTTTTAAGTGCTTATTCAATTCTGAAACTACAACACCGCAAATATCATCTTTAAATATATAGAGCATTAAAGTGATCAGCAAGACAATACTAGCGAGTATTCCTGCAGACCATTTTAAAAATTTAAAGATACGTTTTTTAGACATGAAGCAAATATAAAGTAGAATGCCTGTGCTTTTAGCATGTATTGATATACTTATGAACGAAAAAATGTTGGATTTGGTACTCTTACACTTCTTATTTCAAATGGAATTGTGGATTTTTTTTGTTTTAAACCTTTAAGGTCTAAGGCCTTTATTTAATTAAAAATGAAAAACAACAGCATAATATGCTTTGTGTCAATTGATTATATCTTTGCTCTGTAGTAAGACATTTGAAAACCTAAGAGCTTGAAGGTTTAGGATTTTTCGTTTAAATAAAAACCACCTATGACGTTCCGCAACTCATTTGTTTCTATTATCTTTGTTATCGATTTAAAATTAAAAAAATGAGTTTACTTACAGTCGGTTCTGTTGCTTTTGATGCAATTGAAACCCCATTTGGAAAGACAGATAAAATTATTGGTGGAGCAGGAACATACATTGCTTTAGCTTCAGCATTTTACAATGTCGATCAAAAAATTGTATCAGTTGTTGGAGAAGATTTCCCTAAAGAAATGCTTGATCAATTGACTTCAAGAAAAGTTGATTTAGAAGGTTTACAGATTAAACAAGGTGAAAAAACATTTTTTTGGTCTGGGAAATACCACAATGACATGAATTCTCGAGATACGTTAATCACAGAATTAAATGTTTTGGAAAATTTTGATCCAATTATTCCAGAAAGTTATCAAGGTGTTGAATATTTAATGCTTGGGAATTTAAGCCCACAAGTTCAAAGTACAGTTATTGAACGTTTGAATAAGCGCCCGAAATTAGTTGCAATGGATACCATGAATTTTTGGATGGATATTGCAATGGATGATTTGAAAAAAACCATTTCTATGGTTGATTTGTTGATTATTAATGACGAAGAAGCAAGACAACTTTCTGGAGAATATTCTTTGGTAAAAGCATCTAAAGTTATTCGTGAAATGGGACCTAAATTTTTAATTATTAAAAAAGGGGAACATGGAGCATTATTATTCAATGAAGATAAATTGTTCTACGCACCAGCTTTACCATTGGAAGAAGTTTTTGATCCAACTGGAGCAGGTGACACTTTTGCAGGTGGTTTTATGGGGTATATTGCAAGTACGAATGATTTCTCTTTTGAAAACATGAAACGTGCAATCATTAACGGTTCTGCATTGGCTTCTTTCTGTTGTGAAAAATTTGGAACAGAACGCTTAACAACAATTACAGAACAAGACTTAACAAATAGAATTGCAGAGTTTGTTGCTCTTGCTGATTTTAACATTGAACAAGGAGTCGCTTAATTTTAAACGACTTTTTATCCAAAACTTTTTACGATTATGAATTTTATAGAGAAAATTAAAGAATTTGTTGAACATCAAGAACCTCTTAAAGTTGGAAGAGATGTGAACGAATTAAGAACAAAATTTGAAGATTATCTTTTGGAAGAAGAGCGAAAAGCACAAGTTGCCGTTCTTGAAGCAGAGGATAGCAAAGATTCTGAATTGATCAATAAAGTAGCTGAAACTACCAAAAACACATTGACGGAATTAGCTCTTCTTAAAGATAATTTCTATGAAGCTTATACTGTTTTTAAAGATAGACGAAAGGCCGTTTCAGATGAAAAATCTGCCAACGAAAAACAAAATCTATCGGATAAAACGGCATTAATAAATCGTTTGAGAGAAACCGTAACTTCTGAAGAAAACATTAGTTCTGCTTTTGTTTCTTTGAAAGAGATTCAAGAGAAATGGAAAGCAATTGGTGATATTCCACGTGAAAAAAGAAATGATATTCAGGTTGAATACTCTCACCTTTTGGATGATTTTTTCTACAATATAAAAATATATCGAGATTTAAAAGATCATGATTTCCATCGAAATGCTCAACTAAAACATGAGTTGATTGACAAATTGAAAGCTTTAAGTAAGCAAGATAAGATCAAGGAAATTGAAACACAATTGAAAGTGTTGCAAAATGATTGGAATGATGTTGGTCCTGTTCCAAATGAAGAATGGGAAAGTATCAAAGAGTTGTATTGGACAGAAGTTCGTTCAATTTACAATAAAATCAATCGCTTTTACGACGATAGACGTGAGAAAATGATTGCCAATCTTGATCAAAAGAAAGCATTATTAGAAAAAACAAAATCTTTAGTTGAATCACGTG
>Ga0256845_1001724_pt1 | contig 17095 bp, 16 predicted proteins | sample RiftiametaG_FD_189101 | JGI IMG/M metagenome (GOLD analysis project Ga0256845, IMG submission 189101) | Tube worm associated microbial communities from hydrothermal vent at the East Pacific Rise, Pacific Ocean - Riftia | ecosystem: Host-associated > Annelida > Integument > Unclassified ...
ATTGCAAGGTTTTCTACACAAAATACACATTACCTTGCAATTCTAAACACATAAAATCGCCATTTTATCAAGTTATCTGTCTGAAAAATAATTAGTTAAATAATTCTTAAGGTTCGACTATTTAACTGATATGTTATAAATTTCAGTAATAACAAACCTTCCATTTATATCAAATATTTTACAAAAAAAAAGACCTCAACAAAATTACATTGTTGAGGTCTTTTAGTAGTGGAGTCGGAGGGACTAACCATACATTTATAATCAAATGATTATAAGGCACTTAAAATCTCCCCGTAAAAAAATCCTACGAATAGCCCACAGGCTAATATTATTGTTTCAGTAAAAAAAGAGAACGTATTGCTTTTGTTTGCTTTGTTTAGTAAACTTATGAAATTCTATTTATTATTTAGTTATAATTAGTGTATTTTTTTTACAGAAAGACTTTATTCATTACATTCAATTAGTACTTATATAAATTTAACTGTTTAGAAACAGATTAAATTTCGCTAAATAATTAATGGGAGGGGGTGTTTTCGATTTAAGTACCTGGAGGGGCATCCTTACATATAGTCCTCAGCTCCTTTTCACATAAAAATATAATTTCCTCTAAATATTTAATCATTTCCCCTAATAAAGAAACAATTAATACACTTTCCCCTAAGAAATGAATATGTAAATAAGGGTATTAAAAATACATATTACACTTATAATAAAAGAAATTAGGTTTAGAGTACTCTAAAAGAATATTAACAAGGGATTCACGACATATCAGCATAACATAACTATAACAGTTATTACAAGCCATTAATAAGGGGGTATGAGCATCTTCAGGCTCTTCTTTTATGATTAATTAGGGTAAACTGGGAGTATATCAGGCTCTGTATGCGAAGAATGACCAAGCCACCCAGCAAATGATGCTATTAACCATACAACCAAGATAATCATTAAAGCATAAGGTAATATTTTGTTTATAATTGGATAAGGGTCTTTTTCTTCATCATTCATTTGAAATACAATTAATTAATAAAAACTTAATCACACATACACTTATATTTATCTACATCATGTATGTATTTACGAAACCTTTGGTTTACTGAAAGAATGGAAGTATTATCAGTATCAACAAATGCATTCCAATTAGCAGCACTAACATGACAATAAATATAACCATGTATATCGCTACCATTAGAACTATACATATAAGCGATTACTTCATAATCAACATAAATAGTTTTATAAATGGAAACCTTGTACAACCAATCAGAACTAAGTTCGGAATGATCAACAACAGCTTTGAGTTCTCCATCTTTAACTACTTTGGTTGCCATTGCTCCGCATGTGATACCATAATAGAATTTAGTTTTTCGACTTTGTTGCTCCATCATTTGCATCTGACGTTCTTTAGCTTTTCTTTTTTCTACCCAATTGTCTTGACCACGCAAAGCATCGTAACTTCCCCAGTCCTGAGAATATAAAGAATTAAAACAAAAAATAAGTGCAGAAAAAAGTAATATTCTCATAATAGATTTATTTTAAAGAACAATTTAAAGTTACGTTTTGAGGGTCATAATTAACAGTATTCCCGCAAATAGTAGATGCTTCAGACCTACTGTCTGCTGTAATATTTTTCACATGAACTGATGGATCATTATTGGTCCATCCCGTACCATTCAAACGAGAAATACACTCACATTCATAAACTTCATCTTTAGAGCAAGAGGTAAATGCAAGCCCTATAATTAATACTAATAATATTTTTTTCATAGTAATACAGATTTAATATATCATCAAAAATATAGATATAAATACCTACATACAAATATCTAAATATTTATTTGGAATAATTTAGCTGAATGGAAGCCAATCTTACACCTAAACAGATAGAAATTTTAGAGCTTGTAGCCGAGGGGTTCACAAGTGAAGAAATAGCTAAAAAATTAGGTAATAGCAAGAAAACTATTGATGCTATGAGGCACGACATGTTAAGTAGAACACAAGCTAAGAACTTGGCTAATCTTGTTGCAATTAGCTTTAGAAATAATTGGATTAAATAATCCTTTTCTACACATTCTTTAGAAACTAAACTTCAATTATCGTCTTTCTTGTTACTACAAAATCTTGATTTTTTATCATTAAACTTGAATATTTAACTCTAGACAGATATATAATACACAAAACTCTATTCCCCATATATGATAAAAGTATATTTTTGTATTAAAATAAATAATATGAAAAAATTCCTCTTACTATTTTTAATCATTCCATTTATATCATTCGGTCAAGACACAACAAGATGTGATGAAATGATTTTAAAAGACGGGGATATAATTATGGTTATTGTAAAAGAAGTCGGTATCGATTTGATTAAATATAAAAAATGTAAAAACTTAGAAGGCCCAATATATTCAATTTTAAAATCAAATGTATTCTTGATTAAATATATTAACGGTACTAAAGATGTTTTTAATATTAGTAAGACTAACTCTAATCCGAAAGAAGTTAAAATTCAAAAAAGAGAAACGCCTCAAAAAATAAATAAAGCGAAATCATTAACCTTAGAAAACGGAATTATTAACCTTCCTCTTGAAACCTACTCATTTACAAAACATACTCCAAAACGAGATAAACGTTACGTTGAATACCGAAACGGTGTTAAACATGTTATTGACGCTCAATCTATAACTTATTTTGGAGTTGATTTATCTGAAATGAAATTAACTAATCCAGAAAAATATGGAAAAGAAGAAAAACTGAACCTTTATATTGAAGCATGGGAAGAAGGAGTTTATAACAAAATCAAGAACATTAAATTTAAAAACTTATTTAAAAAAACAAAAAGGGATTTTAAATTCAAAGAATCTCTATTTTGTACATCTGAATTAAATGACAACAAATCTTCTCCTTGGATTTCAAATTACAAATACGAAATGTCCATCGAAGACATAGTCAAGAAAGTTAAGTCTTATGAATTAGATGAAGATAAAGGGTTAGGATTTGTAATGATAGTTGAAAATTTCAACAAAATAGATGTGAAGACATCTGTATACTACACCTTTTTTGATATAAATACTCGTGAAATAATTTGGAGTATAAGAATTATAATGAACCCTACAGGAGTCACTATGACTGGTTTTTGGTCAGGTGGAATTAAAGATACTTTTATAATATTCAAAGAAAAAGTCTATCAAAAAGAACTTCCTTTTTCAACGTCTTTTTAATATTAGAAACACTATAAGCAACTTTTTAGCTTAAAAGAAAACTACACATTTCTCAAATCTAATTTTAATGAAAAATAACTTAGATAGTAATAATAATGAGAGTAGTCATTATTGTTATTTATTATTAAAGTTAGATTCCAAGCAGACCTACAATATTTGAACGAGTGATAAAGTTAGTTTCTCTGATTGGTCTTGCAGCAAAAATTCAACATACCTGTGTGAAAGGAAAAGAGAAAAAGAAATTTAAGACTCGTATACGTAGTGCAACGAAGTAAAGACTCGCAGAATTTCTAAAGCTCGGCTTTATTGCGAGCTGAACAAAGGTCTCACAAAAGTAGTATGAGGGACGAATACCTTTTGGGGGTATGTAATGTAATAAAATAAGTAAAGACTCTTTCAGTCGAGGCTATTTTATGAAATGGAGCAAAGTTTACCCATCTGCCGAAGGCTAATATAAAAAAGAAAACTGAAGCCTGAAGAGATAACGCAAGGCGAGCAAAAATTATAGATAGCGATTGGATTTATTAGTTACTAAAATGGAGTGCAACGAAATGGTAGTTGCTAAAAATACAAAAGAGCTATCATGAGAAAGAAGGCGAGAGCAACAAAACTCATGACAAGATTCACCCTTTAGGGTTTTGAAACTTATTTTATAATTTAATTAAAACAAAAAGATATAAAATAGGTTTCAAAATATTGGCGTGAGTTTTGTCGATAACTGATTTCGAATACCTTATTTCCTTGCTGTGGGGTGGGATTGAGTGATAGCTGTGCGAGGGAAAATATAACTATAACACACCTTCCATTATTACTTAGACTATTTAGACTAATTATATTTATTAATACTATTAGTCTAAATAGTCTAAGTTGTTTTACACAGTACATAAACTCCTTGTTTAACCTTCCTTATTATTTTCTTTTCTTCTAATTTTTTTAATTGATTATACACAGTAGCTCTTTTTACGCCAACTATCTCCCCCTCTTTTTCAATATCTTTAGATTTAACCTCATCACCATCCTTTGTTAATTCCTTAATAACATTCAACACCTTATCTGTATTAAAATCATTAACCCTTCCATCTGCTTGAATGGCTAAATCATTTTCATCAATATCACCAGAAACCACAAGCCAATTTTTTTTATCAATAGTAAAACTTGTTACAGTATCTGAATTTTCAGGTGCATATCTATATGCTACTTCTTTTAAGTATCTTGTCCCATTTACTGATTTATTAATTCCAATTAAAAAATCTGCGTCCTGAGCCAATATTCTGGAGCCTGCTAAGCTATCAATAGTTATAGGCCTTCCATTTAATTTTGGTGTATGATGTATTATAATTAACGTTATTTTTAAGTCATTAGTAAGTTCTCTCAGTTTAAACATTATATTTTTAGCTAAACTTGACTCCTCAATCGATCCAGAATATAATCTACTAAAACTATCAATAAAGACAATTTCCGATCCAGAATCGATTATTATTGATTTAAGGAGTTCCCATTCAACAGAACCTGAAATTAACCTTGGAAAATTTTCGTCAACAGTATTATAATTATCAAGAGATTCAAGCTTTAAAAACTCTAATTGTTTAATATTTCTTAACGTCCTCTCTTTATAATACTCTTCTAATGATAAAAAAAGTACATTCTTTCTTTTTCCTGTAAGGATATTATCGAAGTATGACTTCTTTCCACTAGCTAAGGACATTGCCAACCCTTCACAGAATGTTGTCTTACCTGATTTTGATGGGCCATAAACAAAACCGAATGAACCTTCTTTAATCCCACCCCAAAGATATTTAGTCGGAGGTTCAGATTTAACTCTTTTAGTTAACTGAGTTAACGTTTTAAGATATCTATTCTCCATAAATTATTTATTATAGTTATTATTCAGAAACGCTTCCACATCTGATGCCTTATAATAAATTTTTGCTCCTATCTGTGAGTAAGGCAGTTTATTCGTATCTCGATAATTTTGAAGTGTTCTTTTACTAATATGTAATAATTCACACACATCTTGATTATCTAGCCATACTTCTGACAATGGTTTTTTCTTTTCATTTAACTTACTCTTAATTTCATCTATTTGGTTTATCAATTGTTGAAATGCTTCAGATTCTATTGTAATTACTTGCATAATGTTTCTTTTTAATGAATAACACTGCAAATATTAGCAAGTAAAAGAACCTAATTCAGGGAAAAACTAAACCTAATTTTGATAATCTTTTTCCCTAAACTATTACTTCCTATTAACTTGTTTTTTTATAATATCAGTTAAATTTTTTTCATCTAACGAGTTCTCATCTCTTTTTGGTTTTATCAAACCTGACAAAGCCATTATAGAACCTATAATTAAATAGATATTATCTTTTGCTAAGTTAGAATCTAATAATGGTGATAAATACTGATACATTTTTTTTGAATAGTCAATCGTTGTTCGAGTTAAAGTGTTTTGATACCCTTTGTTTAGATCTATTGATTCACGTTTATATTGATTAAAAAACTTACTCTCTTCATCCTGTATTAAATTACTAATCATATCATTCAATAATTCATTACTAAAGCTTAACTTAAACTTCTCCGTTCGTAAAACTTTAGGTTTAGATGTTGGCTTAACACTAAAAGAAAAGTCTGTCAATTCTAATTCTCCACTAGAAATATCTTTAAACATTGAGTACAATTTCTTGTATTCGGTATCGGAGTTTATCTTTTCTTTAGTGCCAGACATCGTTGGCTTATGTTCATATACTAAAATGAATGTAGAAACATAATAGTGTAAAAGCACATTGTAATAAGCCTCTGGTATCTTATATCTATTAAATAAACCTTTTAATGAATCCAATATTGATTTTTCAATATAATATTCCTCAATACATTTCATTTCATCACGCTCAACCATACAAACTGCATCATACAAATAATTAGTGAAAAACATTTTATCTAATGCTTCAGAAACATTAACTTTCTCTTTAGATTTATGAGGTGTTAATAATGTCTCACAGTTCTCATTAAGAGTATTATAATATTGTAAATCTATCATAAAACAAATTTAAAAAAATCATTTATATTAAATTGCTAATTTGTTTCTCAAACCATCCATATCCTTACTTATTTTTCCATCCAAGACTTTCGCATAAATTTGAGTCGTTTGAATATCACTATGACCTAACATTTTGGAAACTGTTTCTATTGGAATTCCATTTGAGAGAGTTACAGTAGTTGCAAAAGTATGTCTAGCTAAATGCGTATGTAATGATTTCTCGATGCCACACAAATTCCCCACTTCTTTTAAATACGCATTCATCTTTTGATTACTCGATACAGGTAGTAACCTATTTCCAATCATACAACTTGGCTCATTTTCATATCTTTTTAAGATAAATTGAGCTCTAGGAAGTAATGGAATTCTACATTCAACATTAGTTTTAGTTCTATTTTTTATAATCCATTTATGGCCGTCTATACCTATTATAATATTTTCATTACTTAAAGAAGCCATATCTTTATAGGCTAAACCGGTATAACATTGAAAAATAAATAAGTCTCTAATTACACTCAATCTTTTAATTGTAAATTTCTTATCAATTAGTTTATCGATTTCAATTTGTGTTAAACAAATTCTTTGAACAGGTTTAATTTTAACTTTATATTTAAGAAAGGGGTCTTTCCTAATATAATCATTCGCTAAAGCCAATCTCACAATTTTTTTAAAATTTTTAACATATTTAATAGAACTATTGTGATTACACTTACCAATTGTCTTCAAATAAAGCTCTAAACCTGCTATAAACTTATGGTCCACATCAGATATTAAAACATCATCTAAATGGTAATTCAACTTACAATAATTCACAATATGATTAAGAGTAGTGTCAAATTTTTTAACCGTACCCAACGCATATCCATTGCCTATTAATTGCCTTATATCATTATTATGAATAGTGAATAATTCAACAACACTCCATTGCTTTTCTCCAATCCCTAAGAAAGCATTTTTAAGCAATAGAGCTGTAACTACCTTACCAGATTCTTGAATATTCTTTTGATGATTAAAAATTTGAGATTCAACACTCTGAATACAATCATTTATCTCCTTAGCTTTTTCACTATTCCCTTTAACTTTATTCCTGGAGTTATCCCATAAGTTAATTTTTACACTTCTTTTGATTGAAAGTTCTGAAGATTGTCCATTTACTGTTATTCTTAGAATTATTGGAGCTTCTCCGTTCTTTAATAATTTTTTACCTTTAATAAAAAAGTTAATGTTAAAAGTTGTTCTTTTCATGGCTTTAATTTATTAGTTAAAATTAAAACAACACTTCTCCAAGTCAAAATGCAAAACAATGAATATCAGCGAATTAAAATCAATTCATAGGACTATTTTTATTTTTAAAAGTCCCACGAATAAAACACTAGAAATAGGAAGAAATGCAATGAAATACAAAACGTATTAAATGCAAAAAGCCCCACTAATGTGAGGCTTTCGTTCTTTTTCTTAATCTTACTTTAAGAATTGTGGAGTCGGAGGGACTCGAACCCTCGTCCAAACAAGGAAGCGATAAGCTTTCTACGTGTGTAGTTTTTAATTAATTGTTAGGCTTAAAGCAGGCTAAAAACAACCAACAAAAAGCTTAGTCTTCTAGTGTTTCACCGATAAATCGAAGCAATTTACCTAGCTAGTTCAAAATTATGAATCTCTAAACCAACAGTTAATGAACAGAACTCTTGAGAGAATAATGGTCCTTCCGCCTAGCGGTAGGATAAAGATAATCAGACTGAGTCTAGATTATGCAGCCATTGCATAGTTATTTTCGCCAATTAGCGATTTGTGAATTGATATTAACGAGCAAACTCACAACGCTCGACACGCTTACAGACCGAATTCATCTTGCTGTCAAAACCAAAAACGACCCCATATTTACAAAGAACTATATCTTATTACAAAGATATGATATAATTGAGTTCATTTTTATATTTTTACAGCAAAATAAAAGCACATGAAAATAGGTATCATAAAAGAAGGCAAAACTCCACCAGATGAGAGAGTTGCATTATCACCAGAACAATGCAAAGAGATTACAGAAAAGTATCCTAACTTAAATTTAGTTGTTCAAAATAGCAATGTAAGAAGATTTAAAGCCGAAGAATACATCAAAAATGGTATTACCATGGTTGATTCTGTAACTGATTGTGATGTTTTAATTGGTGTTAAAGAAGTGCCTATTCCTGAATTAATTGAAAATAAAAAATACTTTTATTTTTCACACACCACTAAACAGCAACCTTATAATAAGGAGTTATTAAAAACCATGATTGCCAAAAACATTACGATGGTAGATTATGAAGGCTTAACTAACGCTAAAGGAAAACGTTTGATAGGGTTTGGTAAATATGCAGGAATTGTTGGTGCTTACAATTCTTTTTATGCTTACGGAAAACGTAGTGGAAATTTTGATTTAAAACGCGCCTACTTATGCGAAGATAGAGCAGAGATGGAAAGAGAATTTCCTAAAATTAAATTACCTACTGATTATAAAATAATTATTACTGGTGGCGGTAGAGTTGCTACCGGAGCAATGGAGATTTTAAATAAGCTAAACATCAAAAAAGTAAATGCTGAAGATTTTATCTCTTCAAAATTTAACGAACCTGTTTACACGCAGATTTTTGTTGAAGATTACAATAAAAGAACTGATGGTGCTGCTTTTACTCGTCAGGACTTTTACAAAGCCCCATCTGGTTTTGAATCTAATTTTATGCGATTTGCTAAAGTGGCTAATATGTATATTTCTTGTCATTTTTGGGATTCTAAATCACCTTTTATTTTTACAAGAGAAGATGCTAAATCTCCAAATTTCAACATTAAAGTAATTGGAGATGTAAGCTGTGATATTGATGGACCAGTGGCAAGCACACTTCGTCCTTCTACTATTTTAGATCCAATTTATGGTTATGATGCTGCCAACGAAAAAGAGACTGCATTTAATGCAGAAAATACAATAACAGTGATGGCGGTAGATAATTTACCTTGTGAATTACCAAAAGATGCTTCGGCAGATTTCGGCAGAGAGTTTATCGATCACATTTTACCAAACTTAATTGATGATAAAGACAATGTTATTGCTAGAGCTACTATTTGTGCCAATGGCGATTTAACATCTGACCACGAGTTTTTGAGAGATTATGTAACTGGATAAATAATATATATATATGAAAAAAATAACTATGAAAAAACTTTACAAAATTCTATTATTAGCAACAATTTCTTTGTTTGCTTTTACATCTATTAATGCACAAGTTACAAACGGACTAATATTGCATTATTCTTTTGATGGAGCAAATTCTTTAGATTTAGTTGGCACAAATCATGGTGTTATTAATGCCGCTATAAGTTGCCCTGATAGATTTGGAAATCCAGATATGGCATTTAACTTTGCAACAACTTTTATTAGTTCAGGACCTTTAACTTTAGGTAATTTATCTCAAGTTTCTGTTTCTGTTTGGTTAAAACCTGATGCTGCTACTTTTACTTCTGGAATCTCATCTTTAGTCCATACAAACCATTGGGCTGTTTATATGAATAGATACACCTCTACTGGCACCTTGTTAGGAATGTTAGATGGTAGCACGCTTGATAATTCAGCAAACAATGAATCTAGCCAACTTTCAACATCTAATTGGATTCATTTTGTTATGACAAATAACGGAAACACTACTACTATATATATTGATGGGCAATTAGATAACAGTTACCCAGAAAATCTATCTTGGAATGATGGGGTTACGCTTTATTTAGGTACCCAATACTCAAATGGTTTTACTCATTATTATAATGGCAAACTAGATGATTTTAGAATATATAATAGAGCATTATCAGGTTTAGAGGTTGATTCTCTTTACACAATGCCCAACCCTGTTGGAATTGTTGAACACAATGCTCCAAAGCAATTTAATGTATCACCTAATCCTGTTGTAGAATCTTTTAAAATAAGTAATAACAAAAAAATAAGTAGTGTTGAAATTGTTAATGTATTAGGAGACATTGTATTAGTTAAGTCAGTACAAAACAACCCCATTTCAGGGTTATCTTCTTTACCTGAAGGGATTTATATTGTTAGGATGTATAATAAGGAAGAATATATAGGTTTTTCTAAAATTATAAAAACGCAGGACTAAACATCTATTTTAGTCTCTATCAATCTTATTTTTTCCTACAAAGGATTTTAACAAATAATAAAAGTATGCTGTTTTCAGCGTACTTTTTGCATTTTCAGCCGTCTCCATTTCTAGGCGTTGAAAATGAAAAGGTAAGGTTTGTTTTTTAAAACCTGCACAACCAAAAGTAACATCAACTTTACTTTTAATTTGCTCAAAAAACTGTTTCCCTACTCCATCATCCGTAAACGGAAAAGAAAACACCTTATAATCCAACTGAAATTGAGTAACTATTTTAGTTACACTTTCATTGGTTTGAGCCAGTTGTTCGTCTAAAGTTAACCCCTTATATAAAGGATGGTTATTGCTGTGTGCACCAAAAGTAAAACCTTGCTGTATCAATTCTTTTATTTGTTCTGAATTTAAATAAGGCTGTTCTTTTTTGAGAAATTCATCAAAATCAATTCCATTTTCTTTGGCCAATTGATCTATCGCAGCTACCTCCTTAAAAGTAGCATCAATCAATCCTTTGGCATACAATTCTTCAATTAATATACTTACTTTAAAACGATAAAATAATGCTTCATTATCAATAAAATCAGCATTTAAAAAAACGGTTGCAGGTATTCCTTTTTCTATTAAGATAGGAGCAGCAATGTGATAAAACTCACTCAATCCATCATCAAAACTAAGGTGGAAAGAATTTTCAGTCAGTTTTTTTTCTCCTTTACTAATTGCAATAACATCTTGCAAACTAATCGGTTTGTAATACGTTAAAAAGTAATCTAAATCAGCTTTAAACTGTTCTATTTTTCTTGGAGTGTATAAATGTCTAATATGAATAGGCTCTTCATCAGATACCGAATGGTAAAAGGGTAACAACAGTTTTTGGCCTGTTAAACTAATCAAACCATTTTGCGGAATGAACTGAGCACCAATGCTCGAAATATTTTTAGCAAGTGTTTTAATAATTCAACAATTTTAACACTTTAGAATCTGTTTTGCTTATCTGAAAATAAGGAGTTTGATTTCCTCCAAAAGCTCTAAAATAACGCTCGATAGGTTCAACCATACTTCCTTCAAAATTAAAAGCTTTTGTTTTTTCTGAAGAGCGTTTTATCGCTTCCCACAACAATAAGCTCATAGCGCCTGATGTTTTAAATGCTGTTGCTGTTACACCATGCAAGTAGTAAGCCGAAACAGCATCCCAAACATACAATAAAACAGCATGCACATTTCCTTCTTCATCTTTCGCTACCAAAAGCTCTCCACAATTATGTTCTTTACAATAAGCATCAACAGTTTTTAGTTTTTCAAAAGGAATAACATATTCTTCCTTATTATGCTGATAGACTTTCAGCTTCATTTGGTACATCAAATCAATATCCAAAATAGTAGAAACCGTTAACGATTTTTCTGCTTTTCTAATTTCTCTTCTGATGTTATCTTTAAAATCGGCAAATACTTTTGTTGTATCTGATAAATCATTAATTATATAAGTATAACGAGTAGTCTGCTCATAACCTTTCCAATTAAAAGGCATCCAATTGGTAATTTGAGGCAAAAAGTTTTGTTTAAAAGCAGCCATTTTCGGCAATTGATCAATTAAACCGTTCATTATCTCTTTTTCGTAACCAATTTTAGAGGCATATTTTTGTCCTACAGGGTATTTTATCCAAACACCTTGGTACGGACTTAAAAATTGAGGTGTAATTAAATTAAAGCCCTTCTTTTTAGTAATAACATAAGGAAGTACACCTACTACATCATTTCCTTTTTCAATAACTGCCACATTCCACTCATTATCGGCATAAAGTGTATTAAACCAAGTAAATTGTAAAAACAAAGGAATCTCCTGCTCCTGCTCACAAAACTGTTGATATAGCTGTTTATTATTTATCATTTATACATCAAAAATACCTTTAATATTTAAAAACCATAAAAATCTACTTTTATTTTATAATTTTGGCGGTCAATGGCTGAAATAATTATTTATTAATCCATTGTAATAAATTTAGTTAATTATGAGAGAAATTCAATTTAGAGAAGCTTTATGCGAAGCAATGAGTGAAGAGATGAGAAAGGATGAAAACATTATCCTTTTAGGTGAAGAAGTTGCGGAATATAATGGTGCTTACAAAGTAAGTAAAGGAATGTTAGATGAGTTTGGAGCAAAAAGAGTTATTGACACTCCTATTGCCGAAAATGGTTTTTCTGGTATTGCTATTGGTGCTGCAATGAATGGTTTGCGTCCAATTGTAGAATATATGACTTGGAATTTCTCTTTAGTAGCTATTGATCAAATTATCAATAATGCTGCAAAAATGTACAACATGTCGGGCGGACAAATTAACATCCCTATCGTATTTAGAGGTGGTACTGGTGCAGCCGGACAATTAGGTGCAACACACTCTCAAGATTTTGCCAATTGGTATGCTAACTGTCCTGGATTAAAAGTGGTTGTACCCTCTAATCCAAAAGATGCAAAAGGTTTATTAAAAGCTGCAATCAGAGATAATGATCCTGTAATTTTTATGGAATCAGAACAAATGTATGGCGACAAAGGTGAAGTACCTGAAGGAGATTACATCATACCTATTGGAGTTGCAGATGTAACTAGAGGAGGAAAAGATGTTACCATCGCTGGTTTCGGAAAAATGATGAAAGTAGTAAATGCTGCAGCTGATGAATTAGCTAAAGAAGGAATTAACGCAGAGGTAATTGATTTACGTTCTGTTCGACCTATAGATTATGACACATTAATTACCTCTATCAAAAAGACAAACCGTATGGTTTTTGTTGAGGAATCTTGGCCTTTAGGATCTATTGCTACAGAAGTAACTTATAAATTACAAAAAGAAGCATTCGATTATTTAGATGCTCCTATTACAAGAATTACTGGAGCTGATGTGCCAATGAGTTTTTCTCCACCATTAATTGAGGCTTATATGCCTAACGTAGAAAAAATTATTAAAGCAGTTAAAGAAGTAATGTATAGATAATCAACTATACCCCTAATTATAAAAAATAATAAAGAATAAAATGCCAGAAAAAAATTGTGAGACTTTTGATGTCTTAATTGAAATACCTAAAGGTAGTAGAAATAAATACGAGTACGATTTTGATTTAAAAAAAATCCGTTTTGATAGAATGTTGTTTTCATCAATGATGTATCCAGCAGATTATGGTTTTATCCCAGAAACTTTAGCATTAGATGGTGATCCATTAGATGTGTTAGTTTTAGGATCTCAACCAACTTTTCCTATGTGCGTGATGGAAGTAAAGCCTATTGGCGTTTTCCATATGGCAGATGAAAAAGGACCAGACGAAAAAGTAATTTGCGTGCCTGTTTCTGATCCTATTTGGAATCATCTTAATGATTTATCAGATGTAAATCCACACTTGGTCAAAGAAATTGAACATTTCTTTCAGGTATATAAAGATTTAGAAAAGAAAAAAGTTGATGTAGGTGGTTGGGGAGATAATTCTGAAGCTTACATTATCTTAAACAAATGTATTGAAAGATATAACGAAAGTGAACATAAAGCAAGTGGAAACTTTACCATATAGCTTTAAAACATATTGATAACATTAACCTCTTGACTAAAATCAAGAGGTTTTTTTTTATTCCTTTGTATTTGACTACATTTGTCCCCTTAATAAATTAAAAAACAAAAACTTAATCAAAAATAAAGTATGGAAGCAATGATAATTTATATGCCAATTGTAATGGCATTTTTAGGCTTAGGCTATATGTTAGTCAAAAAAAGCTGGGTAATGAAGCAAGATGCCGGAGATGGTAAGATGAAAGAGATTTCTGACCACATTTATGAAGGAGCTTTAGCTTTTTTAAAAGCTGAATACCGTTTATTAGCAATGTTTGTTGTTGGAGCAAGTATTGTTTTAGCGGGTGTTTCTTATTTTGTAGAATCTACACACATTCTAATTGTTGCTGCTTTTATTATTGGAGCTATCTTTTCTGCTTTTGCAGGAAACATAGGAATGAAAATTGCGACTAAAACAAACGTAAGAACTACTCAAGCAGCAAAAACAAGTTTACCAAATGCATTAAAAGTTTCTTTTGGTGGTGGTACTGTTATGGGATTAGGAGTTGCTGGTTTAGCTGTTTTAGGTTTAACAGCTTTCTTTATTGTTTTCTATCAATTGTTTATGGGTGGTGTTTGGACAAGCACTGCAGATATGACTATCGTATTAGAAACCTTAGCTGGTTTTTCTTTAGGTGCTGAATCTATTGCTTTATTTGCAAGAGTTGGTGGTGGTATTTATACCAAAGCTGCTGATGTTGGAGCTGATTTAGTTGGTAAAGTTGAAGCAGGAATACCTGAAGATGATCCTCGTAACCCAGCAACTATTGCTGATAACGTAGGTGATAATGTAGGTGATGTTGCAGGTATGGGAGCCGATTTATTTGGTTCTTATGTAGCAACAGTTTTAGCAGCTATGGTTTTAGGTAATTATATTATCGAAGATATGGGTGGATCTATTCAAGATGCTTTTGGCGGAATAGGACCAATCTTATTACCAATGTCTATTGCAGGTGTTGGAATTGTCATTTCTATAATAGGTACTTTCTTTGTTAATATTTCATCTAACGATGCCAAAGAAAGCCAAGTACAAAAAGCATTAAACATTGGAAATTGGATTTCTATTGCCTTAGTAGCTATTGCGTGTTATGGTTTAGTTACATGGATGCTACCAGAAACAATGCAAATGAACTTCTTTGGTGAAGGAACACAAGATATCTCTTCAATGAGAGTATTTTATGCTTGTCTAGTTGGATTAGTTGTTGGAGCAGGAATTTCTGCTTTTACAGAATACTATACAGGATTAGGTTCTAAACCAGTTTTAAAAATTGTACAACAATCAAGTACTGGAGCAGGAACAAACATTATTGCAGGTTTAGCAACAGGTATGATTTCTACTTTTAGCTCAGTATTATTATTTGCTGCTGCAATTTGGACTTCTTACGCTTTAGCTGGATTTTACGGAGTTGCTTTAGCTGCTTCTGCTATGATGGCAACAACGGCTATGCAATTAGCAATTGATGCTTTCGGACCAATTGCGGATAACGCAGGTGGTATTGCAGAAATGAGTGAACAAGATTCTATCGTAAGAGAAAGAACAGATATTTTAGATGCTGTAGGTAACACTACTGCTGCAACAGGTAAAGGTTTTGCTATTGCTTCGGCAGCATTAACTTCTTTAGCTTTATTTGCTGCTTATGTTACCTTTACAGGTATTGATGGAATTAACATCTTTAAAGCACCAGTATTAGCAATGTTATTTGTTGGTGGTATGGTGCCAGTTGTATTTTCTGCTTTAGCAATGAATGCTGTAGGAAAAGCTGCTATGGAAATGGTAGAAGAAGTTAGACGTCAATTTAGAGAAATTCCTGGAATTATGGAAGGAACTGGTAAACCTGAATACGATAAATGTGTTGACATTTCTACCAAAGCATCTTTAAAAGAAATGATGCTACCTGGTATCTTAACTATTGGTTTTCCTATTGCAGTTGTACTAATTGGTAAATTAGTTTATAGTGATAACAACATGTTAGTTGCAGAAATGTTAGGAGGTTATATGGCAGGAGTTACCGTAAGTGGTGTACTTTGGGCTATCTTCCAAAACAATGCAGGTGGAGCTTGGGATAATGCTAAAAAATCTTTTGAAGCTGGTGTAGAAATTAATGGAGAAATGACTTACAAAGGTTCTCCAGCTCACGAAGCTGCAATTACAGGTGATACTGTTGGTGATCCTTTTAAAGATACTTCTGGACCATCAATGAACATCTTAATTAAATTAACGTGTTTAATAGGTTTAGTAATTGCTCCTATCTTGGGAGAACATACAACTTCTGCAGCGCATGGTGGTGATGTTATGATTACTGAAACTGAAGAAATTATTATTGAATATGATGCTGACGGTAATGAAATTAAAGAAACCATTATTCTTGAAGAAGAAATTACTGCGATGCCAAGTATTTCTGAATTAAGTGGAGAATGGTTAATTGATGGATCTCACTCTTATGTAGATTTTAAAATTCGTCACCTATTAGCAACATCTAAAGGTAGTTTTCAAACAGTAACAGGTTTTGTTAATTTTGGAGAAACACCATCAATGGAAATTGTAATTGATGTAAATTCAGTTTATACTGGAAACGAAAAAAGAGATAAACACTTAAGAAGTGATGAAATGTTTGATGTTGCAAAATATTCTACTATCACGTTTAAATCTACCAACATCACAAAATCTGAAACAGGTTATGTAGCTAAAGGAGAATTAACAATAATGGCAACAACTAAAGAAGTTGAAATTCCATTTACTTATTTTGGACAACAAGATACTCCTTGGGGTTTCCCATCTGCAGCATTTGCTGGAGAAATTACAGTTAATAAAAATGAATTTGGTTTAACTTACGGTGGAGCTATGCTTGGCGAAGATGTAACAATTGAGTTTGCTACTGAATTAAACCCTAAACCAACAGAAGAAGCTGTTGCAGAATAAACTACTTACCTTCCCCTCTTGTAGGAGATAAAAAAAAGCGAACCATAAATGGTTCGCTTTTTTTGTTTCAACCTGTCACGTCCTAAAATAGCGATACACTAAAACATTAGTGTAATGAAAAAATCAACAACACCAGGAGGTAGCAAACGAACCCAAAAAGATTACTCACTTTCTTTTAAGCTTCAATTAGTGTCTGAAAT
>Ga0256845_1001725_pt1 | contig 17084 bp, 15 predicted proteins | sample RiftiametaG_FD_189101 | JGI IMG/M metagenome (GOLD analysis project Ga0256845, IMG submission 189101) | Tube worm associated microbial communities from hydrothermal vent at the East Pacific Rise, Pacific Ocean - Riftia | ecosystem: Host-associated > Annelida > Integument > Unclassified ...
CGATATCACCTGCACTCAATCCGGTTCTTTGACCAATAACAGCTGTGGAGTCTGTAGGTGTAATTGTGTCAGTGCCATCAATAGAGAAGGCCGCACGCCCGTAGTGCATAACCGAGCCGTAGTCATATGCTCCGATATCATCACCATCGGTGATATGCTGGTTGAAATTGTGTTCTCGTCCGGGAATAATCTTTGCCCAGTTGATTGTGACGAACGCATTTCGATCCTCGCGGCTGTGCTCGTGCCACAAACCAAAAGCATGACCTATTTCGTGTATTGTGTTTCCTGTTGAGCACCCACCGGCAAGTGTGATAAACTGCTCACCCCCTTGGCGGCCTACCCAGGAGCTGCAGCCGTTGCCGGGTCTGAAGGTAACAAAATCGGGGTACTGTGCTGCATTTGCAGCAGTTCTAAGAATAAAGTTAACCTGGGTATTTGCTACCCAATGGGAAATAGCATCAGTTACTCGAGTTTGATTTGGAAGAGCGTTGTCAATTGTGTAGGGAATGAGACAGTTTGGCCATCTGTAATTGTCACCGGTGATTGCAACACCATTAGCAATTTCACCACGCATCTCCTGGCGGCGGATTTCTGTTTTTCGCTCAACCTCCTCGGCAGTGCCGAGAACAATATCTCCTTCGAAGATCGCAAGTCCGTCAACTACGGTGTATTGAACTTCCTTTGAGTAGAAAGTAGCACCGTCAATGAATGCTGTGAGCACCACATCGGAGCTGTATTGCTCCCCATAGTCTTTAACTGTGTTTTTTCCTCTTTTCTTCTCAACCATTGCCTCTCCTCCCGTTGAAACAGTCTTCGTTTCGTATGGATTACAAACTACCTGCAGGGCAAAAACACGGCTCTCGCACTTTCCGAACTGTCTCCATCTATCACCTCCATTCGAGTCAATAACAGTTCTTCTCTGGTATCAATTTCCAAGAATAGTTAAATCACAGTATATAGTATATTGAAAGCTGCTAAAATGCCTAATCACAGACATAAAATATACAATTATTCCGGCGAAATAACATATTACCATAAAAGAGACTCATAATACGAGTAACCTCCAAGTTGCTATGAAATTCAACACAAAAATACCAGGAGTGTATCTGACAATCAGTACTGTGCAGTTACGCCACAGGATTGAATAAGAAATCGTCCGGATTTGAAGAGAGAGTAACAGATGCAACAGTGGGGACATACTGAGGAATAATACGAAATAGCAACGTAATATGATGATATACGATATTGAAGCCGATTATGTAACTGCAAATACCAGTACTTCAGCTTCCAATGTACGTTAGATATCAGATGTGCCCGGACTCAAGGAGTTTTTCGAAGCCCGTGAAAACCATTTCCGGTGTAATGCCAAAGGTGTTGTCTTCGTATTTTTCAAGACTGCTTGCAAGATAGATGTGTTGGGGCATATGCCAGGCAACCCATTTCAAGGGGTTGGTTCCAGGGCCGAATACGGTTACGGTAGGTGTTCCCACTGCAACTGCCAGGTGGTGAACACCTCCGTTGTTTCCAATGTAGACCCTGGCGTGTTTAAGCATGGCAGCTGCTTCATTGAAAGTTGTGGGAGGAGTTATCAACGGCCTGCTTTTCATCATAGAGGCCATGTGTTCAACCTTTTTCTTTTCTCCTGGTCCCCAGAGCAGAACAACGGTAAACCCTTGCTTTTCAATAAGCATATCTGCGACAGCTGCGAAACTGCCGAAGTTCCACTGCCTGCTTCTGATTGGAGTTACAGGAGAGAACACGGCAATGCCTTTGTCAGATATACTCTTTTTATTAAGCCAGTTCTGTATTCTGTTTTCAGACTCTGGAAGCACGTGAATGTATGTGTTGTGCGGGATCTCCTGTATTCCAAGGGGGTGCAGCAACCCGAACTTTGCTCTGGCAGAATAGATGTTGTGGTCTTTTAACTCACGGTAGTTGTAAACCCAGTTGTGCCCCTTGAACCAGCTCCATTTCTTTGTTTTGTGCCAGCCGATACGAATTCCAGCACCACTGAACAAGGTGATCTCGGCAGCACCCGGGCCGCGAGCCTGGTCTATTACAACATCGTAGTGCTGTCTGCGGATATTTGAGATAAGATGGAATCTGTCAATTGTGTAAGCCAGTGTTCCAGTCTTGAGCTTGTTCATCACAACAATGTTGTCAACACAGGCATTGTTCTCAAGTATGGTTGCGTAGGGTTTTTGAACCAGATAATCAATAACAGCATCAGGGAAAGCCGCTCTCAGCGCAGGAAGGTAGCCTGTGTTAAGAAGAACATCTCCGAACGGTTTGTACTGAATAATCAGTATCTTGCTTATCTTCAGCAATCTGCAATGAGGAATGAGTTTGTTCACTTGAGATTCAGTCCGTAATTTGTGTACTGCTTTTCTTCCACAACACGGGACTTGTACCGGGTGTTTATCTGCTTTTTCAGTGCAGCCCGTCTGTCGTTGTCGAAGTAAACATTTCTTGCAAGTGCAATGAATTTTGCATCAAACCGCTTCTCTGCTTCAAGTCTCCGTATGTTGTCTTCTGTTTCCCATATACGCAGGTTTATTTTCTTTAATTCCAGAAAAACATCCGAGCGATTTGACAGATTGAGTTCTTTCATGTTCTCCAGCAGAAGGCTGTATTCCACCTGCACGTTGGCCAGCTTTTCTGAATCCACTATTTTTTCAAGTTTTATTTCAAGAATAGTAATTTTGTCTACCAGTTCTCCCACGGAAACCTCTATTTTCATCTGCATTTCTCCAGTGCGTACATGTTAATAAAGTATATCCCTGCAGGCAAATATAACACGGAGCAACAGGTGCTGCGTTTCTTGCAAAAACACGGGCATGTAGTTATAATTCATGCTGGATCCCATGTCACTGTATTTTGTAACATTCTTTAACGCAATAAGATATACTGGAGCATCTGATGAAGGCAGTCATTATAGCGGCAGGATCAGGCTCTCGTCTTGAGTCTCGGCACAATGGCATTCCAAAGACACTTCTGAAAATTGGGAAAGACAGAATAGTAGATATTATTCTTAGTTCCATACAACAGTCTGGAATTACGGATGTGGTTGTGGTTACAGGCTATAAGGCGCAGATTCTGGAAGACCATCTTACCTCTTCAGCACCGGAATCTCTTAGTATTCAATTCTGCCGCAACCCGTTGTGGAATCTTTCAAACGGTGTTTCAGTTCTAGCTGCAGAACAGGCAGTAGAGCCTGGTGAAGAGTTTGTTCTTCTTATGAGCGATCACATATTTCAGCCTGAAATGCTGAAAATAACAGCTGATACACCTCTGGAACACAACAAGGCAGTTCTTGCCGTCGATTTTAAGCTAAACGAAATTCCGGATATCGATGACGGGATGAAGGTAAAATGTGAAATAGCTGATTCCGGCAGATACCGAATAACCAGTCTGGACAAAAAGTTCACCGACTACCAGGCAGTAGATTGCGGTATGTTTAAACTCAACTATGGTTTTTTCGATGTACTGAAACAGTCTATTCACGATGGAAAAGATTCCCTCTCGGATGCCTGCAATGTGTATGCCCTGTTGGGTAACATGATCGGTATCGATATAGGGGATCTGCGGTGGATTGACCTGGATACACCAGAGATGTTCGGCTTTAATGATCTAATAGACAGAATTACTGCCCATATGAGAGGCGACAGTATCCGGTGAACACTTACTATTTCGCAAATCAAATCTACCAGTTGTCTTATGCGTGGCCGATATTCAACCGTATAGGCGGGGAGTTCATTGTAAGAAAGTACAAAACACTTCTTAAGTTCAAAAGATTCCTCAGAGGCAGCGTTAAGAGCGGCAGCGGTGCATTCCTTGGAACACCTGTAGTGAAGCGAAGGAAGCTTCGTTATGTTTCCGACTTAACAGGTGTTGTTCTTTCCCAATCCAATGCATGGGTGCGTAATGACACAGACAAGTCGAGAAGCATTTTCATTGGTCACGGCACAGGAGACAAGAAGTACGGGGGAAAGGCACACACACTTCTGAACTATCAGTATGTTTTTGTTTCCGGCCCCAAACACATGGAAAAGTTCAAAGACAGCGATCTGATATTTCCGGAAAGCAGTCTGGTGAAAATAGGGAATCTCAGGTTTGATGACTACGTAAATGGTAAACTGGACAAAAATGCAATCATGAACAGAATGGGTGTTCCAGAAACAGACAGGGCAAGAAAAACTGTTCTGTATGCTCCTACATGGGAATGGGGCAACGGAACGCTCGAGAAGTATGCAAAACCATTCATGAAGCAGATAACCCAAGAACACAACCTCATTATCAGACCACATCACTTCGATTCCCACAGGGTGCCAAAGTTGAAACTATGGGCAAAACTCAACGGAATAAAAAGGGTTTACTTTTCCAATTCCAACAGAATTGCTGTTAGCGATACAATGCATGATTTTGCGGTGTCAGATATTCTTATCAGTGATACCTCTTCTGTGTTGTACGAGTATCTTATCACAGGGAAGCCAATAGTTATTGCAAACACAGATTTTTCAGGTCTGCACAACATGCCGGACACCATGAATGTAATGAAAATTGCAGACTTTTTTCGCGGTTCAGAGAAGATTCTGGATGTTGTAAACAGAAACCTGGCGTCAGACACTTCAAAGTATCTGGAAATGCTTCACAACTGCTTCTATTTCAACGACGGAAAGTCGGTTGACAGGGCGGTGGAGTTTATAAACGGCGTAGCAGGTGAACTGAAACAATGAAGAGGATTCTTTTTGATCTGAAGAAGCAGTATTACTTCAATTCACTTTACCCCCTTTACAGAGTTATGAAGCAGGATCCCCGGTACGATCTGTGGATCAGAGCGGGGAAAGACCAGCACCGGTTTCTAGGCATGTTTATGATTTCAAACAGGTCAAGAATTCAGGATGAACTTCGTTCCAGAGGGTTTCAGGTAACAGATAGAACCTCTGGGTTTGACGGGGTCGTCTGCGGAGATGCATTAAAGAAACCTGAAAAATACGGCGATGTTCCGAAGTTTCACCTCGACCACGGAGTGGGAATAAAAACACTTCGTATCAGAAACATTGTCAGACAGAAAAACGCAAGGTATCATGTTTTCCTTGAGGGGCAGTACTGGTACGATTACATAAGGAGTCTGGGGTACGAAAACAAAGCCGATTTTTATGTTACAGGTCTGCCGAAGCTCGATCCGTTTTTTCAGTCGGGTTACTACGACAATCAAGCGCTGATAACAAGGTTGGGGCTGGATCCAGGCAAAAAAACTGTACTATTCGCACCATCGTACAAACCAAGCTGTATTGATCACATAGGAGGCAGCATTATAAAGCTGTTGCCGGAGTACAATCTGTTGGTTAAGCTTCATCCCTATTCATGGGGAGGGAAGTATGCACCACATTCTCAGCATAGACTATATCAGGAACTGGCCGGGAAGCACAGAGAGGTGTTTCTTGTCCCATCTGAGGAATACGATGTATATCCCTACCTGTTTCTTGCAGATACACTTATAAGTGACACTTCCAGTGTCGTAAACGAATTTCTTGCGCTGGGAAAACACGGTATTATCTACCAGCTGCCTCAGGGTAACCCCAGGCATTCAGACGGTATGCCGGTTCTTTCAATAGCCCCTGAAGATTGGCTCAAGGATGCCTTCCCGCATGTATCCCGTCCTGATCAGCTTGAAGATGCAGTAGAGGCCGCTGTTTTTCCCACACATGCCATGAAGCAGAAACTTGAAGAATACAGGAGGTACTTCTTTACAGGGCTAGATGGAAAGGCTTCCGAAAGGGTAAAACACTGTATAGATTCTGTTCTGCTGGAGAAGAGTCAGCATGCCTGAAAACTACAAAATTGCCTACTGGCTAAGAACAGATATCCAGCACTTCGCCCATGTTCAGCACATCTATGAAAACCTTGGCGGTGTGATACTAACAAAGAATCCAGATATTTACAGCTATCTCAGCGAGAAGTATCCTGAACTTGGAGATGATCTAGTTCTGGTAAAGAATTCAACAGAAGCAAAGAAACTGCTGAACCGGTTTGGCACAAAGATAGTGGTGTACACAGGTTTTCAGATGATTTTCTGGGGGTATTCTGTTCAGGTGTTTCACGGCTCATCCGACAAACACTACTTGCTGAACCACAGGAGGATTCTGCTTTACGACCTGCTTCTTCTTCCAGGAAACAGGCATATGGAGAGAATAGCAGGTGCATACAGACTGAAACATCCTGAAAAATTCAAAGTTGTAGGGTATCCCAAGTTTGACAAACTGGTTAATGGAATCATTACAGAGAAGCCGCTTTTCGACAACGGAAGACCCACGATTCTGTATGCTCCTACCTGGATAACACAGGGTTCCGGCTCAAAGCTGAAGTTTTCAGAATACGGCGAGAGTTCGCTACCTTTGTGGGGAACAAAACTGATAAAGGCAATCGTACCCCGCTGGAACCTTATAATCAAGTACCACTCGCGTATATATGAAAGCCACAGGGAAATATACGACGGCATTAACAGTTGCATTGCAGACCTTAACGCCGGGGATCGCGTTAAAGTTGTAATTGACTCCAATATAACAGAGTATATGAACCAGGCTGATCTGATGATCTCCGATATATCGGCGGTGTGCTACGAGTGGTTCCACACAGGCAGACCAATCGTGTTTGCAAATCCTTCACCGGAACACTATCGACCTTCAGATGATCAGCTTTCAAACACTTACGCGTGGCAGGCCGGAGATGTTCTTTACGCTGAAGAAGACATAGTTCCGATTTTGCAGCGAAACATTGCTTCAGACAGCCATGCCGATATTCGTAGGAAACTGCTTGAACACTCGTTCTACATGCCAGATGGTCACGCAGGTGACAGGCAACTGGCAGAGATCGTTAAATTCTATGACAGTGTCGTAAGTTTTAGCAAACTGCGAATGGTGCTGCACAACATCGGTGTGTTTGCAAAGGACACTGTACGACACGCCAGGGAAAAACGGAACAGACCTGTTACTTCCGCCATCTCTGATGAAACCAGACCCACTGTTCCGGAGCATCAAGAATCCACCTGCTGATTTTGTCGTTGAGCTGTTTCAGTATGTCGGAAACGGAGTTATTTTCGTCAAAGAACACCGGTTTGTCGATTTCAAGAATATAGCTGCGGCTCTTTCTTCTTTTTATGTGCATTGTTACTACTGGAACCTTCAACCTTTTTGCAAGGATTGCCGGTGACACAGGTGTAGGTGCTTTGCGACCAAGAAACTCGGAAAGCTCACTGTCCACCCCCCTGGTGCTCTGGTCGATAAGTATTCCCAGTGCATAGCCGCTGCGAAGCAGACGCACAATGGGGGAAGCACCTGCGTCTCTGTCCACCGTATGAATGCCCGGTTTCTGCCTGAGTTTATCCAGAACAGGGGAGGCCTGTTTTTGTGAAAGAGATCTTCCAACAACGGCGGTATTAAAACCCAGCAGTTTTATGGCTCTTGGAATAAGCTCCCAAGGGCCGAAATGGGCAGTTACCGCAATAACTCCTGTCCCCTGGGACATGGCTTCAACCATGTTTTCAGTACCATGAATTTCAACCAGTTTTTTGAAAGTCGAATCGTTTCTGTAAGACAGATAGAAGAAGTCAAAGAAACTTGCCAGAACACTTGAGTATATTTCTGCGGCGCAGACGGTGATGCCATTATCCTTCATGACGCTGCGGGAGTGTTTTTCGATAATTTTGTTGGATGGCAGCGGCAGAATGGATAATATCCGCCCAAGAATGCGGGCATTTAGGTATGACAGCCATCTGGGTATTACTGCAGCCCCAAGTATTACCAGCTTGAAAGCCGGAACGGTAAGGGCATGCCGAAGTGTCTTGAAGGGTAGTCTTTTCATAGTTGGTCGAGAATACGAGGTTTGAAGGTGAACTGTCAAGAAAGACAGCCATCTGATTATATTCCGCACTCACTGCGGCGGAAGGAAGAGACGTGGCACACAAGCTTATACTGGTAGATACGCTAAGCCTTCTTTACAGAGGCCATTATGCCATGATGAGAAAGCCTCTCAGAGGTTCCGATGGTACTGTTACAAGTGGTTTGAACTTCCTTCTCAACGAGCTTTACTCCCTTATAAATGCCAATCCCGACAGTTTGGTGGCTGCCGTCAGTGATGCCCCTGGCCCGTCTTTTCGCAAACAGCTTTATCCGAAGTACAAGGCCAACAGGCCCCCTGCGCCTCCTGATCTTATAAAGCAGACTGAAATTGCCAGAGAGCTTATACCGCTTCTGGGTATTCCATTTGTTGAACAAATGGGTCTCGAGGCTGACGATATCATCGCCGCCTATGCAGGGGAGGCGAGTGTTCCTGTTGTTGTTCTGTCACCGGACAAGGATCTTCTTCAGCTTGTAACCAGTAATGTATCTGTTCTTCGCCCGGGGAAATACGGTGGTTCTCCAACACTTGTTAAACACGGAGATGTTGCAGAAATAATTGGAGTTGATGCTGAATATGTGGCTGACTTTCTTGCTATTTCCGGAGACTCTGCAGACAACATACCGGGTGCCCGGGGAATAGGGCCCAAAGGTGCGGTGAAGCTAATTCGTCAGTTTGGTGGTGTCGAACAGATTTACGGCAGTGTCGCCGATGTAACGCCGGAATCGGTTCGCAAAAAACTTACAGATTCCAGAGAGATGGTAGAGCTGAGTTTGAAGCTTACCAAGTTGAATACTTCCCTCAGCGACGAGTTGAAACACAGAGATTTGCGTCTTACAGAGCCTGATCTGGAAAGAGCCCTGCCCATACTGCAGAAACTGGGGCTTTCAAAGGTGGCGGAGCAGATCAGTCACGGGGTATCCGGCTCTGGCGTGCAGGAACTATTTTCCTGCAGAGTAAACATCATCGATGATCTCGATCGCCTGGATTTGCCTGGAGATGGGCCAGTGTGTATCGATACGGAAACAACATCAGCCGATCCCATGAGTGCAGAGCTTATTGGTTTCTCTGTTACTTCAGTGGAAACACAGAGCTGGTACCTTCACTTTGCAGATTCGCTGAACAGGGAACAGGTACTGAAGGATCTTGAAAAACTGTTAAATGCCAGGGGGTACATAGCTCAGAACGCCAAGTACGACAGCCATGTTCTAGGCAGATACGGAGTAACCCTTCCGGTTCCTGCAGATGACCCGTACCTGGCTGACTACATCCTGAGACCAGAGGCAAGAAGCCACGGGCTGAAAAATATTGTTCCGGTCTGGCTTGGAAAAACAATGAAGACCTTCGATGAGGTTTCCGGGGGTACCGGTTCTCTCACCGGTGTTCCTGTAGAAACTGTAGCCCGTTACTGCTGCGCAGACTCTGCGTCTACCATTGCACTGGCGCGCAGGATGTCGGTGGAGCTGTCAGGCGATCCGGAACTGGAAAAGCTATACCGGGAAGTGGAGCTTCCACTTTCGTCGGTTCTGGGAAATATGGAGAGCTTAGGTATAGGAATAGATAGAGATGCTCTTCGCCGTGAAGGAGAGCTGATAAGCAAAATGATATTTGAACTCATGGAAACTGCCTCTCAGCAGGCTGGGCGGCCTGTGAACCTTGCCAGCCCCGCCCGGGTGGCTTCTGTTATGTTCGATACTCTTGGTCTTACTCCTGTAAGAAAAACCGCTAAAGGAGCAAGATCAACCGGTATGACCGTGCTTTCCGCTTTGAGGAATGAACATCCGTTTGTTGAAACACTTATTGAATTCAGAGAGCTTTCAAAGCTTCTTAATACATATGTAGAGAAACTGCCAGGGTATGTAAATCCTGTAACAGGGTTGATTCATACCAGTTTTAATCAGGCAGTTACAGCAACCGGCAGACTGAGTTCCAGCAACCCGAACCTGCAGAACATCCCAATCAGAACCAGCAGGGGCAGAGAGATCAGAAAGTGTTTCATCCCTCCGGTGAAGGGTCATGTATTTGTATCGGCGGATTACTCGCAGATCGAACTTAGAATTCTGGCTCATCTTGCCGGAGAAGGCGTACTGCGCGGTGCATACAGAGAAAACGCAGATATTCATTCCAGAACGGCAGAGGCCGTTTTCGGCGATGCCTCTCCGGATCACAGAAGGAAAGCCAAAGAGGTTAACTTCTCTATCATATACGGAATAAGTGCTTTTGGTCTTGCGCAGAGGCTGTCTATTTCCCGTGGAGAGGCAGCCGGTATTATTTCCAGATACTACGAAACCTATCCTGAGGTTGAGTCTTTTTACAGAAAAATGGTGGAGTATGCCGGAAGCAACGGGGAAATCAGAACGATCTTCGGCAGAAGACGGTTGTTCGGCGGAATAAATAACGCTTCAGGCAACGCAAGAAAACAGATGGAGAGAGCTGCGGTTAACACTGCTGTACAGGGTTCGGCAGCAGACATAATAAAGGTAGCAATGATCAGGGTAGAGAACCGCCTCAATAAGGAACTTCCAAAGGCAGGTCTGGTATTACAGGTGCATGATGAACTTGTTGTTTCCTGTCCTGAAGGGCAGAAGAATACAGCAGAGGAAATACTGAAACAGGAAATGCAGGGGGCAGTTCAGCTGCAGGTTCCTCTTACCGTTGAAACTGGATCCGGCTTCAACTGGCTTGAAGCTGGCCACTAAGGGAAAAACATGAAAATTGGTTTTATTGCAATGGCTGCTGTGATAGTTGTTCTGGTATCTTCCTGTGGTACAGCTGAACACATTAATGTTGTTTTGATTCTTACAGACACGGTAAGAGCGGATCATCTGAGCTGCTACGGCTACGAAAGAAGTACTTCACCTCATATTGACAGTCTTGCAGCTGCAGGAACCCTGTTCAAAAACTGTCAGGGACAGGCATCGTGGACTCTTCCCTGCATGGCAACAATCATGTCCGGCGTGGCTCCGGTTGTTCACGGTGCAGGTAGAAACAGTAGTGATTTACACGGGATCTCAACAGAGGTTCCATGGCTGCCGCTGGCTTTTCACCGTGAGGGATACAGAACAGCAGCTTTTTTCAATGTGATCTTCATGAATGAAGATTTCAATTTCCACCGGGGTTTTCAGCATTTTGACTGCAGAGGTGTTTCAAGCGGAAACAGTCTTAGAAAAGCGGGCCCCACGGTGGATGATTTTATGGAATGGCTTGATACCGGTGATGCTAACAAGCCGTTTTTTGCTGCAGTACACTTCTACGACCCTCACATTCCTTACAACGCTCCAGAACCTTACAGGTCTCTATACATAAATCCTGACTACAGCGGATATTACGGGGATTTGTGGGGTAGTGTTCCCGAAATGATGGAGGTGAATTCCGGTGAAGTTGTTCCGTCAGAAGCCGATCTTCAGAACCTCATAGCACTCTACGATGGGGAAATATCATACATGGATTCGGAAATCGGAAAGCTGCTTGCCGGGTTGCGGGTCAGAGGTTTTTCGGAAAACACCATTGTTTTGATTGTTGGAGATCACGGAGAAGAATTTTTCGATCACGGGGGCATAGAACACGGCCGAAACCTCTATCAGGAAACAACACATGTTCCACTGATAGCTGCAGGCCCCGGCTTTAACAGTGGGGGTGTGGTTACGCAGCGTGTTGCGCAGCTGGATATCGCGGGAACACTTGCAGAGGCAGTTGGCATTGAGTTCACAGTATGTGAACCATCACAGAACCTTCTTGAGGAAATGAATGCAGCAAGAGATATTCCTGCAAGCGGTGTTCTGTGGTACCAGCAAGGTGATCTGGTTTCAATTGTATCAGATAACAGCAAAATAATCTGGTCGGTGGAAGATGATTCAGTGGAATCATTTAACCTTGCCACAGATCCGCTGGAGCGGGAAATACTTGAACCGGAAGAAAATCTGGTACGGGCAGCAGAGTATTATTGGGCAACACCCCCGGTAGGGGAGGCACCCCTGGTGAATTGCAGTGAAACTGCAGCCAGGGAACTGAGGAATCTGGGCTACATCAGATAGAGGTAATAACCGCCGACTGGTTTTCAGTTACAACCAGATATGAGCCTTCCGGCATGTCAGACAGGTTAACTGTGAGGTGTCCCTGATCATCTGCAGATGCCTGAATAATCAGTCGCCCGGCTTTGTCAAGAATCAGTACTTCCGACAAGGGTACAATTCCCGTTACTGCAACACTGTTCCCTGAAACTGGATTCTGAGAAAAAGATAGAGTTTGTGCCTGCGGATTGTCTTCTTCGATTCCGGTGTACCATTCTTTGTAGATAGCATTTCTGGGGCAGTAGTTAACACAGATACCGCAGCCGTCACACAACTCTGGGTCTATGTATGCATCACCACCAGCCATTGATATTGCACCCTGGGGGCAGGATGACAGACAGTGACCGCAGCCGTTGCATTTAGCGTCGTTAACAACGAAGATCCATCTCATAGGTGCAAGCAGTACAAAGGCCAGGGCAATGATTTTAAGCATGTCTTTCTCCTGTAAGTCTTCTACGTTGGATTTCCCAGGCAATCATGGCTGCAGTGCTGGATACATTGATACATCCTCGTACACCGGACTGGGGTATTACAACTTTCATCTGACACATATCAAGAACTTCCGATGAAATACCATTTGCTTCATTTCCCAGAACAAAGGCGCAGTTAGGGGGAAAATCGGCAATGTGAAGCGGAACTGCATCGGGAGTGTTCTCGGCGGCAACAACAATTCTGTTTAATCGTATGTATTCCACAGCTTCAGCGGCGCTGTTAAACCACCTCCATGGAACAATACCGTGAGTGCCTCTTGAAGTTCTGCCCACTTTTCTTCCACCGGGTCGTGCTGAAATCCCGGTTAGCACAACACCGGCTGGTGATACAGCTTCTGCGGTGCGGAAAACAGAGCCCACATTGAAGGCACTTCTCAGCGAATCAAGAACAAAAACGGGAAAATTCTGTGTGAACATGGTTCCAATCCTGTTTTGCATGGCATCTGGAAAAATTACCCGGCAGAAATATACGAAATTACACACAGGTGCAAATGCCATTGACAACAGCCGCTGCCGTGTTTAAATAAAGAACGGGAGGCGCATTACGATGTGTATAGTTGCAGTTATTGGCGGGTGTTTACTGCAGAGGTTTCAATACACGAAGGGTCTTCGATGAACAAGGTTGTGGTTCGCACCCTCACTGGCGAGACTATCAAAGGATACACGGGAGATTTTTCCAGGCACAAGCCGTCATTCCTGCTTTCCAGTGATGACGGATCTGTGCGAATAAATCAGATTATTGTACTCAAGGAGCTGAAAGCTGTATTTTTCGTTAAGGCATTTGATGGCAATTTCCTGTACAAGAAGAAGCTGTATTTCGATGAAGACAGTTCATACGGAAAGAGAGTTGTTGTTAAATTCAAAGATGGGGAAGAGTTTATAGGCAGGGTGGAAACCATGCATTCTGACCCTGAGGATTTCGGCTTCTTTATCTTTCCTCTGGACACGGACTCAAACACAATCAGAGCATTTTTCCTGAACGGATCTATCGAGAGTATACAGCCTTACAAGTAATAGCAAGATTTCCGGAGTAGCTCAAATTTCTACCGTCAAAGTCAATCTGAACTGCGTAGATCTTAACCCCAGCTGAAATCGCAGTGTCCAGTGCATCTGCAAATTCCGGATCTGTCAGCCTGTTTGCCGCAAAACAATCAACACCTCTTACAAACACCAGAAATACCACAGCGGTATTTTTACCAGCCAGTGTCATTTCTGTGAGTTCTTTAACATGTTTCACACCTCTTGATGTAGGTGCGTCTGGAAACAGTGCTTTTTTCCCGGATTTCAATGTGCAGCCCTTTGTTTCCACCCAGATATTGTCGTTAACGAGAAAGTCAAACCTGCTGCTTCCAGAAGGGGCTTTAACTTCTGCCTGCAGCTTTTTTGCGTGTTCCACTGGGGAGTGTGGTCCGGAAAGAAGAGCAGCGGCAATTCTGCGGTGGTATCCGGTGTTAACAAGTATCCACCCTGTAGGGTCTTTTGCTGCAACCAGAGACCACTTTGTTTTGCGTTCGGAGCCTTCAGGTGCGTGGATAATTAGAACTCTGTTACCTGTGTAAAGCAGTTCTTCAAGCCTGCCCGGATCGGCTACATGAGCCATTACAGTTTTCCCCCCGGGCAGTTCAGCTTTCATTAGAAACCTGTTTGGTCTGCTGTTAAAAACCGCTGGAACACAGCCGGATACTGAAAACAGAAATCTTGTATTTCTTGTTCGATGCAATTTACGTCCCCTGGGAATGCTGCTGGATACCGAAACTCTGTACATGAGTAAATTTCAGGGCAATCGCAAGCGTGCCGCATGCTGATTGACTGCAAACAATATGGCATGTATAGTGTACCGCTCGACAGCGCAGGGTTTTAGCAAGAGTATTACAATATTCATCAAGAGGGAGATGCAATGGTTACAAGAATCTTTTTTGCAGTTGCAATAGCAGCGGTACTGTTTTTAGGCTGCGGAAGTGAAACACCGGGGGAAGACGCTATTGAAGCAGTAGACAGTGTTGCTGTGGAGCAGGATGTATTTATGGAGGAACCTATTCCTGTTGAAGAGGTTCCACAGGTTGATGTTGCAGTTACCCTTGAGTCAACAAACGGTGCATACACAGCTGTAGATACTATTGACTGGTCGGAAATACTTGCACAGCAGGTTCAGTTCTCCGAATTCACAGACAACAGTGTCTGCACCATCTTCATGGCCAATTTTGAAACCGAAGAAAATCTAAGAACCGTTGAGCTTCAGCCGGGGCAGGCCGTGGTTTACTTTACGCTCACACAGCCAGCTGCTGATGTACCTATGCCGGGTGTATACGACATCACAACTTCCGGCACAGAGTTTTCAGGCACAGCTTCAGTCAGAGTTGCCGGGGGATCAACTGTTACACTTTCCCAGTCGGCTACAACAGTTGGGGAGCTGGAAATTCTTGCAGTAACACCTGATTTCGTCACTGGAACTTTTAATATAGAAGAAAGATGGACAACAATGTCGGGAGCATTCCAGGCTTCCGTACAGTAGGAAATCTGTTTTTCAGGCCCCGGCGATGCCGGGGCCTTTGTGCACCTTGAATAACAGCTTTCGCCGGGGGTTATTCCTGTTATGGAACTTTCAAACCGGTTTGTTGCTGTTGCTTCGTTGCTGCTGGTTTTTGCTTTCATCACCCTGAAGCCGCCGACTGTAACCCGGGGTTCTTCCCACGGAGTATGGAGGGGAGAGCTTACAACGGTTACAGCAAAAGGTGGCATGATTAGAACAGGAACAGGGAACTACTGGGTTTCAAGCAGTCTGCTGGCAAAAGAAGTGTTGCGTGGAGACTCACTGCTTGTACTGGGGTACCGCAGTGGAATGTTCATCACCCCTTTTGGTATCAGATCGAAGTTGTCGGGCTCTTTTGTCTCCGGTATTCGCCGTAGTTATCAGCGCCAGCTTCAGGCTACCATTTCAGATTCCGTTGCCCGGGGTCTTACCGGAGGGTTGGTCATGGGGCTCAGGGGGATGATACCACCCAAAACAGCCAGTTTGTTCAAACAGTCGGGAACCTCGCATCTGCTGGCTCTGTCCGGGCTTCACACGGGAATTGTCGCATTGGTTCTTCTGTTTCTTGCGAAGCTTGTTTTCGGGAAAGGTTTTGTCTCCGGTTGGGCTGCAGTAACCGGGATAGTTGTTTTTACTGTTCTATCCGGGGGAAGGGCATCTACGGTACGGGCTGGAATAATGGCTTCTTCTGTGGTGCTGTGGCTCAGCTACCGTGGTGGAAAAGTGCACCTGCTTACACTGTGGTGGGTTGCGCTTGCTGTGTCTGTCATAATCAAGCCAGGCATACTGTCAGACAGGGGGGCTCAGATGTCCTACGGGGCAGTTCTTTCGCTTATTTTATTCGGCGGCAACTTAAGGGGCAGGTTTTCGGTTGTTCTGGCTCCACTGTACGCCGGAGTTACAGTTACAGTGTGTCTCGCACCTCTTATAACTGCTGTTTACGGGGGTTTTTCATGGACAGGCCCTGTTGCCACCGCGGTTTCGCTTCCATTCATGCTGGCCGTGATGGCGCTTGGTCTTTTGAGTTCAGCAGGAATTACTGTGGTCTGTGTTCTTTTGAACCCTGTCACTCATCTGTGGATGAATACACTGGAGCTGTTTCAGTGTACACCGGTTACACTCTCTCCCGGTCTGATGTACCCAGTATGGGCATTCCTGCTTGTGTGTTTAAGGGTTATCTCCAGGTGGAACCGGTTCAACAGAAGGTTCAGATAAAAGTGTATCAGAAGGCAGGCTGTCTGCTTCAAAAGAAACTGAATCTTCAGGTGTTTCCTCGGCAGTTACAGTATCAACGACCATCACAACATCAACAGCGGGAAAAGAGTCTACCGCAGTGGTATAGGCCTCTACAGTGGTATCGGCTTCAACCACTTCCGGAAGGGAATCTTCCAAGGCTGTAGTTTCAGGTTCTTCAACCACCTCCGGAACGGTATCTACTGGAACGGGCGACGCAGATTCATCTCTTACAAATCTGATGAAAATTGAACCCACATTGTCTAGAGCCCCTTCAAGGTTATCAAGACCCACTGCCTCAAATTCTGCGCCAAGGGGCAGATCAATGGTCATCGTATCACCGGGGAAAAGCGTCCACGCATCTCTCACATTACCGGGAAAATGCCCGATCAGTATTGTCAGGCCGTCGTAGTTCTGAAGGTTTTCGCCTTCGACTGCGATTGTGTAGCTGCCTGCAGGCAGTGAGAGGAACCGGGATCTCTCAAGAATGGCAAGATGGTAAGCGCTGGACACTGTTATAGTGGGTGTTACCTCAAGAATTACGGGAAGAAACCTAACTGTGTCTGTGGCTGATGGTGTTACCACAACAACTGTTACGCTGTCTATATATCCCGGGGATGCCTGCCATGTAACACTTCTGCCGTAAGCTTCTGACGAACCTGTGCTTGTGAACTCGCCTGAGCTGCAGGACCACACTGCCTGGGCACCGTCCGGTAGAATTGTAGAGAGATAGGCTGTTCCATCTCCCGAAGGATCGATGGACGCGAGAATTTGAACAGGATCGTTCAACTGCCCGAGACTTTCCTTAACCAGGTAGGTTAGAAGAAGAGCCACAGGAAGAAGAATCGGGAGAAGCACCGG
>Ga0256845_1001726_pt1 | contig 17081 bp, 14 predicted proteins | sample RiftiametaG_FD_189101 | JGI IMG/M metagenome (GOLD analysis project Ga0256845, IMG submission 189101) | Tube worm associated microbial communities from hydrothermal vent at the East Pacific Rise, Pacific Ocean - Riftia | ecosystem: Host-associated > Annelida > Integument > Unclassified ...
TAAAAAACCAACTGACAAAACAGTGAAAAAAGAAGCTGCCAAAACCCTGGCAGAGGAATCTGTTCAAAAAATCCGGGAAAATCAACAGCTGAAAAAAGCAAAAACCATTGAGGCCAAGAACACAGGACCTATTGTATCAACAAAGCCACAGACCTCCTTAAGAGTTAATGTTAACCTCCTGGATACCCTTATGAACCTTGCAGGCGAACTTGTTTTAAGCCGTAACCAGCTTTTGCAAGGGGTCAACTCATCCAACGAAAAAGCAACTGAACAATCAAGCCAGCGCATAGACATGATAACTTCAGAGCTGCAGGAAGCTATTATGAAAACCAGAATGCAGCCCATTGGGAATATATTCACGAAATTCACAAGAATTGTAAGAGATATGTCGCGGGATTTAGAGAAGTCGATAGATCTGCAAATTGAAGGACAGGAAGTAGAGCTCGACAAAACAATCCTTGAAGCAATAAATGATCCATTAACCCATCTCATACGAAATTCAGTTGACCACGGCATTGAATCTCCAGTGGTAAGAGAGCAGGCAGGAAAGGATGCAACAGGCAAGATCAGCTTAAAAGCATTCCATGAAGCAGGTCAGGTTAATATTGAGATACAGGATGATGGTAAGGGACTCGATCCTGAAACAATCTCTGCTGTTGCTTTTTCCAAGGGGCTGGTAACAGAAAATCAGATTGCAGAGATGTCGGAAAAAGAACAGATAGAACTGATATTCATGGCGGGATTTTCCACTGCTGAACAAATTACTGATGTTTCAGGCAGGGGAGTTGGTATGGATGTGGTTATTACAAACATTGAGGCTCTTGGCGGCATTATCGAACTTGACTCAACTCCTGGAAAAGGTACCAGTACTCAAATTAAACTTCCCTTGACTCTTGCCATTATACCAAGCCAGATAGCTGCTGTTGGAGATGAAAAATATGCAATTCCCCAGGTAAATCTTGATGAGCTTTTAAGGATTCCTGCTTCAGATGTAAAAACAAGAGTAGAAAAAGTAGGCGATGCAAGTGTTGTTAGATTAAGAGGAGAACTCCTTCCTCTGCTCAACCTTACTGAAGTTCTGAGTATTGAAAAAACATATATCAACCCGGAAGATAATACAGAATGTACTGAAAGAAGGAAAAATGTAGCAGATCGACGATCTAAACAACTTGGAGATGCTGGGAAAGACAGTAGGGAAGAGACTTTAGAGACAGAAAAATCTCCCCAAAGACAAAAACAAGACAGAAGATACCATGCATCAAGCGCTCTTAATATTGCTGTTGTGTCAGCAGGGGGATTTAAATATGGACTTGTTGTGGACGAACTGTTTGATTCTGAAGAGATCGTTGTAAAACCTGTTGGGCGCCACTTAAAAAAATGTGAGGCCTATGCCGGGGCAACTATTATGGGCGATGGTAGAGTTGCATTAATCCTTGATATTTCAAGCCTTGCCCAGATGGCTGATCTCACAGCAATTACAAAGAAAACATCCATGAAAAAGGCAGCAGCTGAAGGGAAACGCGACAACAATGAAAGAGTTGCCCTGCTTACCTTTAGAAATGATGAATCAGAACATTTTGCAGCACCTCTTAACCTTGTTGAAAGAATTGAAAGAATCGACCTTGCAAGCATTGAAGAAGTGAGTAATAGAAAAGTTGTTCAATACAGGGGAGGAGCCCTCCCGTTATATGAAATCTCCCAGGCAGCAGAAGTCAAACCACTGCCCATAAGAGAACAACAAGAAGTAATTGTTTTCAGAGTAAAAGATAAAGAACTTGGACTAATGGTTACTCCTCCTGTGGATGCAATGGAGATAGATCTTGAAATCGATGAAAGCACCTTAAGACAAAAGTGTATTACAGGTTCTATGATTATCAATGAAAAGACAACTTTGCTTATAGATATTTTTGAATTTATGAAAGATATGAACCCTGAATGGTTTGAAAAAGATCTAGAGACAAAAGAGCAACTTGTCCAGAGAGGTGGTGAAAAAACAATACTTTTTGCAGAAGATTCTGCTTTTTTCAGAAACCAGGTAAAATCCTTTATGACAGATGAAGGTTTTATTGTTCTTGAGGCAGAAGATGGACAGATTGCCTGGGAGCTTCTAAAGGAGAGGGCCGACGACATTGATATTGTTGTTACAGACCTTGAAATGCCAAACATGGACGGTTTTGAACTTACAAAAAAGATTAAGGAGACCCCGGAATATTCTCATTTTAAAGTTATTGCTTTAACTTCTCTTGCAAGTGAATCCCATATTCAAAAGGGAAGAAAAGTAGGGATTGACGAATATGAAATTAAACTGGACAGAGAAAAACTCATGAAACTCATAAAACGATATCTCAATATACTATAAATCAAAACCTTCTTAACACAAGGGAAAATTATTATGGCAGATGATAAGAGTACAGATACAAAAATTAATATGGAACTTGCTACATTCTTTGTTGGCGACGCATTGTGTGGTATTAATATCCTTAATATTCAGGAAATTAACAAGCATTTTGAAATCACCAGAGTTCCTCAATCTTCAGATTATGTTATGGGAATCCTGAATTTAAGGGGCAAAATTGTAACAATTATAGATCTAGGTAAGAAACTTGAACTTTCCGAAGTTAAACAGGAGAAAGACAGCAGAAATATCATTGTAAATTCCAATGACGAACATATCGGTCTTTTAGTTGACTCCATAAGTGATGTTGTCCATAGCAATGAAGATCAGATCGAAGACCCTCCTTCTAACCTGAATGGCATTAAGGGCAAATTTTTCAATGGTGTGTTAAAAACTGAGGATAAATTAATTGGCATCCTTAATATTAATGAAGTATTAAAAGAATAATGGATACTCTAAAAGTCCTGATAGTTGACGATACTATCGTATATAGAAAAATTGTGGGGGATGTATTAAAAGAGATACCTGGTGTTGAAATCGTTGGTGTTGCAAACAATGGTAAAATTGCACTCTCCAAAATAAGAACATTACAACCAGATCTTCTCACCCTTGATATAGAGATGCCGGAAGTTAACGGGATTGAGGTTTTAGAACAATTAAACCAGATGGATTCCCCTCCCCTTGCCATAATGCTGAGTACTCTTACCCAGCTGGGCAGTGAAATGACAATCAAAGCGCTGGAACTTGGAGCTTTTGATTTTATCTCCAAGCCTGACCAGGGTACAATGGCTGAAAATCTAGCAAAAGTTAAGCAGATTATCTTACCAATGGTAGAGACCCTTAAAAGGCAAAAGCTGACACGCAGTAAAATCAGGAATAGAGTTTCAAAACCTGTCACAGCTTGTGAACTTCAAAAAACTTTATCACCAGTGGCAACCTTAAAAAAAAGAGATAGAAAAACTCCCTCTGAAATTATCGGCATAGGGATCTCAACTGGCGGACCAAATGCTCTTTCTACCATGGTACCAACGCTTCCAGCCGATTTAAAAGCACCTGTTCTGATAGTACAGCATATGCCTCCATTATTTACAAAATCCCTTGCAAACAGTTTAAATAATAAATCAAAACTTGAAGTAAAAGAAGCCCAGGATGGTGATAAAATCGAGATCGGTAAGGTATATATCGCTCCTGGTGGCAAGCAGATGAAAATAGTTGCTGGAGCTGATGGAATATCAAGAAAGCTTAAAATAACAGATGACCCTCCTATAAACAGTTGCAAGCCTTCTGCTGACTATCTTTTCACATCAATTGCCCAACATTATGTTGGCAGAGCTACAGGTGTCATCATGACTGGCATGGGATCAGATGGGACTAACGGATTAAAACAGATGAAAAATACAGGTAGTTTAATCATTGCCCAGAATGCTGAAACATGTACAGTATACGGAATGCCTAAAAAGCCTATTGATTCAGGTCTGGCAGATGTAATTGCGCCCTTGGATAAAATTGCCGATGAAATTGTTAAAACTGTAAATATCATTTAAAATCACTTAAATCAGGCTACAATACTATGATAAGAGCAAAAATTACTTCAGATGAATTCCAAATATTCAAAAAATATATCTATGAGTCATCAGGGATAGCTCTTGAAACTGGCAAGGAGTATTTGCTTGAAACAAGATTAAATCCTTTATTGACTGAATATAATTGTTCTACATTTAAAGATTTGTACTTAAAATCAAAATCTGACAACTCACACAAAATTGAAGAGAGCATAATCGATGCAATCTCAACAAATGAAACCTATTTTTTCAGGGATAAAACGCCTTTTGAACTGCTTCAGCATAAAATACTACCAGATCTTATTGACAAGCGCTCAAAAAGTTCTGCACTAAAACCAGCTATAAAACTCTGGAGCGCTGCCAGTTCAACAGGTCAGGAGATCTACAGCATTGCTATGACACTTGATGAGATGGGTATTTCCACTGCAAATTATAATATCAAACTCCTGGGAACCGATATTTCCGATGCAGCTGTGGCACAGGCAAGTTATGGCAGTTACAATAAATTTGAAGTTTCAAGGGGATTGGAGCAGGAAAAACTTAATAGATATTTTGTCGAAGAGAATGGTAAATGGCGGATTAAAGACCAAATTAGAATCATGGCGCAGTTCAAAAAATTGAACCTGATGAAGCCCTTTGGCAATATTGGTAAATTTGATATAATCCTCTGTAGGAATGTAATGATATATTTCACCATTGAAGACAGAAAAAAGATATATAAAAATCTTGCACGGTCCCTTGAATCTGATGGCTATTTACTAATTGGATCAACAGAATCCTTAACCAATATAACAGATATTTTTAAGTCTCAAAGATATCTGCAATCAACATTTTACCAATTCAAATAAAAAGGAAGAGCACCATGGCTGGGATAAATCCCGTTGAATTTATTGATGAATTAAAATTTTGCCTTAAAGAAGAAGATATTGTCAAAGCAAAAGCCTTGCTCCAGTTTGCTTCTGATTCAACCGTTGATGCAGGCTTACAAAAGCAAGCACTGCTCGAACTTGGGAAAGCATCTGAACAAATAGCCTATCCTTTACTCGAGTATCTTACAAACCTTGAAATATCAGATACTGAAGTCAATGAATCGCTGTATGAGCTGATCCTTGACAAATCATATGGGAATACAGAGCTTGTTATAAAATACATCCTGGAAAATGATACCCATGCAAAAATTATGTTCATAAAAGCTGCAGGTGAACTCAATCTCACTGATGCTGCCCCTGCCATGGAAAAAGTAATTCTGAACGAAGAAGATGTTCCAACACTCATACAGGCAGTCCAATCACTGGGAATGCTCAGGCTTACTGATTCACTTGAAGTATTCACAACCTTTGCGAACCACTCTGATTCCAAGATAAAACATGCTGCAATCCATGCCATTGCAGAGGTAGGCGGCAAAAAAGGAATTGACAAGTTAAAATCTTTTGTTGTGGATGAAGAGGAGACATGTAAAATAGCAATTGAAGCAATTGCTAAAATACAGGATTCTTACTCTCTTAAAACCCTTACTTCATTTTTAAAATCAAAAAATACCATTGCCAGAGATACAGCCATAGATCAAATCATGAAACTTGGTGGGAAAGCAGTTCCTATATTAACTGATGCTTTTGAAAATGCTGAAGCTGACTACATGGTGCATTTAATAACTACACTTGGTTATATAGGAGATACAAGCGCTGTCTCTTATATTATAGAGATCATAAATACACAGCCAAAAGATGCAAATATCAGGCAGGCAGCATATGAAGCTATGGAAAGACTGCCCTCTAAAAAAACAGCAATCTGCCTTGCCCAGGGACTTCAGGACCCAGAGGAGAGTGTCAGAATGAGTGCAGCAAGAGCCATTGATAAAAACCTTTCAAAAGCTCTGGTTGCAGGTCTGAAAAACATTGTCCGGGAAGGCACAAAAGAATCTCAAAATGCTGTTTCTGCATTAATTGATTCTGACTCAATAAATATTTATAACTTTCTCATGGATGAAGAGACCTTTTTAAATCAAGCTGAAATCCATCTTGTTGACAGTGCTGATTTAAAAACAAGAGATCAGTTCCTTGGTATTTTAAAAGCTAAAGGAGCCAAGGGACTTGCAGACAAAATTTCAAAACAAGCTAAAGAAAAAAATAAAACTGGAAAACAAAAAGATACATCTTTTAATATTATTGTTGTGGATGATTCTAAAATGATGCTCAAGCTCTACCAGAACAAACTTACAGCCCTGGGTCATGATCCTGATCTTTTCAATGCTCCAGAAGATGTTATGCCTGCAATCAACAAGTTAAAACCTGATTTAATTATTACCGATCTCAACATGCCAAATATCAGTGGTGTTGAGCTTACAAGGGAGATAAGAAAAAAATTTACAAGACAGCAACTTCCTGTTATTATGATTACAACCCAGAGTGATTTTATTGAGGGTGAGCAGGGTGATATCACAGTTAACAACACCGTACTTGAAAAGTCAGGTATTAACAAAGTTCTTCATAAGCCTTTTACTGATGACGAGTTCAATAAGGTTATAGATAAGTTTCTGGGATAAAATAAAACTGAATACAGACTGTGTGTATGGATATTGACCCTTATACTGGTAGAATTTTTAATAATAACAAGGGACCACTCAAAAGATTATTCACTTGTAAAGGCACTTGTTCAAAAATAAAGGAATCAGAATAAATATGATAAGAAAAGCAATGCTTAAGGATATACCCTCTATTCACTCTCTGCTCATACACTTTGACAATAAGGGAGATATGCTTGCCCGCCCTTTAAGTGAACTATATGATCATTTAAGAGACTTCTGGATATGCGAAGATGAAAAGAACAATGAACTTATCGGTTGCTGTGCATTACAATTCTGCTGGGAAAATCTTGCAGAGATCAGGTCCCTTGCTGTAAAGGAAGGATACCAAGGTTCAGGTGCCGGAACCCTCCTTGTTGACAGATGTATTCAGGAAGCTTTAGTATTTAATATCTTTCAACTATTTGTTTTAACATACAGATCCACGTTTTTTAAAAAATTTGAGTTTGAAATTATAGAAAAGTCTGAGCTTCCAAAAAAAATATGGTCAGATTGCATGTTTTGCATTAAATTTCCAGACTGTGATGAGACTGCAATGATAAAACAGCTTCATGAATAAATCATCTTATATGGAAGGGGTGCATATTTCTTCACAAATGGTTTGGGCATAATACATTCTGAATATACTGTAAGCCAATTGATATCAGGGTTCATCTCTCTTAATTTTCCCCCTTCCGGTGGAACTGCGTGGATAGTGTTTACATATCTGGCATTAAAGATAGATATATAATAGTCGCCTTCTCTTGCCACAACAAAATTTTTCCTGAATTGTTGTGAGGTTATAAAAGCTGTCTGTTTTACTATATCATCCACCTGGGTTTTGGATAATTTGACAAGAACGCTTTTTGATATTCCCTGGTCACCAATTGTTAAAAGGGATCTGGATTCGCTGGAGGCAACATACACAGTTGATATTCCTCCAAATCTTTTAAAGTATTGTGCAGCAATTATGGCAGCTGTCCTTCTGCCTCCTGCCATGAGAGGTACTCCATAAAATTCAAAAAATTTCTTTTGAAGATCTTCTGCATATTTATCGCCATTTTCATATAAATCTTTTGATATATACCTCAATGCTATTGCAAGATTTTCTGCAGCTTCTGCTATGGGCCAATCAATACGAACATGGAAGTGAGTGAGTGCATATCTCACTTTTTTCAATGTATTACGCTGGATCAATAGTGCATAGTCTACGGACAGCATTGATTCCAAAAAAGAGAAGAATCCATCTGTCTCAAAATATTTAATCTGTTTTTCAAATTTTTCAATATCTGGGAAACTATGGTGATCAAGCAGGTTTGCCTTGGTTGTTTTATTCACATCAAAAAAACGAATATATTTTTTATGAATAGCTTTTTTAATGCTCTCTTCAAAAAAGACCAAAAGAAATGAATTTTGAGCTTCAAACTCTGTGCTGGGTATTCTCGCCCTGGGTTTAAGCTCTCTAGCTTCAACAAAGGGATAAGGCATTTTCTGACGAATAAAATTATTATAAGAATCCACAAGGGCATACTTTAATATAAAATGGTCAAGTTCGTCCCGCAAAACTTCATAGAATGACCTGCGTAATTTGTCTTCCCAGCTCAATTCATATCTTGTATTAAAAGTCATTGTTTTACCTCTTTTCAGTTTTTTTGTAATGCTTTTACACCGGGTAGCTGTTTTCCTTCCATAAGATAAAGAAAAGCACCCCCTCCTGTGGAGATATAACTGATCTTATTGTCAACATTACATTTTTTTACAGCAAGTCCTGTGTCGCCGCCGCCAACAATTGAGAAAGCTCTTGATTTGGCAACAGCCTGGGCAACTTTTTTTGTTCCGGCAATAAAGTTATCCATTTCAAATACACCCATGGGTCCATTCCATACAATTGTACTGGCATCAGCCAATGCTTCTGCATAAAGCCTGGAAGTTTTTGAACCTATATCAAGTGCCAGAAAGTTGTCTGGAATATCATCAAGTTCAACTTCTTTTATTATAGCATATTTGTCAAATTTTTCAGCAACAACAAGATCAATGGGTAAAAAAAGCTCAACTCCACTTTTTTTGGCCTGTTTTACAATATCAGCAGCAGTTTTTACAAGATCATTTTCAACTAAAGAGCCTTTTGTATCAACGCCCTGACTTTTAAGAAATGTATTTGCCATGGCACCGCCTATAATCAGTTTATCAACAAACTTTAACATATTTTGCAATGCTTCAAGTTTGCCAGATACTTTTGCACCACCAATGATTGCGACCAATGGTCTTTTTGGGTTCTCAATGGAATCATAATAAGAGTTCAACTCTTTTTCAAGTAAAAAACCTGCTGCTGCTACAGGTGCAAATGCAGGAATACCTGTCACAGATGCTTGATCACGATGGGAAACTGCAAAGGCATCATTGATATATACATCACAAAGATCTGCAAGCTTTTTTGCAAACACCGGGTCATTGGATTTCTCCTGTTTATGAAAACGCAAATTTTCCAACAATAGAATCTCACAATTTTTTAACTGCCCTGCTCTGGCTTCTACTTTTTTCCCAACACAATCATCCATAAAACCAATTTTTTGATTCAACAATTCAGAAAGCCTGGCAGCAACAGGTGCAAGGGAAAGTTTTGCTATCTTCTCCCCTTTTGGTCTTCCCATGTGAGATATCAATATTATGCTCGCATTCTGATTTTTCAAATATTCAATCAAAGGCAGTGTTGCTCTGATCCTGTTATCATCAGTGATGTTCTGATTTTCATCCATGGGAATATTATAATCAACTCTCACCAGTACTTTTTTGTTTGACACATCAACATCTTTTACTGATTTCATTTTATTTGCTCCTTAAACGATTTAGTTGCTTTTTTCTGGACCATCTCTCAAAGAAACCAATGGTTCCAGCTTTAGTGCCTCTTTTAAGCAGCTCTTCTTCTACTCCCCTGCCCTTTGATGTTAAAAGAGCATTTTTTAAACAATCTGTTTTATGGAGGCATTTATACCTGCAATAATGTGGAGTTTCCCTGAGATTGGTCTCACCCATTGGAAAAACTGTTTTAATATCTCCATAACAATCTGGCTTACAATTCAAATCAACTGCTGATCTTTCAAATCTATCTGGTTGTTCTGATTTTCCTGGTTCTTCTGAAAATTTTTTCTCACCAGAATTATTAATTTGATTACCAGTTTGCTTTTTCAAACTCTTCTTTGAATTCATTTATATATCCATTTTCATGAAAACTATAAAAATCGTCCCCACCTGTTATCAAATGTTCATGCACAACAATTCCAACATAGTTCAATGCGAAAACAAGCTTTCTGGTTATGGCAATGTCACCAGGAGATGGTGCTATATCCCCTGAAGGATGGTTATGGGCAAAAATTATAGTTGCAGCCTTGTGGTGCAAGGCTTTAATAATTACTTCTCTTGGATAGACTGAGCTGGAAGTTAAAGTCCCTTCAAACAAAATTTCAGATGCTAAAACTCTGTTTTTTGCATCAAGAAATATCCCGACAAAGCACTCTCTTGTTCTATTACCTATTGCATGGTGCAGATATTTTATCAAATCATGGGGATTTTTTACAACATCCTTTGCAATTATTCTCTTTTCAAGATACCGGTCTGCAACTTCCTTGATCAGTTTCAGCCCCAGAACATTTTCCTTGCCAACCCCTCTTATCTGCTGAAGTTCTTCTATATCTGCTTCAAAAACAGATTGCAAAGTTTTAAATCTCTTTAACAGCTCTTTTGCACTCTCTTTACAATCTCTTCGTGGAGTATTTAATATAAGAAGCAGTTCAATTACTTCATAATCTAAAAACCCTGCAAGTCCGCCTTTCAAAAACTTCTGTTTTAGTCTTTGTCTGTGTCCTCCACCTTTATGAGCTGATTTAGCCATTCTCCCATCAATTTATCTTACGAAGATGAAGTATCTCCATTGTCTTCTGGTTCTTGATCTTCTCCCAACTCTTCTTCTGACAGGTCTTCTTCTGGTTCTTCTTCCTGCTCCGGCACCCTGCCTACTGCAATAAGCTTCTCTTTCGGATCACAATTTATAAGTTTTACACCATGGGTATTTCTACTGATAATTGACATTGCTTTTACAGGGGTTCTGATAAGTTTGCCTTTATCAGTTATCATCATAATTTCTTCTGTATCATCGACCACAAGAAGAGACACCATCTTCCCATTTCTCTCGGAAGTCTTTATTGAAAAAACTCCTTTTCCTCCTCTGGTCTGGGTTCTATACTCTTCTATAAAAGTCCGTTTACCAAACCCATGTTCTGTAACACAAAGAAGTGTTGTGCCATGGGAAAGGATTTCCATTCCCACAATAACAGCACCAGAACCAATGGTCATGCCCTTAACTCCCATGGAACCTCTGGCAGTCTCCCGGACATCGTTTTCGTTAAATCTTATGACTTTACCTCCATTTGAACCTAGAACAATATCATCGTTGCCATTGGTAATGTTTGCTGCAATAAGTTCATCCCCATCAGCAAGTTTGATACCGATAAGACCTCCTGCTCTGGGTCTTGAATAAGACATAAGGCTTGATTTTTTTACCCTGCCTTTTTTTGTAGCCATAACTACAAATCTATCTTCAATAAATTCAGGTACTGTTAATACAGTGGCAAGTTTTTCCCCTTCGTCAAAATTTAAAAAATTGACAATTGCTTTTCCAAGACTTGAGCGCCCGGCTATTGGCAATTCATAAACTTTAGACTGATATACTTTGCCCATATTTGTAATAAACATAAAGGTATAATGGGTTGATGCTACAAAAAGATGCTCCACATAATCATCATCTTTTGTTGCCATAGCTTTTTTACCCTTACCACCGCGGCGCTGTTTTGAGTAAAGAGTTATGGGATTTCGCTTGATATAACCACTTTTGGTTATGGTAACAACCATATCTTCTTCTGCTATCATATCTCCAATATCAATGTCGCCGACTGCATCTATAATTTCAGTACGCCTCTCATCTGAATACTCATCCTTCAGCTCAGAAAGTTCGTCCTTTATTATCCCCTTTACAATCTCAGTGCTTGCAAGAATCTCTTTATACCATGAAATATCTTTTAAAAGAGAGTCATATTCCAGATCAATCTTTTCTCGCTCAAGGGCTGTAAGTCTCTGGAGACGCATATTGAGAATTTCCTGCGCCTGGATCTCGCTTAAATTCAATTTTGCAACTAAACCGAACTTTGCCTCCTCGGGTGATTTAGAAGCACGGATAAGCTTTACAACATCATCAAGGTTATTTAAAGCTATTTTTAACCCTTCCAAAATATGGGCTCTTCTTTCAGCCTTGTTTAAATCAAATATGGTTCTTCTTGTAATGACATTTTTTCTATGCTCAATAAAGTGCTCAAGAATATCTTTTAAAGTTAACAGCTCAGGTCTGTCATTTACAACTGCAAGAAAGATTATTCCAAAACTTGACTGCATACTTGTATGCTTATAAAGCTGATTTATTACAACATCTGCAATCTGATTCTTTTTAAGCCCCACTGCCATACGCATGCCCTGGCGATCTGACTCATCTCTCACATAGGAAACACCCTCAATCACTTTTTCCCTTACTAAAACTGCTATTTTTTCAACAAGTTTTGCCTTATTTACCTGGTAGGGAAGCTCAGTTACAACAATTGTCTCCTGTTTTGTCTTTTTATTCTCTTCAACTCCAAGCCTTGCCCGCATGTGGATGACACCTCTGCCTGTTGTATAGGCATCAACTATCCCTTTTCTCCCGGATATAAAACCATATGTCGGGAAATCAGGACCTGGAATATATTCCATCAGTTCCGGGATATCCATCTCAGGCTTATCAAGCAGAGCAATTATTCCCTGGGTCACTTCACCTAGATTATGTGGAGGTATATTAGTAGTCATTCCAACTGCAATTCCCGAAGAGCCGTTTACAAGCAGGGCTGGAAATTTTGTTGGAAAAACCACGGGTTCTTCCAGGGTCTCGTCATAGTTAGGTTGAAACTCAACAGTCTCTTTTTCAAGATCAGCCAGCATCTCATGGGCAATCTTTTTCATCCTGACTTCAGTGTATCTCATGGCAGCAGCAGAGTCACCGTCAACAGAGCCAAAATTTCCCTGTCCATCCACAAGTATATATCTTAAGGAAAACTCCTGTGCCATTCTGACTATTGTATTGTAAACAGCTGAGTCACCATGGGGATGGTATTTACCAATCACATCACCAACAATACGTGCAGATTTCTTGTGTGGTTTATTATAATCATTTCTCAACTGCTGCATTGCAAAAAGAGCTCTTCTGTGGACAGGCTTTAAACCATCTCTGACATCAGGAAGCGCTCTTCCGATAATTACACTCATTGCATATTCGAGATAGGATTGCTGCATTTCTGTCTCGATATTAATATGACTCACTTTTTTATTTTCTACCATCAAATCTAAGACTCCAATTTTCTAATCTTTTTTGTTATTAACCTTATCAGGCTCTATCAACACCTGATAGTTTGCAAAATAAATTTCAGATAAAGTAAAAAACAAACTTATTATTAAGGGACCATAAATAATCCCAAGTACTCCATAAATTTTCAGACCACCTATAATTGAAAAAAAAACAATAAGCGGATGCATTCTAACACGGTCACCCATCACTTTTGGTTTGAATAGATATTCAACACTCCAGGAGAGAATTCCATAAAAAATAATCAGAAAAACCCCTTCTAAGGTTCGCCCCTGAAGTATAAGCAGAACAGCGGCAGGCACCAGGACAATTCCAATTCCAACAATGGGTAAAAAGGCAAGGAAAGCCATAATAACACCCCACAGGAATGGAGAGTTCAAACCAAGTGCCACAAATGCACATCCTCCTAAAAATCCCTGGATCAGACCACCCAGACCATTGCCTAAAAGAACAGCTCCGGACATATCCATAAATTTTTCCAACAGCTTTTCATTATCCTTATCTGGCAGGGGTGAAAGGTCATTGATAAAAGCAATAACTTTTTCATTGTCCAATAAAAAGTAAAAAACCACAATAAGCATAAAACAGAAATAAAAAATAAATTTAAAGAGGTTAGATGCTATAAATCTTGCCTTTTCAAACAGAAAAAACCCAACGGTCTTCCCAAGTTCAGATACCGGGTTTATAAGTTGATCAAAGGATAATTTTTGCTCAATTCCGGCAAGTGAAATCAGATTGTTCAACCTATCCAGCAATTGGGTATCTTGGATTAGTCCCTTGAGCTGGTCATTAAGAACAGCATCTTTGCCCATAAGATATAAGTCAAATGCCTCTTTTGAAACAACTCCAATGAAAAAAAGTACAGGGATAAATACTATGAAAAAGATAAACACACAGATAATTAAAGAGGCGATTGAAGGCTTTATTTTTTTTATTAAAATCTTATAGAAGCTATGGAAAACCCCGGCACAGACCATTCCAAGTATAAGAATAGAAAAAAAGGGTGCGATGAGCTTTCCTGTAAAAAATAATGAAACAGAAAAAAGCACCAGAAAAAAAAAGAACACAGCTTTTTCGGAAGAATTTTGCCCCAAATCATCACCATTTAATCAGACAAACTTGTTAAAAAGGAGAGGAAGAAACCATAGCAAGCAAGCCAAGCATAAAAAACCAAATTAAAAATAAATACTAAAAACAAATAAAGATGGCTTTAACAAACCTTAAAAAGACTCAATCTAACAACAGAGGATCAGGCTCGGTTTTTCTAATTTATTCACTGATTACCTTCTGATTGCTTTCTGATTGCTTTCTGATTGACCCCATAGTTAGTCTTTGATTAATCCCAATGCCACAATAACCAAAAGGATCTCAAAAATAATAACTTGAGTATAGCTTCCAAAAAAATGAAACACAATTCCACCACCAACTATCGCAGGCACCATGGTATATATTAAAATACCCAGCTTCCTTGGAATATCCATAATAAAAGCACTCCATTATATAAATTATCTAAACATTAAAATCACTTATCTTAAAACTTATTATTATTATCATCTATCTTTACCCAAGTAAAGATAAATCCGTATCATTTCAATTCGACAATCTCTGCATTGATTTTATTCTCAGCAATATAAAGAAAAGCAATTGTAGGGCTGTTATTATGCTTTGGGAATGTTGCACTTCCAGGGTTAATATAAAGCACACTTTTTTTTGATTCAATTAATGGTATGTGTGTATGTCCTGTAATCACAACATTGAAACCTTTTGCATCGGGTTCTATATCCAGCATATGTTGAATATGCAGTATATATATAAAAACCTGCCCCAATTTAATTGACTCTGTCGGGTTTAATTCAGACGTAAGTTCTCCAAAATCCATGTTCCCCTTAACAGCTGTCAGAGGGGCTATTTTTTTTAAATTGTGAAGCACATCTGTACCACATATATCTCCAGCATGGATAATATGATCAACATCTTTAAATAAATCTAAAACTTCAGGGTTCAATTTGCCATGGGTATCAGAGATCACACCGATTTTATATTGTTTTTTATCCATTTTTTAAGCTTTAAATTGCATTTGTCTTAATTAAAAAAACAGCTGCATGCAATACTCCCGGCAAACAGCTGTTTTATAATACTTAAAATATTATCTTTCAATCACCATTGCCATACCCATGCCACCGCCAATACACATGGTTATGAGTCCGGTGGAATAATCTTTTCTTTTCATCTGATTTACTGCTGTTACAACCTGTCTCGCACCAGTGCAGCCTATTGGATGACCCAGGGATATTCCACTTCCCAGTTCATTTGGTTTTTCATAATCAATACCAAGCTCTTTCATGCAGCCTATTGCCTGGGACGCAAATGCTTCATTGAGCTCAATAAGGTCAATATCACCAATTGTCATGGAAGCTTGTTTTAAGGCTCTGTTCACAGCCGGAACAACACCAATACCCATATATGCAGGGTCAACTCCACCCGATGCAAAAGCTTTAATCTTTGCAAGCTTCTCAAGCCCTAGTTCATCTGCTTTCTCTTCGGTCATTAAAAGCACGGATGCTGCAGCATCGTTAATACCTGAAGCATTCCCAGCAGTTACACTCCCATCTTTCTTAAATACAGGGCGCAGCTTTGAGAGCTGTTCCATGCTTGTTTCCATTGGACGTTCATCTTTATCCACAATAACTTCTTTTCTTCTTGACATAAATGATACCGGAACAATCTCTTCAGCAAAAGTTCCGTCATTAACTGCACCAAAGGCTCTCTGGTGACTTAATAGCGTAAGTTTATCCTGCTCTTCCCTTGAAATACCATATTTATCAACAATGTTTTCAGCGGTCAGTCCCATATGATATCCATAGAAAATCTCATACAGACCATCAAAAACCATGAGGTCATAAATATCACCTTTGCCGGTCAATTCCATCCTGTGACCCCACCTTGCCTTGGGCAAAGCCATGGGTGCATTACTCATGCTTTCCTGTCCGCCTGCAAGCACAACATCAGCACTTCCGGTCATAATAGATTGAGCACCTAATGCTATTGCCTTAAGACCTGAGGCACATACCTTATTAAGGGTAAATGCCGGAGTCTCCCTTGGAAGACCTGCCCTGATCATGGTTTGTCTTGCAGGATTCTGACCCTGCCCTGCCTGGAGAACATTACCCACAATAACTTCATCTATAGCAATTTGTTGTGCTGAATCATCATAATCATGTCCCTCTTTTTCAAGATCAAGAAGTCCCTGATCTTTAAGTGCATCCGGACCTAAGCTTTTTTGAAATTCACTTGCAACGGGTCTAAGCCCTGCCTTTTTAAATACTTCTCGCATGGCAAGAGTACCAAGGTCAATGGCTGACACACTTTTTAAGGAGCCTCCAAACGAACCGATTGGAGTTCTGGCTCCACTCACAATAACAACATTTCTCATCTAAAATACCTCCTGAAAATTAATTTGATTAAACAAATCAAATAGTGACAAATAAAAAAAATAACATTTAAATCAATAACTAATTGTAAATCTCATATCATAAAAATCGTATAGAAAACAAGATTTTATATTAAAACAGATAAGCTGGCAACATAAAACCAAACTAAATCATAACCTTGAAAATTCTCTTTTGAAAGATTGACATTAATGAAAAATCCATTATATAGTACTATAAATATCAGGGAAATTAAAAATTTATTCAAGTTGCAATAAAGCTGATATAAAGTGTTATGGTGTTGTGGAATATCAGAACCACTCAATTGCCGTGCCGTGCAATGGCAATATTGTTTGTACCGAGGCATTAAGATAAACAAAAGGAGATATGGTTTTACATGTATAGATCACTATATTCAGTGATAAAGCCAATAATAAACTCAAAGACCTCTGGAACACTTGATATTGTGCACTACTCAAATAATCCTGGAAGAATTTATATCTCCTCAGGAGCAATTGTTGCCATAAAAACCAACGAATTTCAAGGTACCCAGGCAGCCAGAGAAATCTTCTCATGGGTAAGCTTTCTTGCTCAATTTAAAAACAAAAAATTAAATATTCCGCCAGGCACTCCCAATAGTGCCAGACAGACCAAAAAAATCATGACCCATCTTTCCAGAATTAATAAAAAAGTTGTA
>Ga0256845_1001727_pt1 | contig 17078 bp, 15 predicted proteins | sample RiftiametaG_FD_189101 | JGI IMG/M metagenome (GOLD analysis project Ga0256845, IMG submission 189101) | Tube worm associated microbial communities from hydrothermal vent at the East Pacific Rise, Pacific Ocean - Riftia | ecosystem: Host-associated > Annelida > Integument > Unclassified ...
CGGAACTTAATTCTTTTGGGGCTAGCCCCAAAAGAATTAAAAACAATAACTTTAATGAAATTTTAGAAAACTAAGCAGTTCTATCTAGGGGAAGCTTACATCATCAATTCAGAGATTTAAATACTACTCTGACTTCAAGTATTATTATACCGAGAGTTTCTTCTGAAAGGAGAAAATATATTCCTTGTGGTTTTGTAGAAGATGATATAATAATTTCTGATTCAGCTCAAGCAATTTATAACGTTCAACCGTGGATTTTTGGCATAATTACTTCTAATATACACTTGCAATGGGTGTTGGCAGTTGGCGGTAAACTTGAATCAAGAATTAGGTATGCTAAAAATCTATGTTATAATACTTTTCCATTACCCAAAATTTCAAAAAAACAAAAAGAGCAAATCAATCTGCATGTTTTTGATGTGTTGGAAGAAAGAGAAAAACATTCAGGTAAAACCTTGGCTCAACTTTATGACCCTGATAAAATGCCTAAAGGGTTAAAAGATGCACATCATCAATTAGATTTAGCAATAGAACGCTGTTATCGTTTAAAACCATTTGAAAGTGATACAGAGCGTTTAGAATATCTTTTCAAAGAGTATGAAAAGATGATTAATAAAAATACTTTATTAGAAAAACCAAAAAGAAAGCCTAATTTATGCCAGATATAGTAAACGTAAAATACCAACGAACTGGTAAAAGCAAAAGTACCAACGAATATGGTATGAGAGAAATGCAACAAAAAGCATTTGAGGCTCGTACTGCGCAATATTTATTAATTAAAGCACCACCAGCATCTGGTAAATCACGTGCATTAATGTTTATTGGATTGGACAAATTGGTTAATCAAGATATTAAAAAAGTAATTGTAGCAGTGCCAGAACGGTCTATTGGTAGTTCTTTTGCTAAAACAGAATTAAAGAAGTTTGGTTTTTTTGCAGATTGGGAACCTAATCCCAAATACAATTTATGTACACCAGGAATAGAAAAAAGTAAAGTAAAAGCGTTTCTAAACTTTTTAGAAAGCGATGAGAAAATTTTAATATGTACACACGCTACTTTACGTTTTGCGTTTGAAGCAATAGATGAAAAACAATTAAATGATTGTCTACTAGCCATAGATGAATTTCATCATGTATCTGTAGATGGTGATAATAAGTTGGGTATTGTTTTAAGTAGTATAATGGAAAAATCTAATGCACACGTGGTTGCCATGACAGGTTCTTTCTTTAGAGGCGATAGTGTTCCCATTTTATTACCTGAAGATGAAGCGAAGTTTACTAAGGTGAAATATGATTATTACCAACAATTAAACGGATATGACTATTTAAAGTCTTTAGGCATAGGTTATCATTTTTATCAAGGGAGATATACATCTGCTATCAACGAAATTTTAGACGAGAATAAAAAAACAATCATTCATATACCAAGTGTAAACTCAGGGGAATCAACAAAAGATAAATATGAAGAGGTCAACAGGATTATTGATAGTTTAGGCGAATTAGATTATCAAGATCCAGAAACAGGTGTTTTATATGTTAAAAGTAAAACTACAGGTAAAACCTTAAAGATTGCAGATTTAGTTCACGATAACCAAAAAGATAGAGATAAAATACAAGATTATTTACGGAAAATTTCAAGTGTTGATGATATAGACATCATTATTGCCTTAGGCATGGCTAAAGAAGGTTTTGATTGGCCATATTGTGAACATGCCTTGACGGTAGGTTATAGAGGTTCATTAACTGAAATCATTCAAATTATCGGTAGAGCTACTAGAGATAGCGAAAATAAAACACACTCACAGTTTACAAATTTAATTGCACAACCAGATGCAGAAGATGATTTAGTCAAATTATCCGTAAATAATATGCTAAAGGCAATTACAGCTTCTTTATTAATGGAACAAGTTTTAGCGCCTAACTTTAAGTTTAAACCTAAATTTCCAGAAAAAGACGAGGAAGATGCAGAAGACGATGATGAAACTATAAAAATTAGAGGATTTAAATTACCGAGTTCACAAAGAGCAAAAGACATTATTGAAAGTGATATTAATGATTTGAAAGCTAAAATTATGCAAGATGACCAGATGCTTAAAGCAATGCCTGGTAATGTAGATGCAGAAGTCATTAATAATGTATTGATTCCTAAAATTATTAGAGAAACTTATCCTGAGTTATCTGATGAAGATGTTGAAGCCGTAAGGCAACACGTTGTTGTAGATTCAGTAATAAAAAATAGTTCTATTGAGGAAGTTGGGGATAAACGATTCATTCGTATGGCAGATAGCTTTGTCAATATTGATGATATTAACATTGATTTAATTGATACAATTAATCCTTTTCAAAAAGCATTTGAAATCCTATCAAAATCGGTAACTGCATCAGTATTTAGAGCTATTCAAGAAACTATTGATGCAACAAGAATACAAATGACCGAAGAAGAAGCCATTATATTGTGGCCTAAAATAAAAAATTGGATAACAAAAACAGACGAACAACCAAGTATTCAATCTTTTGACCCTCAAGAAAGACGTTTAGCGGAAGCAATTATATTTTTAAAAGAACAAAAGCGAAAAGCAGCAGCTAATGAGTAAAAAGAAAACATTAGATGATATATTTAATGATGATGAGTTTGGAATTTTAGATTCTAAGCCCAAAATTTCTAATGTAAAAACAGAAGATGAACGATTGATTGAATCGTTCCAAGAAATTAATACCTTTTTAAAAAAAAACAACAGAGAACCAGAAGGGACTAATGTAACTGAATTTAAACTTTTATCAAGATTAAAAGCATTGCGACAAGATGCTAAAAAAATTGAGATACTAAAGTCCTATGATACTCATAACCTTTTAAATACGAAAGAAGATGTTAAATCAATAGCGGACATTTTAAATGATGATGATTTTGGCATATTAGATACAGAAGAGACCTTATCAATTTTTAAATTAAAGAACGTACCAAGTACAACAGATAGAACGGAATCAGATTTTGTAGCTAGAAGAAAACCTATGAAAGAAAAGGATTTCTTGAAGTATGAAGATGAATTTAAACAAGTTCATAAAGAACTTAGAGAAGGAAATCGTTCGTTAAAAAAGTTTACAAGTTCAGAAAAGAATTTAAAAAAAGGAGCATATTATGTTTTAGACGGAATACTTTTATTTTTAGAAGATATTGATGTAGTATTAAAAGAGGTTGAACTTGCAACTGGTAATCGAGTTAGAAAAGAAGGAAGAACGAATATAATATTTGAAAATGGGACACAAAGTAATATGTTATTCAGATCATTGGGTAAACAGTTACTCGATAATGGATATATTATCACTCACAGTAGTGATACAGATGAATCAACTTTATTCAAAAATGCCAACATAGTAAATGAAGAAGATATAGAAACGGGTTGGATTTATATATTAAAATCTCTATCTACAAATCCAGAAATTGCATCCTTAAAGAATCTATACAAAATTGGGTATTCAACGGGACCTGTTAAAGATAGAATTAAAAATGCCGTAAATGAGCCTACTTATTTAATGGCAGATGTACATCTTGTTATTTCATTTAAATGCTATAATATCAATGCTCAAAAATTTGAACAACTTATCCAAAGATTTTTTGCTAAAGTATGTTTAAACATAGATGTTTTTGACAAGGATAGCAGAAGATATATGCCCAGAGAATGGTTTTTAGTTCCGTTGGGTATTATTGAAAAAGTTATTGAATTGATAATTTCGGAGCAAATAATAGATTTTCAATATGATGACATGAATCAAGTACTAATTAAAAAGTCATAAGACATGGCTATAAAAATTCAAAAATCAACAAAATGGTATAAGGTATATACTGAATTAGCTAATCTGCTTATTGATTTTAGTAATAAAAATGATAAACCTGGTGAATTCCTTTTTAAACTTTGTATTGAAGATTACAAATTTGTAGATGAAAACAATTGGATTGATAAATTTAAAAAGGATTTTAATGTTCAAAGTATAGACCCTTTTCATGTTTTTGCATCCTTTGGAGGAAATAGAAATTCAACGGAGACTAGAATTCGTAAAATTAATATTCTACTAAGAATACTTGGAGGCAAAAAATCTTTTCAAAATATAGATTTTATTGGCTGTCCATTTCCAGCAATCATTAAAATAGTTGGGGCTAGAGACCTTGAAGCGCAGGATGAAATATGGAGTTTCTTTAATAGGGTATATGCAAAAGGTCGAAGTGGCTTAAGAAGTAAGGATTTCGAAAGCTACAAATTTTGGTTTGGAATCAATTTTAGTTCGATGACTATTTTTCTATTTTGGATTCGATCTACTAACTTTCTTCCTGTAGATAAAAATACAAGTGAGTTTTTAGTGGGTTCTGGAATAATTGAGAAACCATTAGAGGGTTATAGGGATTATATGAAAGTGCTAAGAGGTATTGATAAATTTAACCCAATAACAAACACCAAGTTTGGAGTTAGTGGATTATTTAGAGAAATAGCTTTTATGTCCTACAAAGACAGACGAAAAGATTATTCTAATTATGAAATGAGTAGTCATTTTCAAAACTGGTTTAAAACCGAAGGAAGTTTATTTGAAGGTAAAAATGTAGATACATCAAAAAAAATAAGCGATAAAGAAGAAATTCATGGGAAAGATGATATAATAAAGCTTCCTAAATCATCCAATATTGGTTTCAAATTGGTAGCAATTAGGCCGTTGACAGGTTGTTTAAAAAAGTACCATACTGTACTAAATTTAGACAAACTATATTACTTTGAAAAATCATTTCTAATAGAGGGAGAAATTGTTCATTTTAACCCTGAAAAGAATGTAACAATATTTAATCAGAAAATAGGAGAAAACGCTGAATTAGGAGTAAATGTTACCGCAGTAGTAGGGAAAAATGGTTCGGGAAAGAGCACATTAATAGAGTTACTTTATAAGATAGTTAATAACATTGCCTTTGTAAATAAACAAGCATTAAAAACGAAAGAACTAAAGAAAATCGAAGGATTGTCTGCTGAATTATATTATGTTATAAATGGAAAGTTATTTAAAATCACTGTTAATGATACTGATATAAAAGTAGATTCGTTTCTATATTATTCGAATAAATTCCATTTAGACAAAGAAGCTGATATTGAATTTAATAAATCGTTTTTTAATTCTTTCTTTTATTCAATTTGTGTCAATTATTCACATTATGCATTGAATTCTTTATCAGTAGGAGAGTGGGTAAATGGTATGTTTCATAAAAATGATGCTTACCAAACACCAATGGTTATAAACCCTATGCGTACCGAAGGAATAATTAATATTAACTCAGAAAATGACTTAGTTAAAACTAGACTTCTTGTTAATTTGTTAAGCCCTTTAAGTGATGAAAAAAACCTTGGTTTTAGACGAATAACAAAGAAATTAACAGCCTATAAAATTCATCTCGATTTTGATTCAAGAAAGGGCAATGTTTTATATAAAGAGTATTTAGATAGTAAAGAAAATATAGTATACATAAAAGAGCTAAAAACTCATAAGACAACTATATTTAATAAACTAAAAAAAATATTTAATTTACCTGAGAATATTCAATCAATTAGCGATAAAACTTTTGAGGCAAATAAGAGGTACATCGTTTCAAAATTGGTCAGGATAGCCACCACTTATGGGCATTATAATAAATATTTTGATAAGAAAACTAAATCATTTGATATAGATATTTTAGATGATTTTTTAATCAAATTAAAAGATGATAATAGTCATATAACACATAAACTTAAACAATCAATAAATTTTTGGAAATACCCAAAACTTTGGGAATACAAAACTACTAGTGAGTATAAAATACAAGAGGCTAGTGATAATATTCAAATTTATCAATCGATAGAAAACTCTTATTTAGTTGTTGAATTTCTTCCACCACCAATTTTTAAACCTACTATTATATTAATTGATGAAGAAGAAAAAAATGAAGATGAAAAAGAAAGTGATTTTGAGGATCTCAGTTCAGGTGAAAAACAATTTACTCATTCCATAAGTTCAATTTTGTATCACTTAAGGAATTTAGATTCAGTACAATCAAAATTTGGTTTGGTAGCATATAAAAACGTTATGTTAATATTGGATGAAATTGAGCTTTATTATCATCCAGAAATGCAACAGCAATTTTTAAGTAAACTCCTATCTTATATTAAACATATGGAGTTAACTAATATTTCAGATATAAATATATGTTTGTTAACACATTCGCCATATATTCTGTCAGATATTCCAAGCAATAATATTCTAAAATTAGAAGATGGAAATATTATTGATTTAGAATTTGAAACATTTGGTGCGAACATTCACGATTTACTTGCTGATAGTTTTTTCCTAGAAAATGGGTTTATTGGAGAATATGCACGAGAAAAAATACAGAAATTAATAATTAATATTACCAAAGCTGATAATCATAATGATGAGATTAATAAAAGGGAAGTATGGAGAATAATTGAATTAATAGGAGAACCTTTAATAAAACAAAAATTGCGTGATATGTATTATGCAAAATATGATGATGGAGAAAAACAGCAGGAAATCAATGATCTTAAAACAAGATTAAAAAATCTTACAGAATGATTCCAATAACAAGAAATGAAGTACATCGAGATTTATTTTATGCTGAAGTATCTACTCTCTTAAAATCTGCAATTCAAAAGGTTTTAGATGATGGAGGTATTTTAAAAAACTCACCGAGACGACTGATACCATTTTCAAATCAACTAGAAGATTACCTAACGCAGATAAACGATTATGCTGAAATTAAGAACATCATTATAGCTAATCCAGAAGATCTCCAGTATCAAATTAATGCTCATTTTATTTCATTGCCACAGCTATTTAATAGAAGATCTAATGATTACGAAATTGCTTATAAAATATTTATAAAGCAATCTTATGAAAAAATTGATAAATTAAATTTCGTTAACGAAATAGGATTAAGTACTTGTCCATATTGTAATAGGAATTATACATTTTCATTAGACAGAAATAAAAAAATTAAACCAGAAATAGATCATTTTTACCCCAAATCAATTCATCCATTATTAGCGGTATCATACTTCAATCTTATACCAAGTTGTCAGACATGTAATGGAGTAGGAGTTAAAGGCAATACAAGTCCATATTTTGTTGGGCTAAAAAGTCCATATTTAATAAGTAATAGCGATTTTAAATTCAGCTATAGATTTAAACCTAATGAAGTATTCAAATCATTATATGATAATGACTCAATTGATGTTTTTTTTGAAAAAAAAATTCAACCTAATTCAGACTTATTTAGACTGGAAGACTTGTATAAAAAACATAATGATCACGTAGCGGAATTGATTGTCAAAAGCCGAGTTAAATATTCAAAAAAATACCGTGAATATTTAAAAAGTTATAAAGAGCTTAAACTCACTGATGATGAAATTAATAGAATGATATTAGGTAATTATTCAAATAAAAAAGATTTGCATAAAAGACCTTTAGCAAAGATTTATCAAGATATTGGTGAAGAATTAGGTTTGATATGATAATATTATGTAAAATAGAATCTCGATGTAAAACTTGGCCTCATAAAATTTTGGTCAAAACAATAGGAGAAATGAGCGTCCATATTTTAGGGGTCTAGCAATACATCTTGTTAATAGTTTTATCTATTCTTTAATTTCAAAGCAATCTTAATAGTTACAATGTTTCCTAAAATATAGTGAATGAGCCGTTAATTGTTTCCAAAATTATATGCAGCCTTGAATTTTTGTTTCTTTTGTTTCAAGACAAAAGATAATGAAAAAAAAAGATGAATTGAAATACTAAACTTAACAAGTGTATAGAAATTTTATGCAAGGATAACGCGGTTGAGGAAATTTTATACTCTTGTGGCAATCCACGAGAATCGTCTAAAATTTTTTATTACGTATATTTTATCGAATACGCGATTTTTAAACAGAGCAAAAAGGTTAGCTTTTATTTTGACGTTGGCAAGCGATGGATAATTGTGTTTAAAATAAATTGCCAGAGCAATTTGATTTTATAAAACAATAGAGCGCTTGGTAGCGGCTATTTTACATAACGGCAAATTATAGATACATAATGTTTTAAAAAATTCTGCGAAGCAAACCGCTTATTAGTTTAATGACCCAAGTTATAATTATTCTTATGAAAAGAATGCTTCTGGGATATTTTACATAATACTACATTATAGCTATCAAATGGATAAACCACTCTTATTAACTAAACAATACATTTGTACTATAATTTACATTATGTAAAATAAGATTTAACTTCTTCTATTATAATTTTCACACAAATTTCAAGAAAACAGAGATTCAACAACTACTATCACCATAGAATTAAATGGAACTTCAACAGATGTACATCCCAACGTATATTTACTTATAATGCGTTAGAAAACATAGTTGTTATGGGAAATATAGGGTCTAATATAAATTAACCTATTTTTTCATTCTAAAAAAGCCTGATATTATTCATGAACAATATCAGGCTTTTTTTAATATAACTCTTGTTTATTCATCCAACGAAATTTCTTTGTTTACTCCGTTAGGATATGTCAATGTGGCCAAATCATCACAGCTACCATCTCCAAAGTCAACAGTAACTGTTAACCCATTTTTAGCAAGTGTCATCACTCCAGATGTAATGTAGGTACATGATACATTGCCTTCTAAAGTTTCTGTGACATTAACATTATAAGTGTCATTGTTGACCCCTATCTCCCAATTTCCAGAAATAGTGTACAATATGCTTTCTAAGCTGACACCAATGGTAAATCCAAAATTCTGGGTACCTGTTACTGTAATAACATCTTCATTTTCAAGAACAACCGTCACATCACTCGTTACACTAAATGAAAAGGATCCTTCTTCTGAACCAATAACAAAATCAAAACTACGGGTACCATTAATTAGGATATCCCCTACCGAAAAATCAGTGTACGTAGCAGTAAAAGAAGTGATTTCCTGTGCCATAACATACGCTACACTTACGGTACCATTTAAAATCTTACCATCACCAGCATCGCAATCATTAAAGGTAAGTACAAATCCTGTGTCAGAATACACACCTACATAGCACTCAGGCATTTTCTGTGTTTTTTTATTTGCTGTAGTATTGTTGTCCATGAACACATCGGATAGTATACTATCTGCTATTCCGGCAATATCATCCACTTCTACTATAGTTTTTACTTCAGCTACTGTAATTTCCTGAGTATTTATGCTTTCATTGTCCTTGCTACAACCAATGGCCAAAACCAAGGAGAATAGATACACTACGCTTTTAATAAGATTATTTTTCATTATAATTAATTTGGGTTATGCTGCTATTAACGTTTAGCTGCTATTTTTAGTGTTTTCTATGTAACTTACTCGATGACTGGCTACCTCTATATTTTCTGATTTCTACCCAAACATGTGTTTTTAGCAGTTTTGTATTGATTCATTACAGAATTTAGATGCAATAGTTGCGGCTCAAATGCTTCTGTAGCAGTTCGTTCAGGAGCTACTTCAATCAATTTAATTACAGAACCTTTATTTTTAATTGACGGAACGGCATTTAATGGTTTCTTTTCAGAATTGACCAGTATTATAAATGTAAATGATGTGAAATCTATTCGGGTATATAAAGATGTTTCCGATATAGCCATGTATGGCGTTCGTAGTGCAAATGGTATTATTGATATAAGATTGAAATAGCTTTTTACTTCTTTTTTTTTGAAAACATCCAAGGGATTAAATCAGGTTCATTAAATGCTTTTATAAAAGATTGTCCATGATTAGCCCCTTCATATTCCGTATATTTTACATTGGCGTCAGCATCTGAAAGTAATTTGTACATGGTACGGGAACCTTCCACAGGGTTACCATTATCCGCTCCACCATGAAATATCCAAAAAGGAATATGCTTTATGTTCTCTATTTGTGCAGGGTCAGAATACCCGGCCATAGGCACCGCGGCAGCAAATAAATCTGGTCTTCTGGCCGTATATTCCCAAGTGCCAAAACCACCCATGGATTTCCCTATAAGATAGACTCGGTCTGCATCAATAGGCAAAGTGGCAATCATTTTATCAATGAGTTCCAAAGTGGCCGCTCCAGATTCTGATGGTGAAGGGTTCATGGTATAAGAACCATCCTCCCCTAGCCCTAAAAATGGAGTTTCAGGTGTATTGCCCACCCATTTAGCCCATTCTTCATTTATGGTTTTAGCCGAACATTGTGGTGCAAGTACATAGCTGGGATATTTAGCTTGCATATTGGGAGCCACCAAAGACATTTCATTCATAAAAAGACCAGTGCCTTTATATATTTGTGAGCCATTATCTGTACCACGGTCTCCTCTACCGTGCAAAAAAATAACAAGCGGAATTTTCTCTTGATGTTCATCTTCTGGGCTATATAATCGATATGGCATTTGCATTCCATTAGAAGCCAAAAATGTATTTTTTGTCAATACACTGTCTATATTAGCAGCTACCCACTCTAAAGTTTCCACATTGGATAGCTCTTTCAATGCTTCTATGTTAACAGTGCTTTCTTTCTGTTTACAGGAGACTAATATTGACAAACAAATGAAGAGTAATGATAAATAACGCATTATTTTATGATTAGTTAGTTGATTACTAAAGTAATGAAAGATAAAGTTTTAATTCTGAATTAAGATTATATTAAACATATTTCATTGAAACCCTACATTATTTTGGTGTCCAAAAAGAATCACCGGCTTCAATAAGTTCTATTGGGATTTCGTTGATGAAATTTTTAAGCCATTCAGCACAGTAATCCATTCCTGTTTCCTCAGAATTTGCATGTCCTATGATTATAAGCGCTTTCCTTTTACCTATATTCACAGCATCACGCACATATTCCACTGTTTCCCATTCGTTTGTCTCCCCAATAATCAATACTTCTACATCACCCCTTTGTAGACTTCTAATTTGAGAGGTATATTTCTTGCAAACGCCCTCCTGGAACAACATACTCGTAAGGAAGGGCTAATTCTGGAAGAGTGTGCAAAAATAGCATTGGGCTCTCTGGTTAGTTTGCCGAATATAATGGCAAAAGTAATGCGGAGCATTTTTATATGAGATTCTTTATTTTATGCTAAATATAACCCAATTTGAAAGATGTCCACTAATTTGCATAATCGTATACGATATATTATTTTTGACATATGATTCAAAAGATAAATTTTAGAGATCAGGTACGGCTACATCTTTTAAAACAAATGCAAAAAGGAGAATTGCGCTTAGGAAAGACCATAAATCTAGCGTCTTTGGCCAGGCATTTGGATGTTAGTGTCACCCCTATTCGTGAAGCATTGACACAGTTGCAACAGTCACAGATAATCAAAGCTGTTCCTAATAGAGGGTTCATTATTGCTGAACTCAACAGCCATGAAGCTAAGAATCTGTATGAGCTTGTGGCCAATATGGAAGCTTTGGCCATGGAAGAGTCAGAATTTGATGAAACGGCCTTGATCAAGCTTAAACAGCAACAAGAAATTTTCATGGAATCCAATACAGCTTTGGAACAAGTAAATGTTGATATGGAATTTCATCGTTTGTTGAGTTGTAACTATAAAAATGAAATGGCACAACAGATTTTGTTGGATTTAAAAACCCGAATATTTTTTTATGAAAGAGAATTGGCCAATGAAGTTGAGTTTTATAAAAACGCACATAATCAACACGACTCCATTATTTCTGCCATTGAAGAGAACAACAGCCCTACTGCTGCTTTGATTCTTAAAATGAACTGGTTGCAAAGTTTGGGATATATTCAAAAATTATTGGAACCAGTTGCTCTTTAATATTATTTATTAAACCAATAGGTTAATTTTAAGGTAAGAGACCAATTTCTACCAGTATAGGGAGAAAGCATATGGTTATTGGTATAAACCAAAAATAAGTCTGAAGCTGGTTTGTACCGCCATTGAAACCTTGAGTTTAGGTTAAAGTTTTTAGATTGTTCGTTGTATTGAAACAAGGTAGAAAAAAACAGTTTATTGGTAAAAGTGACATCCACTTCTGACCCGATTAACCAAAATTCGGTCGTGTTCCATGGTTCTGGCAACTTAATGTTGTTATAGCTCAACGCAGTACTTATGTTTACGTAAGGTTGAAAACGATAGCCTATCTCAGTTGTGAGATTCATTCTATCACCATCTACATAATACCCTCCAATACGGCCACTTATATCATAAGTAAACATACTTTGTGGTTTGGAACTATAACTAAACCGCATCGCGTTCCAACTATGTTTTGTCCCTACATTAAGTGAATCTTTATCTGTTCTGGTAGGGTCAAATGGAGACAATAATTCTACATATTCATCAACCATTTCTACACTAAGACTGCTTCTGTTACGGAAGTTTAAAAGATATTCCAGCGTGTTTTGGTTGTCCGTTTTCTTCATGTTTTCATTAAAGAAATAGCTGGTATTCAATACAGGCCCATGACTTAATATTTTACCTTTATTAGGAAAAAATAAATACCCAACAAAGGAATTCACGTTTATATATCCGTTTCGTGGTACAAAACCTACCTCTGCGGTGTATGTCTCACCTACTGATTCTTCTTGGACCCTCCAATTCCATTTTCTGCTCTTGTATTCAAGATGTGCAGCTTGTGTAATGCCACTATTTTTTTCATTTGGTGAGAAGGACTTAAGAAAAAAGGCCTTCCCTGCCCATAAATTATTGGAAGAGGCCAAATTATATTCCAGCCCAAGATTTCTGTTAAATTTTGAATAAACGTTCCGTATGGAGTCTGTGTCTTGTGGATAACGCAAGGATTCCTTGTCTACAAACATCAACCCGATACTAGATCTGCTAAAAACTTTTCGTTGCAAGGAAACCACTCCAAAATTTTGATTTGGAAGACCAGAGCTTTCTATGCTTTCTGTTTGCATGTCCATGATGCCCAAACGCCACTTTTCATTTATATTTCCGCTTATTCTGGCTCCTGCAGTGATAGGCACTCCAAGCCCTATTCTTCTTGAGAAAAAAGGGCGAATGGTTGGGTATCCAAAATTGGCGAACAAATCACCATTTTCTAAAAAGAACTGGCGCTTTTCTGGAAAGAAGAGTTCATATCTATCCAGATTGGTAACTTGGCGATCTACCTCTACCTGAGAAAAATCTGGGTTAACGGTCAAATCTAAATTAAGAGAAGAAGTAAGACTTATTTTTATGTCCCCTCCAATTTTTGTCTCATTGGATGTTGCTCCTTCAAAATCAGTACTTGTTTCTCCCAGTATATAAGGTATTATAGAAATATTGGTGCCAGGCGATGGTGGTGGCGCATCCCAAACCAATACTCCAGAGTATGCCATGGACGAAGAAGGAAATTGCCGAGGTACTGGTGTCCAGCTAGATTTTTCACTTGCTTTAAGGTCTAACCTGCTGAAATTGATTCCCCATTCCGTTACCCCATCTTTATATCTGATTGATTTAAAAGGAACTGCCATTTCAAAAACCCATTTTTCCTCATCCTGTTTCACTTTAGAAACCCATTTGGTATCCCAGTTAAGGTCTATTTTTGAACCTTCATACATGGTGCCGTCCCATTGTGCTCCCGCAGCATTGGAGCCAAAGGAAAACCCTGTGGTCTGGTTATTGAAAGGGTCCAGGAACAATAAAAAGTTGTCGTTTTTTCCAAAAGAAAAATCCCGACGTAAGGATTCAACATAATAGGGTCCTGGAGTACTTTTGTAAAACGTGGCCACCAGATAAAGATTTTTATCATCGTAGGTCATTCTAATCTCAGAATGCTCATTGGCTTTTCTATCGTCCATGGGCAAGATCATAAAAAAATCATCAGCTACATCTGTATTTTTCCATGCGGCATCGTCCGCTATACCGTCTATGGTTATTGGTAAAGTGGTTTTTTTGATATGTAAACGAAAATTGTCATTCTTTTTTTGAGCATTAGCTTGCATCATTATGACCATCATTAGGCCTCCTAAAAAAAATTTCATAAATGCTTTAAAATGTTTTGGTTTTTGTTTGTTTTGGTATAATAAAAATAATGCTTTTACTTGGAAAGACAATTGAAATGCAGTCATTTTTCTACCTAGACCTGACAGGTTTGAAACAATAGTTGGTTTATAGGAATTTTTAGTTCTCTTCATCCAATCTCTCCAAGATGTGGGCAACGCTGTTTAACTTTTCTTTGCTACGTTTTATTACCCAACGAGTAAAGAAAATAAAGAATATGAGCCCAAAAGGCAGGCTTATGAGTATGGACTTCATTTTTTCAGCTGATAAAATATTTTCCCCACCCATTAATTTAGCAAATACAACTGAGGAGGTCAGCAAAAGAGCAAACCCTAAATAAACACTAAGTTTTTGAACATTCAAAAATTGCTGTTTTCCTTTTGCAAAATCTGTCAATGCCTGTTTGTAATCGCTCTCAATTATATTAACACTGTCCATTTGTTTTATAGCTTTAAAAGAAAGTATAGGCAAAATAATGATGACCAGTAAACTTATTGCTCCACAGACCCGTAAAGGCCAAGTGTCCAGTTCATGAAAATGAAACAAGATCAATAAGGCCACAGCTAAACATACCAGTCCTCCAAAAATTTCTGGGTATTTAATTTTGTTCATTCGGTCTCTATATTGTTGTTGTGTCATTTTTAATATAACCTCATTGGTCAATTTCTTTTGTTTTTCTAATTCAATGCTCATTTCTGACCATATGCTTTGTATTTCTGTTATATCCATGACTTATTTCTTTAGTATTTGAGATTTTAATTTTTGTTTGACCCTAGAGATCCGAGTGCCTATATTGCTTGGGGTAAACCCCGTGATTTCAGCAATTTCCTCATACTTTTTTCCTTCTAATAACAATAACATGATTCCTTTTTCAAGGACATTCAATGAATGTATGTGTTTGTACAACGTTTTTAACCGCTGTTCAAATTCATCATCGTAATGGTCTGTTTGTTTTAACACCAATTGATCTATTGGTACTGAACGGGGCATTCTTTTTCTTTTCTTTAACTGGCTAATGGCCGTGTTCATCCCTACCCTGTACATCCAAGTACTGATCTTTGCCTCGTTCCTGAACGAATCATAGGATTTCCAAAGTTGATATACAATATCCTGGAACAAGTCCTTCTGGTCTTGTTCATTATCGGTATATATAGTGGTTATTTTAAAAATCAGCCCTTCGTTCTCTTTTATGACTTGAGCAAATTCATTTTCCTTACCCATTTTTGGCAATGTATTTTCTTGTTAGTACACAGTGTATCTAAAAAGTCACAAAAAATAGCAAAAATTGAAGTGAATACATTGCATTTATTGGAAGTTTTAGCAATGATTAAAATACATAAATAGTTGGCATGACAACATTTAGGGGCATTCTCCGTTTTTATAATCCCAAACTACCGATTATGCAGTACCTAAACAAAGAGATTGAAAAGTTGGCCAAGAAAAAGACGGGTAATTCCCTAATTAAAAAACAATATTCCTGTGGTATTTTTCAGGATTTGGGAATAAGTACCATGCTTACCGAACAAAGTTTGGATTCGGAAGCATAGTACCATAATACTACTAAATAGATTTACAGTTTTGGAAAAAGGCTTTTGTCCAACCCTGGAATAAGCCTCAAGGCATTTCCATAGTATACTTTCTTTAGTACAATGTCCGGCAATCCCAATCCATACATGGCCCAGAACGCATGGTATTTCTTGTAATATGGGAAATACTCATCATTGGTCTCCAAGACCCTAAAATAAGTAGGGAACTCTTCTGGTTTCCAACTATCTTTCCCAAAAAGGATACGATTTTGATATTTTACAAAGAAGGCGTGTGCCTGTTTTGGTTGTCTTCCCAATTCTGCAATAACGGCAGCTATACCAACATTCATATTGGGTATTTCATCCAATAGGGCGCTTAATTTACCCAGATCATTGGCATACCAGCCCATATGCGCATTAATGAAATTGGTCTTGGGATGTTTCTTGAACATATTGTGCTGCTCTTCTATAATCTGTTCCCAAGGCGCAGGGTCAGTTGCAGAACGTTTTCTGCGTTGATGTGTTTTAAGTTCTAACCAACGCTCATTATCCGCATCAAATTCGTCCCAAAAAGGTTTTGGATCGGCAGCGTGTATCAATACGGGAATGCCCAATTCGCCACATTTTGCCCAGATTGGGTCAATGCGCATATCGTCTATCGCCAAACGATTCCCGTTCACATCTTTATTGTACAAGCCAAGGCTTTTGTAGATTTTAAGGCCTTTTGCCCCGTTTTTAACATCTGCTTCCAATTGTGCCACGGCCTTTTCTGTCCAACCGGGATAACCAACACTATCAAAACTTACATTTGCAAATACAACAAATCTATTAGGATAGCTCTCATTGATATGCTTTACAGCATTTGTAATCCTATCTCCATTGCCACCACTAAGATTGACCATGATGCCTTCGTTCAACCCATCCATAAGGCTTATCAGTTCAGATAAATCTCTGGAATCCATATTCCGTTGATGACTGTGCACATCTATAAACGGAAATTTAGATTGTGTTTTTTCATTTTTGGGCACAACCAAAGTAGAAGTTGGGTTGTATTCTTCAAAACTCATTTCTTGGGAATATGATTGAAATCCTACTACTCCAAAAATAAGTAATGATAATTTTAATTTACTGGTTATCATGATTTTTAATGGTTTAATTTTTAGTGTTACTTTAATATGTTTTGATATTCTTTTTTTGTGTCTATATCCAATGTTTTCCCCTTTGGATCAATACTTTGTACATCATTGATATGTATCTCCAGAATTTCCTTGGCCCCATTGTCCCCACTTAATTGGGACAACTCTTCAAAATAATTGGAATCAAAAATAGCGGGAACTCCTGCCCTATTTTTATATGAGGTAGCCGTAATTCTTTTGTTGTTTTCGTTATGAACCTTGATGACATTAGATACATAGTCAACATCAATAAATGGTTGGTCTGCCAACATAATTAAACAAGCGTTATAATGCATCTCGCTATGTATTAAGTGTTGAACTCCACGTGCAATGGAAGTCCCCAAGCCCATTTCCCA
>Ga0256845_1001728_pt1 | contig 17078 bp, 11 predicted proteins | sample RiftiametaG_FD_189101 | JGI IMG/M metagenome (GOLD analysis project Ga0256845, IMG submission 189101) | Tube worm associated microbial communities from hydrothermal vent at the East Pacific Rise, Pacific Ocean - Riftia | ecosystem: Host-associated > Annelida > Integument > Unclassified ...
TGGACAATAACCAAAATGGTGTATTTCTAAATCGGGGTTAACCCTTACTAAATGCCGTAAGTTCACTATTTCACAACTCCTACTGCATAAGTCGGGTTAAACAATTAAAAGTTCATTTAATTTTAATGAAGCCTGTTAAGTCTAATCATTTATAACAATGAAGTTTATAAAAATTCTTACGGTTATATAGTATTATTCAACTTCAACCAATTCATTTTGCGGAAGATACCACACAAACCCGTTAACACTCTTATTTTCAATTGTTTTTATTGTATTAATATACTCTTTTACCTGATTAATATGCTCATATTTTTTGTTTGAAGTAAATTTATAGTCAACAACAATAATTTTATTGTCGTTTTCCATCACCCTGTCTGGACGCTTTAATTCTCCGCTTGTAGTCAACAATGTTGTTTCGTTCAATATTTTATACTCTCCCGAAAACCACGGCTTTACACTGTTTGAATTTAAAATTTGTGTAAGTTGTTTCTTAAATTCGGCTGTATCGGGCAATAAAACGGCAGAATCAACACTATTTACGGCAGAATCAATATCATTAACGGTAATAATATTTTCCATTATTTTATGAAACACTTTCCCTCTGTTTAACGATTGAGTTCTTTCTTCGTTATCATTGGTAAACAGGTCTTTTGCCGACAAACGCAAACGTAAATTGCGATTATTAACATCTATTGCTTCAAACTTTTGTTCATCGCTTCGGGATACTTTACCGGCACTTTCTTCAACAAGTTCGCCGGTTCTGAAAATCAAAGGGTCGTCACTTTGATTATTTATTGCTATATCGTTACTGTTTACCGCTGCATACAGAATATCGGATATTTTTGTAAAATTATCACTCTTCGGCAATGCCGCAAATATATACAATGCCTCTGCCGCACGTGTTACCGCTACATAAAAAAGGTTTATATTGTCAATAAAAGCCATTGTTCTTTCAGTAAAATAATCGTTTTGAAATTTAGTGTTAATCAACGATTGCGAATATCTTACGGGAACAGCCGAAAAATCGGTAAACGGCTCAACAGTTTCGCACCAAATATAATTCGGAATAGTGGGTTCGTGGTCTAATTTCCAATCGGCAAACGGCATTATTACCGCATCGTATTCAAGCCCTTTCGATTTGTGTATGGTAATTATTCTTATCGCATTTTGATTTTCGGACAGACTAACAGGTATTTTATATCCTTGCTCGTCCCACCACAACAAAAATCCCGAAATATCATTCCCGTTACTTTTTACATAATCCAAAACAAAATCCTGAAAGGTATGTATAAACGGCAATTGCTTATGCAAACTATCAAAATCTCTGTTTTTGAATACAAAAATCGACAACAAATTATTTACTATTGCCGATAAAGGTTGTTTTTTCAGATTATCAGTATTATTTACAAACTCTTGGGGCAATGTTTCAAAAAATGCTTCGATATCCTTTAAATTTGTATGCGATAATTTTCTTGCCGAATACACAGGGTTGTTTGTCAATAGGTTATAAAAAAACAATATTTCGGCTCTGCTTTCAATATCGTCGTTGTTAAACAAAAATTTTAACAATGCAATCACCAGCAACACTACCGACGAAGAGTTTAGCAATACCGAATCGTTTGATACAAATTTAAAAAAGTCGCTTTTTTCAGGATTCTGTTTTATATATTCCATAAGTCGGCTTGCTACAGCTGCTCCTTCCGCTCCTTTTCTGACAAGTATTGCAATATCGCGAGGTTGAATATTTTTTTCAAAAAGTTGCTCCAAAACCTGAATCATCTTTTCAAGTCGCAATTCCACACCTTCATCTTTATCAATACCTTTACCGTCGAAAAAACTGACTTCAACAAATCCTTTTTTGTTTTTGTTTTTTTCGGGAACTTCTTGTTGTGCCGTTGAATAAATATCGGTAATTGTTTGTAAATGCAGGTTTAACAATTCGTTAGGTAATAAATCACCATAATCTTTAACCATCTTGTCGCTAATAATATACGATGACGAAATTGAAGGTATTATTTTAAAAATTTCATTGTTAAAATTCACTATTTCAGGTGCACTACGCCAATTTTTCGGTAAGTTTTTTTCGTCAACACCAAATATCTCAAATTGTTGTTTAATCTTTGAATTTAAAAGAGTCCAATCGCCGTTTCGCCAGCGATATATCGACTGTTTTACATCGCCCACCACCAAACTTCTGTTTTGCTGTGATACCGCGTTATAAAAGAGCGGTAAAAAATTATCCCACTGTAATTTCGATGTATCTTGAAATTCGTCAATCATAAAATTTTTAAGATAATCACCTGTTTTTTCGTAAATAAACGGTGCATCATCATTGCCAATCATTTTTGCCAAAAGTGGCGAAGCAAATGAAAGCAGGAATATATTTTTTTCACGCGAAAGTTCATTTATTTCATTCAAAATCATTGCAGCCACTGCAAACGAATCAAGATTTCTCAGTATTTCCAATGCTGTATTTACAACTTCACCTTTATTTTCTATTATATCGTTTATCTGTTGCAAAATATCTTTTAAGCCCGAACTTACACACTGCTGAATTTCACCAATTTTAGATGATTTTTGAGCTGCCCATCCGGTAATATTATCCTCGGAATTTAGTGCTTTTATTCTGTTTACACTTAATTTTTCTATTTTATCATAAAACGAAATATTTGTAAATCGTAGCATAAAAACCGCTACGCTTCGCGTTCCTCCCGAAAAATCAGTTGCACTTAATCCGCACTTCGACAAATGCTCTTGTGCTTGAATACCTAAGTTCTGCAACTTGTCTTTTTGAGCTTTAACAACCTTTATCAAACTTGATTTATATTTCGAAAAGTTATTAAGGTCGCTTAATTTTTCTATTTCACTTTCGGGAAGATTAAAGAAAAATTCATTGAAAATACTTGAAGTAAAAGAGTTTATGTCTTTTTCTATATCCCAGTTTTTTTCGTTTTTTATCTTGTCAAGAGCATAGTTCGACAACCACTCCGTTATTTCTTTGTCCGAATTATCTTTATCAAAAAAGCGTGCTATGCTCTGCGATAGTATTTGCGGGAAATTCAATTCAATATTAAATCCCGACGCAAGCCCCGTTTCGTATGTAAATGCACGAAGTATTTTTTGAAAAAAACTGTCGATGGTGCTTATGTTAAAACTACTGTAATTGTGTAAAATTCCGTTTAATAAACTTACACCTTTTTTCTGCAACTCCTTATTGCTATACCCGAATTTACTTTTTAAACTTTGAGCGTGTTGAGTATTTTCGTCCGATGCTATTAAATACAACTCTTTGAGTATCCGCTCACGCATTTCGGCTGTTGCCTTATTGGTGAAAGTTACGGCAAGTATGTTTTTAAAACTTGTGTTCGCATCAAAAATCATACTCAAATATTCTCCCGTAAGGGTGAAAGTTTTACCCGAACCTGCCGATGCTTTATATATTGTTAAAATACTCATTTTATACAATCCGATACTTTAAAATTAAATATGTAATATCTTATAAATCAGCTCTCTCATTAAATCCAAATCGTCAACGGGCGGCGAGTCGATACCCTTTGATTTTGCATCGTATTCTCGCAAAAAACGAATTACGTGAATACATTTTGCTTTATTGAAATTACGTGCCGCTTCAAGATAATCGTTCATAAAATAAGGGTTTACACCAATCAGCGAAGCAAGCCCCTGTTTTGATTTATCTGCCGAACTATGAATCATCAACAGTTTGGTAAAAAATGAATATAAAAACGAAATTATCGGAATTATACTTTTGGTTTTCGGGTTTTGCCCCAAATGAGTAACTATAAGGTTTGCCCTGTAAACATCACGCTTGCCGATAGCTGTTTGCAATTCGAATACATTAAAATCTTTGCTTATGCCGATATTGTCTTCAATATCTTTCAAGGTTATTTGATTCCCTTTCGGGACAACAATTGTAAGTTTTTCAATTTCTTGAACTACCGACGACAAATTGTTTCCAAGATGGCTTGCCATAAGCTCTGCCGCTTTAATATCAATGGTATATCCTTGACTTTTAAGATGTTTGATAATCCACGCTCCCACTTGATTTTCATACAAGCGTTTGGAGTCGAGTAAAACGGCATTTTTATCTAAAACTTTATATAATTTCTTCCGTTTATCAAGGGTTTTTCCTTTGTAATTGATTACCAAAATTGTTGATTGCGGCGGATTTTCGACATACAAAAGAAAAGGGTCGGCTTTTTTATCACTTGCCAAACCGCCCTCAATTCCTTTAAGATGCTGAGCCTCTTTTAAAATAACAATATTGTAATTTGACATCATAGGAAAACGACGTGCTGTATTCAACAGTGTTGCCAAATCAACATCTTTACCGTATAATACGGTTTGGTTAAAGTCCCGCTCCTCTACGGGCAAAATATTGTTTTCAATATAACTTGTTATTTTATCGATATAATAAGACTCTTCTCCCATCAAAAAATAAACGGGTTTGTAAATCTTTTTCTTTAAATCTGACATTATTTGGTCAAAAGTTGCAGCCATTTTTCAATAAAATTTATATAAAAATCAAATATCAAAGATAGTTTATTTATTGCTAAATTTTTAGTTATTTTGGGTAACTGTTTATATTAATTTTTAAATATGCAAAGACTTAATCTGCCTGATTATTCCGCTGTATTACGCATTAATAAAGCAAACAACACTATATTTGATATAGTCAGAAAAAAGCATATTAAATTGACTCCCGAAGAGTGGGTAAGACAAAATTTTATTATGTTTATGATAACCGAACACAATTATCCCGCAGGACTTATTAATGTTGAAATGGGACTTACTCTTAATAATCTTACCCGCCGATGCGATATTGTAAGTTTTGATAAAACAGGAAAACCCAAAGTTATTGTGGAATGTAAAGCCCCTTCGGTAAAAATAACGCAAAAAACATTTGACCAAATTGCCGCTTACAACCTTGAGTTAGATGTTGATTATCTGATTGTTACAAACGGACTTGCTCACTATTGTTGTAAAATAAACCGTAAAGAAAATAGTTACGATTTTATTGAAGATGTTCCCGATTTTAATAATATTTAAAGGATGTTAATATAATTAAGTGTTTTTACTGCTAAACCGCAAAGGGATTTCTCACTACCGTTTTTTTAATCTCGGGGTGAATACTTTTTACTCTTAATAATTCACCCCGAGACTTGTTAATTCTTTCAACTTTCAACTTTACGAACCTTTTAACTTTCAACTAATCATACCATTTATCAGCTGAAACATAAGTTCTGCCTCCCAACCGTTTGGTGACTTTTGCCACTCTTTTTTTTCACCGCACTTAACAAATCCCACTTTTTCAAATAGAGCTATACTTTTACTGTTACTTTCAGATATATTACAATATAGTTGATGTAGTTTTAAATACGAGAAACTGTATTTTATCATTACCTTTAAAGCATCGGCGGCATACCCTTTATTGCGGTCGCTCTCTCTGTTTATAAGTATGCCTATTCCTGCCCGCATATTATAAGGGTCAAAATCAAACAAATCTATTGCTCCGAGTTGTTGTTTTTCATCTTCTTTTTTTACAATAATCAATCGCAACTCTTTATTTTCGTAAATATCTTTATGTGAATTTTGAATGTAGAGTTTTAAAATATAACGAGAAAATGGCGACAGCGTATTGCTTATCCGCCATATCTCCGTATTATTTTCACATTCATAAAGAAAGTCTAAATCTTCAGGTTCTATCGCCCGCAAAACAACTTTGTTGCCCGACAAAAGAGATAGCATAATTAATTTCTGAATTTATCGAATTCAACAATAAAAGCATCGTAATAACCTTTATCCATAACATCTTCGAGAGCTTGACGAGCTGATGTTTTACCTATAAATTCACCCCAAATGTAACGATAATAACCATCGTCGCTTTGTATCTGCTCCACATCAGATAGTTTTTTTATTGATGCTACATCAATTGGTTTTTTCAAAGCAAAAAGTTGAATTGTATAAACGGTTTTATCATTATCTTTCATTTTCGATTTAAAGAAATTACTGCTTTTTTGCACAAGCTCGTTATATTCAATGCTATTAATCACTTTTGCATCGGGGAAACCCGCATCAACAACTTGATTCATTAATGTTAAAGCATCGGCTTGTTTGCTGAATTTACCTACGGTATAAAGATAACCCGTTTCGGTTCTAAACATCCAAACATTGTTAATGCTACCTTCAGAAGTATTAAAATACGAAGGCTTAAGCGGTTTATCCGTTTCGGTAAGCAAAATAGTATAAGTAAGTGATTCTTTATATCTTAACTCATCGGGGACATAAATATTTTCAACAGTAATTTTATCATCATTCGAACGAATAATTTTCATATCAACCCTTCGGTTAAGTTTACGACCTTCAGGATTATCGCTTCCATCAGGATTTTTGTTAATTGCAATAAAATTAGATTCGCCAAGACCTTTTGTAACAAACCTGCTTGCATCAATACCTTTATTTTGTAAATAATCAACTACTGCACGAGCACGTCTGAGCGATAACTTTTTATTATACTCTTCGGTTCCCAAATCATCGGTATTACCCACAACCTCAATATACAACGAAGGGTTTTTTTGCATTAAAGTAGCGAGTTTTTCAACCTCAATTTGTGCATCTCTATTTAATTGAGCACTATTATAATCAAACAAAATACTCTTTATAATAAAATATTCGCCTGAGCTTACCTGTTTTGGCACCATTTGTAAAAAAGTAACAACTTCGGGCGATTGTTGGTCTTTACTGATGTAGATATTACTTTCGGCAGGTTCATAACCATCGCCGTAAGCTTTAACCACATAAGAGCCGTATTTTAGTTTTGTTTTAAATTGTCCTGTTGCCAAATCGGGACTTAAAGCTGCCACAACTTCACCATCGGGTTTCATTACATGAACATAAAAAGAGTGGTCAAGCTCTTTGTTGTCTTGCAATGATAAAGTTCCTTCAAGTTCGTATTCCGAGGGGACAACAATTTTTTTTGTTTCAACAACAGGAGGAGTAACTGTTTGTTGATTATCATTATTATCAGTAGAGATATTATCGTCAGTATTAACATCATCAGATGTTACCTCAACGATTCGCTCAGTTTGCGGGAATTCTATTCTGAATATCTTTCTATAGCCTCCGTCTTTTGGTGTTCGAGCCATATAAGCAACACTTCCGTCGCCTAATGCTACATAAAAATAATCGTCATCAGGAGTATTAAGCGGGTAACCAAGGTTTTGAGGTTCTGACCATTCTCCATTTTCGTTCATTACCGATTTAAAAATATCATATCCTCCCATACTGTTATGAGCTTCAGATGCAAAATAGAGAGTTTTCCCGTCTTCGGCAATATATGGAGATTCTTCTTCAAACTGAGTATTAATAACCTCTCCCAAATTAACAGGTTGTCCCCAACGCCCTTTACTGTCTTTTACCGAATACCAAATATCCATTCCTCCCAATCCTCCCGGTCGGTCACTTATAAAATACAGAGTTGTTCCGTCTTTGGTCATACTAGCACGAGCTTCGTTATATCGCGAACTGATTTGTTTCGGAAATTTTGTAACAGCATTCCATCTTTTACCCTCAAGTTCCGAATAGTATAAGTTTCCTTTTCCATAATCGTTACGATAAAGAATCATAAAATCACCGTCATACGAAAGAAAAGAACTTGATAAATAACCATCGGAAGCTATATCACTTGTGAGATCACGTGTTTTACTCCATGTATTTCCATCTTTTGTGGCATATTTAATATTTTCAAAAAACAGAGTTCCGAAATCGGGGTCTTTTTCTTCTTGATAAGCAGTAAATGCTATTGATTTTCCGTTTCCTGCAACTGCGGGATAATAATTATCGCCTTCTTCGTTAAAATCAAGCTCGGTGCTGATAAAATTAATCGGATTATTAATCATTTTTTTAGCTGTATTACAAGTTCTTACCTGCAATTGAATAAAATCATGCATATAAACATCCGAAACATTAATAAGCGATTTATATTTAAGATAAGCCTCTATTGCTTTGTCGTATTGTCCGTTTATACGATATGCTTTTGCCATAAAAAACCAAGCCTCTTCGGGAGCTCGTTTTTCTTTATAATTACCTTCTTTATAATTTGAAGCAACATTGGTTACAGCTTTTTCTAAATACGGAATAGCTTGTTTTATCTGTCTTTTTACATTCATATAACATATACCTACGTTAAATTGTATATTGGCATTATCCCAACCTTTCGATAAAATATCGAGATAAAGAGGTAAAGCTAAATCATACTCTTCGTAAAGAAGATGTGTTTCTGCTTCCTTAAATAAAGTTTTTATCTCTTTCTCATTTTGAGAAAAGGTTGTTGAATAAATTATTGTTATTAAAAAAACAAGAACTACTCTTTTCATAAGATTTAGTTTTAAATTAAATAGTTGAAAATTTATGTTGTTATACATAAATCATCCACAAGGTATTATTGTTTGTTTTTTTTCTTTTTTCGATAAATAAAAAATATCAATAATCCTGCAAAAAACAAAGCTCCTATAATATATGAAGCTGTATATCGTTTTTCAGATACTGAAACCGATGTTTTATTTTCTTTCTGCGAGTTATAATTTTCATCTTCACTGTTTAATATTTGTTCAGTATTTGTTGAGTCCGAATTAATGTACTCTTTATCTTTAAATAATTCGGTTGAAACCAATAACTCCGATGCTTTTTCTTCTTCCAATTCTTTTTCTCTAACAGTATCATTAAATGACTCTAAAGTCAATTCTTCATTTTTATCGTTAACCGCCATACTATCAGCACTATTTATCGAAACTTGATTTTTATTTGATAACGATGTAAGTGCTATTTCCGGTTCTTGTTCATCTTTTACCACAATAATATCAAACAAAATAACTTGTTTTGTTTGGTCGTAAGAATAATTCGGGACGTTAATGGTATATTCCTGCTCATCGGCATTTGATGCTTCAAACAATACATTAAAAGTTTTACCTCTTGGTAAAATAAACAAAAACTTACCTGTTTCTTCGTTGGGAGTATAAATACCAACTACCTCATCATCCATATCGGTAATAGTAATAATAGCATCTTGTAAAATATTACCATGATTATCTGAAGCAATACCTGCAATTACAGTTTGATTTCTTACATGAGCCTCAGAAAGATCAATTCTAAAAATATCAAAGTTTCCTATACTGTTATTGGCATACGATGAATAATAAGCCCTACGTCCATCAACCGAAGGAACATAAAAAACATCATCATCGGGAGTATTTATCGGATAACCAATATTTTGAGGTGAAGACCATTCTCCTTTTTCGGTTCTAAAACTTACAAAAATATCAAAACCACCCATTGTATTGTGCCCTTCCGAAGCAAAATACAGCGATGTTCCATCGGGATGTAAATATGGACCTTCTTCGTTGTATTTTGTATTAATAGTTGGTCCTAAATTCAATGCTTTACTCCATTTACCGTTAGGTAATTTTTTTACTCTGTAAATATCAAGTCCTCCGTATCCGCCTTTTCTGTTTGATGTAAAGTAAATCTCGCTGTTATCAAAAGATATTGTTGCATGAGTTTCTCTGTACTTACTGTTTATCGGTTCGGGTAATCTTTCGGGCACCGACCATGTGGAGCCTTTTCGATTACTTATATAAATATCACCTTCATTTTCACCGTCTTTATAAATTAATAGTTTTGTTCCGTCAAATGATAATCCGATAGATGCTTCATGTCCCGGAGTATTAATTTTATCGCTTATTTTTACTGCCTGAGAGTATTGTTTACCGTTAAAACTACTTATATAAATATCTTCAAAATATTGCCCGTCGTCGGTTTTTCGCCCACCTGTATTTCCTTTTCGTTTTGATGTAAAAACAAGGATACTTTCATCGCCTGATATTACGGGGCTGTGCTCCGAATATATTGTGTTAATTTTACTGCCAAGATTTGTAACATCCATATCAACAGGGTCTTTCATAAGAGTTCGAGCAACCTGACAGGCTTCCAATTCATGATTTACTTTATCTACAAATACTTGATTGTCTGCATCAAGCATACTTTTAAGTTTTATAAAAACACTCTCTGCATCATCAAATCTGTAATTTACATGATATGCTTTTCCAAGAAAATAAAGAACCTCTATAGGTGCTTCAGTTTCTGTGAATACTCCGGGCTCATAATCCAAATCAATATGTTTTGATGCAAATTCAAGATATGGTATTGCTTTTACCTTATCTGTAGCCGTATTCAGATAACAAAACCCTACTTTAAAATTCAAATTGGCATTATTTGGTTGGTCATTAAGCAATTCCAAATAAATAGATAATGCTTTATGAAAGTTGCCGTATTCTATCAAATCTTCGGCATTATAAAACTTTTTTTCGTTGCTTTGTGCAGATACTGCTGATACAAAGATAAAATTAAAGATAATAACAGATAAAAAGTATAGTCTAATCATAAATGAGTTAATCAAATAGTTGTTATTAAAAAAAGCAATTTAATAAATAAGTTTACAAGTAACAAAATTAACAGAAAAAATTCACTTTAAATAATGTAATGTAATATCTTTGATGCTTATTATAAAAGTAAAGAAATATGATTGTTGCAAAGGATAAAATAAAAACAAATATAGGCGAGTATTTATTGTATATGTTTCAAATTGAAGATATTATACGTGCTTGCAGTTTTGATAAAAATATTATTGAAGAAAAAATAGTATCGCAATATAATGTTAGTGATAACACTAAAAAGGAGATTAAAGAGTGGTATTTCGGCTTGACCGATATGATGATTAACGAAAAAATTGAAAAAAACGGTCATTTGCAATTTTTAATAAACCGCATTAATGAAATTTACGATTTTCACCTATTCTTAATGCAAAACAACGATTTTAAAGATTATCAAAACAAGTTTAATGCTGTTTATCCTATTATTAATGAATTGAAAACAAAGCAGAAATCCGCTATTAATGATATTGATGTTATTCTTAATGCTATTTACGGAGTTTATATATTAAAATTGCAGAAAAAAACCATAACACCTGAGACTCTTGATTCTACAGCAAAAATTTCAAGTGTTTTGGCTGATTTATCAAAAAAGTTTCACGATTACGAAAAAGGGGGAATTAATTTTGAGTAATTTTTTTCTCTTTTCCTGACCCGAGATATTCGGTAAACCAAATAGATGCAATACCTATTATCATTATTGCCAAAGCGATAAAAAGTTCGGTATTAATCGCCGGTAGATTCCAAGTATATCCCACAACTTTTTCTTTATGCCCGAAAACTTTAATTACAGCCTCTTTCCAAGGCCACAAAATGCCTACCGAACCGAGAATAAATCCCGTTAAGGTTGATATTGTTTGGTTATGATATTTTTTGAGTAACCAAGCTAAAATATGCGAAAAAGCAATAAGTCCCACACCAGCTCCCAATACTACGGGAAGTAAAATACCAATACGCATATTACTTACTGCATCTATCATTACAAGTTGATAATTGCCTAAAAGTATCAATACAAAAGAGCCTGACAAGCCGGGAAGTATCATACTGCAAACGGCTACTACTCCACATAATAAAAGATATAAAAAGCTGTCGTTTTCGGATGCCGGCGACAATAAAGAGATTGCTACGGCAACTGCTGTTCCTGCTACAAAAGTTATTATTACCGATAAGTTCCATCGAGAAACAGTTTTACCTACAAAAAATACCGATGCCAATACCAGTCCGAAAAAATATGCCCACAGATAAACAGGATAGTTTTTAAAAAGATATTCAAAAAGATGAGCAATAGAAATTATAGCTATTCCTACACCCAAAAAAACATAAACCAAAAACCAAAAATCAATATATTTGATAAATTCTTTGATTTTTCCGGAAAACAATAATTTAAAAGCCTGTATATCAAATGATTTTATAGCATTTATCAATCTTTCGAATATTCCCGTAATAAGAGCCAATGTTCCTCCCGATACTCCGGGTATTACATTGGCAACTCCCATTGCCATTCCTTTAAATATCAACGATAGTTTTTCTTTCATCTGATTAATTTTTACTTTTTAGTTGCCAGATGTAACCGCATGATGAAAAATAATCATTGTCTGTGTGTGTTAAATAAACTTATCATGGGTGTTTCATCTGTTTATATTATTATTTTATTCAAACCTAACAAGTTTTAAAAACTTGTTAGGTCTTTTTATTATTCAAAGGATGTTTTATTTAATCTTAACTTTAAAAAGTTATTTGTAAATGTCGTAAACTTTATCCCACAACTGTTTGCGATATTGTTCCCTGTCAAATCTTTGACAATCGTCAACAGAGTCAACATGTTCTGTTGTGTACATCATTTCTTCAACAAATTCAGGGGCACGACGTATTCCTTCTCCTATATTCAACAATACATTATCTCCTTCTTTTATTATACCTTTGTGTAATGATTCGAAAAATCCGCCAACGGCAATAGCTGCCGCAGGTCCTATTCTTACGGTATTTTCAAAAGCTATGGCACGTGCTACTTCAATCATATAATCTTCATTAAACTCTATAATTTCACCATTGCTGTCTTTTACCAACTTAGCAATAATAGGATAAGTTCCGGGCTTACCTGTTGCTAAAGTAGGAGCTTTAGTTTGCGGATTTTCATATACCGGATACTTAGTAAGCCATCCTTCGGGGAAGTTTGTTTTTTTAGCATCTTCCCAAGCATGAGCCATTGGTGCACATCCCGACGGTTGAACCATAATAAAACGTGGTAATTTATCGCCTATTACATTCATATCTTTTAACTCTTTAAAAGCCTTTTCGATAGCAATAGGTCCTGTTCCTCCGCTTAATGCTTGCACGTAAACATTGGGCACTTCACCAATTTGTCGCAACCATTCAAATACCATTGTTTTTTTTGCTTCAACACGCATAGGGTCAGTATTTCCACCCGACATCAAGATGTTATATTTTTTAGAATATGCGGCTGCTACTTCTTTTGCTTTTGCATAATCGCCGTTTACTCTAAACAGTTTTTGACCGTAACTATTAACTTCAGCTTCGTTAGCTTTTAGTGCATCATTGGGAACAAAAACAGCAAGACTTATTCCTGCATCGGCAAGATAATGAGCAAAAGCATTTGCAATATTTCCCGTTGATGCAATACAATATTCTTTTATGCCGTTTTCTTTAAGAACACTTGCAGCTACAGCCGCAGCCACATCTTTAAATGTTCCGGTGCCGGGATTCAAATCGTTGCGATAAGCATTTACTTTTATGCTGATACCGTATTTGTCTTTTGCATAATCTTCAAGACAACTCCAACGCTCCAGAGGAATTACACCTTCGCCGCGAGAAATAATATTCTCTTTGTTGTTAAGCGGTAAAAAATCAAAATAATGCCAAATATTTTTTGGTTCTTTATCGTTATTAAAAATAATATTTTTTAATTCGTTAAAATCTCTGTTATATTTTACATCAACAATAGTGCTTCCGCATTTCGGACATTTTTGCGTATTGTCAAACCATTCTCCGAAATCTTGTATATCGTATCCGCATTTTGCACAGTGCAAATAAAACTTTTTTCCGTTCATAATTGTTAATTATTTTGTGATATAAATTCTTGTAATTCCTTAATATTTTCAACCTCAGGATAAATCTTAAATACTAATTTTGATGCTTTTTTATCAACTGTGTATCCTGTTTTAAACCAATGCATTGCTGTTGTAGTATCACCCGATTTGAAATAAAAAGCCGATAGTGCATAAATTATCTCAATATTTGTAGGCATAAAATCAACTGCTTGCAGCAAAATACTTATTGATTCGTCAATATTATCAAGTTTGTCGGTAGTTTCGGCATACAGCAGCCATGCTTCTATATCGTAATTGTTTAAAGCTACCACTTCTTTTAATGTTTTGGCAGCAGCCGTATAATTACTGTTTTTAAAATGCAAACTACCCAAAGAAAACCATATATCGGGGTCTTCACTGTCGATATTTAATGCTTTTCGGTATAATTCTACCGCTTCAAAATATCTGTTTTGCTCTCCAAAAACCATTGCTTTACCATAAATTGCTTCGGTAAAAGCATCGTCTTTTTTTAATATTTCATCAAAAATTTCAAGAGCCTTGTTAAATTCTTTTATTTGAAAATGACACTCACCAATATAATATTGAGCAATTAAGCTGTCATCAAAAATATCTAAATACTCGCGATATATTTTTATGGCTTCGTGATATCTTTCGGCATTTGCCAAAGCATTGGCTTTATTAAAAAGGGCATCGTAATGATTGTTTTCCAAAGCTAAAACATAATCGTATGCTTCAACAGCTTTTTCATATTGTTCGGCTCTATTATAGGCTAACCCCAAGTTAAACCAACCCGATGCGGAAAAAGCATCAAAATCGAGATATTTATGATAGTAGGAAAGACTTTTTTTATAATCGCCTATTCGTTCATAGTTAATAGCCAATCGGAAATAAAAATCCTTATTATCAGGTTTTTTATCTAATCCTTTTTGAAGAAAATATATCGCTGTATTTATATTTCCCCCGTTATTTTCAAAAGTATCGGCAATAGTAAAAATTGCTTCGTCAATTTCATTTTCGGGAATTAATACTAATGCTTTATTGAAAATTTTAGTTGCTTTTTCAATATTTCCCGACATGGCTACAGTAACGCCCTCTGTCAATAAATATTCATAATTCCAACGACTAAGTTCTTTACACTTATCGAGCCACAAAAGAGCATCTTTCCACTTTCCCCGACTAATATAAATTTGAGCTGATTTTAGTTTAAGTTCAGAAGATGCAGGGTGAATCAGAAGTCCTGAGCTACAAGCCTCTCCGGCTTTATCAAGCCTGTTGTTTTCAACATAAAAATTTACTATTTCCTCTATCTCATCCACATCAAAATATGCAAACTCTCCTTTTTTAGTCATTGATTCATAACGATTAACGCTTGAATCCATCTCCATATCTTCAAAAAAATCTTCGGAATTTTCCAGCATATTCTATTCTTAATTTTTATTTTGCGAAGATATGATTATTTAAATAAAATGATGTAAGTATTTTTACTAATTTGTGAAGAACATGAGTTAGATATAAGAAATTATCAAAAAAAAACATCTATCGTGAATATGCCAAGGTTCCTTGGGATTAAAGAAATAGCATCACAATAAAAAAAAACTGCCGGATTTAATTATTAATTCAAACGATAAATAATTATATATAATTTTATACTAATCAATAATATGAGTTTCTTCTTCGTCGCTGCCGGCAATTAAATCTTTTTCAAAAAGATGTTCGGCTCTAAGTAAATCGTTAATTGTTTTTACAGGATTAAAAGTTTCACCGGGCACTTCTACAAATATTGTATTCCAATCAGCCATAGCTCCATTCCATAATCCCGGTAATTCCAACGCTTTTATTTTTTTACCGTTAATATTTTTGTTACTGATAAATCCTGTATTATTGTCAACAAATTTTAATAAATCATATTTTTTACCCTCAAAATTTTTTGTAGAACAAACAATATCAACAGGATTAAAGTGTGTAGCCTTTTCCATTATTATTTTTTGGTCGTCGGCAAATTGTGAACTTTCAACTATCTGCAAAGAGATAGAGCCGTCGTCGGCTTTTACCCAAAATGGACCTCCGCCGGGTTCGCCTTCGTTTTTTACCATTCCGCAAACACGCATCGGACGGTTTATTTTATTTATCAAAAACTCTGCTTTTTTACTTGCATTTAAAGAATTATAACTTTCGGGTAAAACTACATATAACTCTTTTTTTACAAAAACTTCAATATCTTCAAGCAATTTATTGTCTTTATTGTTTTCCCTCAATTTACGATAAAAAACCTCTGCTTTCTTTCGCTTTTCGAGTAATATTCCCGCAAGTGCTTTTTTGTATTTATAAGTTTCGGGTTTTAATCTGTCTTGAACAATATTATCAATATTTTTAATAAAAATTAAATCGGCATCTATTCTGTTGAGATTATATATCAACGCTCCATGTCCTCCGGGTCTGAATATTATATTGCCTTTATCGTCACGGACAATATTATTTTTCATATCAACGGTTACAGTATCTGTTGCTTCGTCTTGAACGCTAAACTCTATATTAAATTTAACTTTATGCTCTTTTTCGAGCTTAGGTGCGATTGACGAAATATGTTTTTTGAAAAGTTTTTCGTGAACAGGTGAAACCGTAAAATGAATATAAACAGTATCTCCCGTTTTTGCATAAAATATACCTTCGATTAAATGTTCGTGAACAGGTGTTCGTTCGCTGTCAAACGTGCGATGAAATTTCAACAATCCTTTAGGTAAATGACCATAATTAAGTCCCGATTTATCTAATAATGTTTTTAATAAAAACGGAAAATCTTTCTTTTTGGAAATACTGTCAAGCGATATTCCTTTTTTCTCAACAACAGCAACCAAATCATTATAAAAAGCAAATTTTTTAATATTGTTGCATGTATAATAAATAGAATCGAAACTACGATCGGACATGATATTAAGATAATCTTCTTCTGTTCCTTTGTAATTTTTAATTACCTCATAAAACTTTTTAAACATACGACTTGCAACTCCCGATGCAGGGACAAATTTTACTTTTTTTATATTTTGTGCTTTATCGTATGTTTTTATATAATTCTCTATTTTTTTATCCTGAAGTTGTTTAATTCCGTCTCTGTTGACAGCAGGTTTAATTATATCTAATTTTGGAAATCCTTTTTTAAAAATCTCTATTTGCTTAATTACTGCTTCTTTTGAAATACCTCTTTGAGAAATAATTTCAATATCATTTTCGGTAAGCATAATAATTCCCTTTTTGATTAATAAATAGTAACCTCTAAAATTACAATTTAATTTAAAATATACAAATGATTTTTATTATGTCCGAAAAATGATGTATTTACTAATTATCTGAAAGGTTACCGTTTGATAATATAAATATCAAACTTATATTTAATCCAAACTATGCAATAGAAAACAAAAATAGTTTTCTATTGTATAGCGATAAAGAACTACATCTATTTTGGACAATAACCAAAATGGTGTATTTCTAAATCGGGGTTAACCCTTACTAA
>Ga0256845_1001729_pt1 | contig 17070 bp, 17 predicted proteins | sample RiftiametaG_FD_189101 | JGI IMG/M metagenome (GOLD analysis project Ga0256845, IMG submission 189101) | Tube worm associated microbial communities from hydrothermal vent at the East Pacific Rise, Pacific Ocean - Riftia | ecosystem: Host-associated > Annelida > Integument > Unclassified ...
TCTTTAGACTAACTAGAATATTTGCTTAAACACAACAATTGGTCTTGATCCTTCTTCCTCTTTAGACTAACTAGAATATTTGCTTAAACACAACAATTGGTCTTGATCCCTGTCTCTTTAGGTTTCTTAGGAATGTTAAAAGAAGGATGGTTTGTCTAATTGTGCGCACGAGAAGACTCGAACTTCCACGACCTAATGGTCACTAGCCCCTCAAGCTAGCGCGTCTACCAATTCCGCCACGTGCGCATTCTTAGAAAGTAATATAAACAAAAAAAGTTAAGTGCTAGACTTAACTTTTAGTGACCTGGCTGGGGTTTGAAGCCCAATCCTAATCATTTGATATTCAAAAAGTTAAATCGTTTTCCGTAAAAGTGTGCACCGAATAGCACACCAGATTGTACATGTATTTTAAATGAACTTATTTATAGGCAAATATCAATAAAAAAACTTGGGTATAAAAGGAACTGATGTATGAAATGCTTTAAGTGTTGAATAAAATTACTTTACCTTTTTGGGTAGGCTAGGGGTGATGCTAATTGCAATTTCATAGTACGCTTTGAATAGGGTTAATTTAAACTTGTTTACCCTCCCAAAACACTACTTAACTTAAACATAGGTAAATACATAGACACTAATATTATCCCTACAAAAAGACCAATAATAATGATGATTAAAGGTTCCATTATTGTGGATAATAGTTTTGATTTCTGCTCAACCTCCAAAGCGTATTGTTTGTTAAGTCGTTCAAAAATATATTCTGTCTGGTTGGTTTCCTCTGCCACTTTAACAAGAGATGCCATTTTATGGTCAAAGATTTTATGCCCCTTTATACTTTCATGCAAACTACTTCCCTGCATAATACTTTTCTCCATTTCGGCTAGGGCATCTTGCAATGGATGAAAAATAATCATCCGTTTTACCATTTGTAAGCTATTAAGCATTGGTACTTTAGAAGAGGTTAATAAAGCAACTGCTTGTGTAAACTGAGCCAAATATACGGAACGTATAAATTGCCCAACATAAGGTATTCTTAATAAAAAATAATCTTTCCATCTCTGAATCTTTGGGTTCTTAAAAATTACTTTTCGTAGTGCAATAAGAGAACCAAATAGCAATAAAACTGTTAACCCATAGGATTCAATGAAATTAGACACCGCAATAATCCATAAGGTAATTGCGGGTAATTCTACATTGTTCTGCCTAAAAATATCTTCGAACATAGGTACAACCATTCGCAACATAAAAACAACAACCAAAACAGCAGTAGACAATATAATAATAGGATATGTCATTGCATTTATTAAGCTTCTACGCTGTTCATTTTTTTTAGTAAAGAAAAGACCAAGCTCTTCCAGTATTTTAATAAGGTTTCCACTTTCCTCTCCTATCTGTACAGAATAATACTCATACTCTGTAAAATCCTTTCTAGCCATTAATATTTCTGAAAAACTTTGACCTGAATCTAAATCTTCAACGATAGCAAGAAAAAAATCACGTAGTTTTTCTTTTTTTTGCATTTCGGACATTAATTGCAATGCTTCTCGTAGATGAATACCCGCCTTTAATAAAACCGATAGTTCTGTATAAAAATGCTCTTTCTTTTTATTGTTGAAAAAGCTACCATAAAGCGTAACTTCCTTTTGCATGAGCTTTGTAAAAGCATCTTGCTTATTTGCTTTTGGCAAATTTGTATTTATGGTTTGTTCTAATTTAAATCCTCCCATGGCTATTGATTTAAATATGTTGTTGCTGCATTCTTTTTATACACAAACATTCGTCTTGCCCCGTTTTCTTTCGATGTTACAAAATCTAAAGCATCTATTTCTCCTGAAACTTGAGTTTTGGTTTTAAAATAAAAATCCTGACGCTTCCATGCTATATGGAACGTATCAATGTCTTTTACCACCATATCATCATACAGTTTGTATTTTACTTCTCTTAGTTCATTAGAAAACAGTAACTCTTCTTCTTTAGCATTGTACCAAACACCATCAAACTGATTAAAATCTACCCAAAGGCTTTGCCGTAGTAAATTAAGGCTTGTATTTCGTTCATAATTCCCTTCGATACTACGCATTTGATTTTGAACTAAGTTTAGAACAGCAAATGCCATACCCACCACAATGGTGGTTATTAAAAGAACAACCATCATTTCGTTAAGGGTAAATGCTTTTATTTTTTTAGTAATCCTACTCATTTAATAGTACGTATAACACTTCTTTTTTACTTTGTTGGTGTATTCCTTCGAATCGAATCTGATTCATGGAATTCCCATTCTCCTTTTCCACCGAAATATCCCAAGAACCCAATTCTTCATTATAAGGCACTTCTAACATTCCATTTTGATAACGATATTGAAGCTCTAACAGTTTTTGATTTACTTCATTATCATTCTGAGTAATAGCTGTAGCAAACAACGAGTTAAGCACCATACTTGCCATCATAAATACAACAACAATCAATACCGTGGCTACCAACGTTTCCATTAGTGTAGATGCTTTTATACGCTTTAATACAACCATTTCATTATTCCATTATTTATACTTCCTTTATATTGCAATCCTGCATATTCTATAGGCAAAGACAAGCTATTTATTATTCCGTTGTATAAATGATTTTGATAAATACTTCCATTTTCTAGAGCTATAAAATTCCCAGTAGTGACACTACCGTTTACGCTTCCTTTTAATTCTAAATTATTAGAACAATAAAGTTCTCCAATAATTTTTGCATTCTTATCAACCTTTATTTGTGGTAAAAACTTATTAGCCTCACCCATATCTTGATGCAATACAACCCCTCTAATAACAGTATTAGAGTCAATAAAAATATCTGTTGTTGGATTCCCTTTTTTATTTTCTTTTTTTTGAGATTTCTTATGTACTACTAATGCTGAGGGATAAAACAATTCGCATCCCTTACCTACCCAAATTCGATTACTAGCAAAAGCCTGAAAGTTTCCTTTAGTCCAATCCTGAATTATAATTTCAGGGGCTACTAAAATAACATCATTAAGTTGTGAATTTACGCTTACACTAATTTTATCGGTAGCCCAAATAATAATGTTCCCTGATAAAACTATTTCATCAAGATTAAGAACGTTTCCTTTAATAATAACAGTTTCTTCTTTAAAACTATTTTTAAGCACCATACCTTCTTTGTACAATACCTCTTCTCCTTGAGGCTCATAAAAAGGTTGCGTTAGCATTTTTATTTGTTGTTGCAACTCCGAATCTAATGCGGGTAATGTGCTTGAACTTTTCTTTTGTTTACCATAAATCAAGTTATCTCTATGATAACTGTTACCATAGATATTTCCCATTCGTATTCCTTGCTCTGGTAAATACGTAGTTCCTGATATTTTAGCATTACCAGCAATAATCACTGGACGTTGGTTGTCTTTTAAATAAAGTGCAGGTCTATTTTCATCAATTTGACCTACTAGTCCTATTTTAGTAAACTGAATTTTTTTATGTTTAGCAACCGAGGTTCTTTTTTCAAACAAACCCCAATAAGAATTTTCTACAGAAACGTCCATAGTCACTTCTCCAATAGTTGGAACTGTTATTTGTTCACCATCCAATAAATCCTTTGAAAAAGAATAGTTTAAACCTACATCTGCCATGTGAATAAGGTTTACTGTTACATCTGTTTTTTTATGAAAGAGTGTATGCGAATAAGAAACTAAAACAAAAGACAGTAATAGCACTGCTATGACAGCACCAATAAACAGTACAAATTGTAATGCTCCAGCTTTTATTTTTTTTGTCCAAATCATTCTGTGAGAGTGATGGTTTCTGTTCTTCCGTTATACCTCACTTTTATTTGTTGTCCATTGCCTGAAATTAAACGAACTCCGTCTATTTCTTGCTTTTTGGATAGTACGTATTGTTGTCCTTCAACAGAAATAAAAAACATGCGGTTGTTACTATTACTTTGTGAAACCGAACCTGAATATTTAATATTCTTTTTAGGTAACTCAACTTTTTCAGGAACTACTTTTCTTTTCTTTTTAGTTTCTGATTTTTTAGGCATTGTCCCTAAAAATGGATCACGGTAATTTGCCAAAATAACAAACGTATCTTTTTTCTTTACTTTTTTCGGAATGTAAGTTTCCATTAATGCCGCATCATTATTCTGAACTTTATCAGAACTCATGGACCCAACTATTCTATACCCTAAAACACCCCATATAGCAAGGACAACGGCAAGTAGCAGGTATGTTTTTTTATTGTTTTTCACTTGAACAATTATTTAATCAGACGAATTTTCTACACTAAATTCACTGCTAGAAAAAACAGTCTCGTAATCACTATTCATTGCTTTAACACGCCATTCATAATTTCCACTTGATAAAGACTTGGAAAATTTAGTACCTACAAAAGTACTATCTACAGGCATAATACTATCTAACACATATTGTGCTGCGTTTTCAAAATTAGGCGTTGCTACTTGTATTACATACGAATTAGCCTCTACGACGCTATTCCAATTAAAATTAACTAGTGTATCGTTAACGACACTACTATCTAATGGAGCTAAAAGTTGTACTTCTTGCTCAGATATATCAGGAACTTCTAGTAAATCTTCACAACCTGTTATAATTGCTAAAAACAAGGCTAATGGGAATATTATTTTACGCATGACTAAAATTTTAAGTAGGATTTAGTATCGTTTAGCTTTACAGCATCTTTTTCAGTATTTTTTGGGCAAAACCCTCCATTTACAGAAATCACAGCAATTTCTGGTTTGCCATACATATTCTCTTTCCAACAGAACGTAGCAAACTCATAACCAAAAATTTCTAGCTGTTCAAAGTCAAGGAACTGACTTTGCCATGAACTTTTAAATTCTAATCTTAAATGGTTTCTATGTTCCGTTACATAAAAATTATCAGTATTGTCTACCCATTCTTCAAAGCTAAAATTAGCTACAAAAGTCACTTGAGTAATTACACCATACTGCCTATCTGTTTCTAAATATTCTCTAACAGCATTATTGCTTACATTGTTTAATTCACTTTTTAGACCTATATGGTCTGTTAAGGTTAAAGTATAATACTTAGGTTTTACAGAGAGAGAATCTACATACACTATAGTAGGTGTTTCTCCTTTTCTTGCTTTATAAGTTGTGTAGCTTTTAAAAATCGATTTATTAAACGGTACAACCTTTAAGGATAGCCCCAATGACGTTGCTAAATTGGGTTCTCCAATTTTAGTAAATTCTGTTTTAAGTAATGAAGTTTTGTTAACCCCAATTGCCCCTATATTTGGCACATTTTGGGTTGTGTTTTTGGTAACGCTAGGCATTGAACCACATGCATTTAAAAGCATTGCTAAAAACAATACGTAGATAGTAGGTCGCATAAGTAAGATTTCGTATACCTACAACGTATTTTTCACCAAAGTGTTGTGTTTTCTATGGTATGTACTACGAAGTTAAAACCTGCCTGCGGTAGACAGACTTCGTAGAGTTACTAAAAAAATAGCGATTCACTTATCGTTTCAATGCAAAATGCCCTGCGAAGATTTTTCCATTATCATATTCATACCGAAACCAGTAATCAGATGATGGTACAGGTTTACCCAAATACATACCATCCCAACCTGCTCCATTCGGTGCTAATTGTGCCATTAGTTTACCATAACGATTATAGATAAATATACGAGATTCTGGGAAACTGTTTACTCCAATTACATGCCAATCTTCATGAACTCCATCACCGTTAGGAGTAAAGAATTTTTGATACCCCAAGGCTATGATTTCTTCCGTTAGCGTACGACATTCGTAAAGGTCACGAACATATACAGTGTATTCTCCTGGAAAAACACTAAACTCATTGTTTCGCTGGTAATTTTCTCCATTTATTGAATATTCAAATGTACCTACTCCTATGGCATTAATTGCAAGAGTTATTTCATCTGAAAAACTACTTATATCTACTGTAAAGGTATCTGGTGCTCCTGATGATACTACTTCAAATGCTGCTGTGTTTTCACAGGTAACTCCGTTTGTAGTTTGTGTAACCGTTAAACTATACGTTCCTAATTCTAGCACCTGTAAGTTTTGGTCTGTACTTATTTCTGTTTCTTGGCTATCTTTCCATAACCATGATTCAAAATTACCGCCATTAATGACCAAATCTGGACTGTCTGGGCAAATAACATATTGTGTTTCTAAATTCGGTTGTGGTAATGGGTTTATGATTAATTCTAATGAGGTAACATCATAGCAAGTTTGCAAGATGCTATGTTCTACTCTTGCATACAAGGTTTCTTGTAGGTTTGTGTTGTTATAGGTTGCTGCTGTTAACAAATCTGTACTAGTTAAGGCATCTAACTCTGAAATATAATAGGTTACAAAATAAGTATTAGGGTCTTGCCCATTTAATATTTCGCTATCCTTTTCTGTGAGGTTAACTATGTAACTCCCTGTTTCATCTACATCACAAATAATGATGGGTGTTGGTGTGGTTGCAGTAGGAACATTAAATACTTCCAAAGAAAAACTATTGGTGATATAACAAGCTGCATTAGCATTGTTTGCTATGCGGTAATAGACCTGTTGTGAATTCTGTATATTTTGGTAATTCCCTGTTATGGCATTTAGATTTACTTGTGCATCCGCTTCACTTTCATAATACGTTACTGTATAATCTGTAGCACTTTGATTACCTAAAATTTCTGTGTCTTTTTCTGGTAAATCAAAAGTAAATACGCCATCATTATCGTCATCACAAACTTGCCAAGCTGTGACTGTTTGTTGTATTGGGGTGTCGTATACAATTACATCGAAAAAAGTAGTGGCATAACAATCACTATTAGCACTATTTTCTACCCGTACGTAAATCGTTTCTTGGTAGGAAATTGTATTTGTATAACTAGTGGCATTTAAAGGATTTGTATCATTATCTGCATTTAATTGAGAGTTATGAAAGCTAACCACTACACTAGATACATTTTGAGTTCCTATTATGTCACTTTCAAGAGTTGCTAAATCAAAAGAATAAAAACCATCATTATTAGTATCACAAACTTGTATATCTGTGGGTGTATTTGCCTGTACTCCATCTATAACTTCTATGGTAAAACTTCCTGTCCTATAACATGAAGGATACGTGCTATTCTGAAATCGCACAAATAGTTCCTCTACAGGAGTTATATTGGTATAACTTAATGGTAATGGATTTGTACTTGTATCCGCATCTGCTTGTGAAGCAAAATATAGCATCTCAAACTTAGTTTCATTTTGACCGTTAAAGATTTCATCATTTTTTAACGAAAGGTCAAAGGTGTACTGACCATCTGTATCATCATCACAAACTGTCCAATTCGTTATGGTAGCTACAATAGGGGCTTGGCGTGCAACAACATCAAATTGTGAGGTAGCATAGCACTCCACATTACTGTTGTTAGACACCCTAACATATACAGGGGTAGTACCAAAATCAAAAGGATGTATGGATTCTAGTGGATTAGCGTTGTTATCAGCATCTAATTGAGATAAAAAGTAAGCTACCGTAAAATCATTGGGATTTTGAGCCCCCAATATGTCTGTGCTAAAGGAAGGCAAATCTAAATTGTAACTGTCTTGTGTAACGCAGCCCAATATGGGACCAATTGCTTGTGCAGTTGGCACATTATAAATGGTAATATCTTTTGTTTCGCTTTTTGTTTCAGATGCCGTATTTACGGTAACGCTCACCGTATAAGTGCCCGCTGTTGCATAAACGTGTCCAGGGGTTTCCAATGCAGAAGTATTACCATCTCCAAAATCCCATAAAATGGAAACAATGGGGTCACTAGAATTTACGGTAAATTCCGTTGTATCTCCTAAACAAAAATTATTGGCTAAAAGACCTACTATAAAATAGGATTGTATAAAAGTTGGCAAGCCAAAAGTAGAATACTGCCCAGCCAAACTAATTGCATTATTTACATAGTTAGAACCTGCTCCTTGTACATTAGGGTTGTTAATAACGCTTAAATAATATTCGCCCCAAGTAGAAATATATATTTTACCGTCTACAGCCAACTGCAATGCTGCTACAGCAATTGGTTGCAGCGGCATAAGGTCATAACCAGTAGCAATGATTGCTGCTTGGTTATAAGTACTTATATTAAATTGGGTAATGCTAGACTGCGAAGTAGATGCAGTAACATATATATGACGTCCTATATAGAGCTTACTACTATCCGAAGAAAACTCAAGGCCGTATCGTGAATCCGCTCTATAAAAAGGTAATGCTGGTGGTGCGTAATAACTTTCTAAATTTAACCCATCACTAATTATTCCACTGGCCGTATTAAAATGGAAAAGCTCTACTCTATTAAGAACGCCGCCTGTTACTAAAGCTAAAAATTCTCCGTTAGGAGATGCTTTCATATACCCTGTATAATCACCAAGTCCACCTGCATGAATAGTGCCTTCCGCCGAAACAACAGGCGTTGTATTTAAACCCGCTGATGTTACCAAATAAGCATAGAACCCATTATTAACACCATGTATAATGACCCAAACATCCGTGCCATTGGCGTGTAAAACTGCGGTTAATTTTTCTACAACTGGGGTTAATAAGAGTTGATTTTTGGTTGTAACAGCTCCAAGCCCTCCATCTAAGGTTAAATCTACCAAATTGTACTGAAAACCTTCTGGGCTACCCTCGTGGTTCACCGTAAAAACATAGTATTTGGTAAGATCATTTGGATAAGGTACAATAATAGCAGATTGTGTACTAGAGGAATGCCCCATAAGTCCTGTTCCATTTGACATAGGAAAGTGATTTTTATTCCAAATAGTTGAACCATCTGTATAAAACAATAAATCTCCATTAAAGTCCGAAATGGTAGCACAACCTTCACTGGCTGCCATTGCACTGTCTGTTATGGCAACAGGAGTTCCACTACTAAAATTAAGTCCTGCATTTTGCCCAAAATACCAATTCATGGCATTGTTCTGCGCCTGTAAAAAGACAACAGAAAACACTAAAGTTAAAATGAGGTGCTTTTTTTTCAAAATTTGGGTGTTAAAAAACTAGGTATTTATTCCATATTAGCATTAGAACCGTAAACCTATTCCTAATTTTAGTAAAGTTATTGTATTTGTAAACGTCCCTTTAGAAAGCTTTGTGTAGTCATATTGAGCGTGTAAAAACCATAAATCTGTAATAGCATAAGCTACACCAAGGTTTAAATTTAGACCTCCGTAACTATTTTTAATGTCAGGTTGGCTATTACTAGACTCATAAGTAGTTGTAAAATTACCTATAGTATAACCTACCCCTAAAAAAGGTTTAAGTTTCTCTATTGAAAGAATATTTAATTCTCCAAAGATTTTGGGTTGCAATAAAAGCACTTTGTCTTTAATTGTTGCGGTACCCAAAGTTGTAGTCCTAGATAAGTAAGCAGCATTGGCAGAAATACCAATGTGTACAGGCCCAGCTTCTACCATTCTATATTGAACACCTATATCTGCAACGCCAGGATAGGATGCTACAGAATTATCTCCTACACCTATAGGGTATGCCAAAGTAATACTTGTTTTTGAGTCTTGTGCAAAACCTATGGTCATAAATAAGACTGTTACTGTAAATAGTAATTGTTTTTTCATCTTTTATATTATTATTTTTAATTTGTTTATGCTGATGTGTGTTTACACATATACCACTAGTTACAAACTAGTGAGAACAGGGTAATTTTGAATCATTACCTGAATCCTTCTGAAATTAATCAAATGAGCTTATAGAATTTAGTAACCATCTATTTCCTTGTGTTTTTTCAAAATAAAAAACAGGTGAATAATATAAATCCCAAACATTAACATTATTAATATAACCTTGAAATTTATTCGAATAATACCAAATATTATCATCAAAAGTTTCAACATAAGGATAATTCTTATTGTTTTCTGTTTGGCTTAATGATATTACATTGTCAAAAGCCAAAATTTGATTTTTTCTAATCGTTGAAATAATTTCGGAATTTAAATTTGGGGATGAATATACATTTGTGTTATCCAATGTTACATGTTTACCTTCATAGTTACACTCAACAGATTCCAGAATTGAAAGCGCAGGAACAACATAAGTCGAATCATTAAGGTAAGTTCCTTCCATTTCTAAATGACCTTGAAGAAAAGACCAAAAAGTTGAATCATTCCCATTCTTTACACCCCAATTTGTTAATAATTCACTTAAATTATTATAATCCATCGAATATGGTAACTTTTTACCAAATTGCACTATCAAAGTATTTAAATCCTTATTGTACACAGATTTTAATATTTCATTATTAGGGTTGATGTCTATTTTAAATTTTATATCAATACTATCACAAGTCTTTTCAATGATAGGGACTATATTTTTAACTGTATCCATTTGCTCAGAAAGGCCATCAAACTTAACTTTATTTTCAATTTGAATATCATTTTTAACTTTTCTTTCTTCTTTACAAGAAAGTGACATTAAAACAAATACACCTATACAAAGTAGTTTAACTCTTCTCATTAAAATATTATTTTAATTATTTAAACTATTAATTGGAGCTTCCCAACCATAAGTTTTATTCTTGTATATACTATTTAAAGATGCAGGAAGACCAATGTGAAAATGATTTTTATGAGCTCCTTGATTATTGTTTCCTACGTGGATTAATCTATTTCCATAAGAGTAATTACTGGTAAAACCATTATTTTGAGCAACATGGAAGAACATAAACATATAATATTGACTTGCATTGTTGTATGCACTATTACCTGTTAATTCTGCTCCTCCATTACCAATATAATGTATATCTATTGCTGCCCCCAAATAATGGGTACTATGATTTAAATTTATTCTATGATCGTATGCAGAAATATCTCCATAATGAACTATATGTCCAGATAATTCATTATAAGATACAAACGTTTTGTACAAATTAATAAATCCATCCAAACTAACATGATTGTCTGAATTATAGTTTTTCCCATTAATAGAATAGTTCTCATTATTACCAGCTCCGGTGTAACGGGAAAAACCTGGGCCAGACTCTGGAAATTGATAAACTCCAAAATTATTAGGTTTAATAGGTGTATCCCCAAAATCTATTGGGTATGCACCTATACTATGCATTTGGTCATAAATCCCAACTCTGTCCCAATCAGCATTGTTAACTAACACAATTTGTTTTATGCCATCATTAACTTTTTTATGTTCTCCAGTTTTCTTATTTATAAAATCAGTTAATGGTGATCCACCATCTGGATCAATTGCATTTATTGGATTGTTTGCCATTCCAAGATATGGGCTATAATGTACACCTTTGGGATCAGTAGTAAGCCACCTACCAATTCTCCCATCCCACATTCTTAACTGAAACGCTTCTTTTCCAGTCTCGATGTCTTTTTCCTGCCCCTGAAAGGCATACCTGTAATCTCCTCCTGTCATGATACGTCCAGGCATTGGCATCCCAAAGGGATAGTAGTTTATGCGTTTTTTTTCTTCGGACACCCTTTTTTTAGAGTGTATTATCTCTAAAAAAGAAAAATTTTGATATTTTAATTGTTGGCATCCCATTGAACCACTAATATATAAACTTTTGATTAATTGCCACGCAAGTAAAACCCAGTTTTTTCGTACCTCAAAATCCTCTGTATTTTACTTACTTCCTTTTCCTCGATATATTACATAATTTGCATTATAATACGGGTTCGGGTTTTTAGATTTTCATTTTCCTTTTGTCCGTAAGTTATAATGTAAATTATGTAAAATACTCCCTGCGCCCCTGTTGCCATCGCTCACATCCCGCAAGCCTCGCACTTCGTAGTATTAGTTTTGGTAAGATTTGGGGGATGATGGTTCGGGGTTTTCCCGAAGCTTGGGAATTTGGCAAAAGTGGGAGCGTTTTAAAAAAGAACGATTTTGCGGTGGATGCAGCTGTAGGGAATCGGTCTTTTTTAAAATGATAGGCAAGCGACGATTGAGCGTCCCGACCGAGTAAGGACACATGGGTTTTAAGTCCGTCTCCCCTTATTCGTCATGACATGCACACATCTTGAAGTAATCTTTTTTTGAGCGTTGGGAGAGCGGCAATTTTACATAATAGCAGTTATGGTTTCCCTGTAGCTTTTTGCGCAAGAGGACCATAACTTCTATTATGTAACTTTGCTTGGGGGGGCAGGGTTTTGTGCATTTTCTTTTTGCTGGCGGTAGCTCTTTGGCTTTTTTGGTGGGGAGCGGTACGCACAAATTCCCCTTTCGGGATTTTTGAGTGCCGCGGATGCCGATGTTGTAGGCGACCAAAAAAGACAATGTGCTGCCAGAAGCGTTGGCGCACAAAAACCTGCCTTTGGCGGCTGGCAGATCGGTGACTTCTATTTCTTTATTCTTCTTCGGGCTATTTCTGGGTTTCTTCTTGTATGGAGCACCCCAAAAACAACGACTTGTTTCTTTTCTTCTTCGACCATATAAAAAATGGCATACGGAAAACGGGTGACCAAAGATTGTCGCAGTTCTTTATATTTTCGTTGGTAGTGTTCTGGGTATTCCCCTATATAGTCGATCTCTTTATTTACCTCAATCTTAAATTCCTTGGCAAGTGTTTCGTTTTTTTCTTGGTACCATTTCTTTGTCTTTCGTAGATCATCATGGACTATGGGCAGTAATTTGATCGTATAGCCCATTACCAATTGTCTTTTACATCTTTCCAGTCCAATACATCTTCTGGATCGTCTTTGTAGCTTTTTAAACGGTTGTCCAATTCTGTTTTATGTGCTTGGGAGATTTCTTGGTGTTCTTCTTTTTCTTGTTTCAGAACACGTTCTAAAACATCCATAATGCTCTCCCTGTCCACATTGAACAGCTCTTGTATGAAATTATATTTTCGTGCTTCTAAATCCATAATACTTGCCTTTTTACCTTTGTAAAGGTACAATTTCTGTTCCATAGTTGTTATTTTTTAGCTGAATGGGTGATATGTGTTTATCGTTTTATGCAGACTCTCCAAGTCGTCCTGTTGATAACGTTCGGTTGAACTTATGTAACGATGTCCTGCCAGATATTGAACTTTTCTGAGGTTGTGTTGTTTTAACCAATGAACGATAACGCTTGTTCGTACCTGTTTTACATCAATGAATTTATGGTTGATCCTCTTTAGCTCTTTTGTGATCTTGGCCAAACTGTTCTGTAGCCTTAAACTGCTTCCCAACGGTAAAAATAATTGTTCGGTTTCTTTGCTCGTTTGCTCTAAAATATTTGGCCTGATTTCGTTAATATATTCCATTAGCCCCATTAGTTGCCATGGTTTGAGATCCAATACTCTTCCGTTACTTTTCTTTGTTCCCAATATATCTATTCTGCCTTTGTAAAGTTGTACGTTCTCTACTTGTAATTGTTGTAGATTCTGTGTGGTCAGCCCTTGATAGACTAATAAACCTAATAGTATCTTGTTTCGCTTTCTCGCTAATGGATTTCCGATTTCGGTCGGGTAGGAATAATATAAATCTTCCAGTTCGTCATGTGATAGCGTATTATGTACCACATCTTTTTTTACACCTTTGATATTGATGTTTTGGATGATGTTCAGGGGTCTGTAATTTTCTTCCGTGAGATAGTTGAAATAGATTTTTAGATTGCTTATGTAGCCTTTCAATGTTCTCGATTTTATGGTTCGACTACGCTCACCACGAGGGTTTCTTAAGTGTTCGATGTACTTTAAAAAGGTTTTGTAATCGATACCTTCCGCTGTTGTTCCGTAAGCGTTGCACCATTCAATAAATTGGCTTTGGGTTTTTAGGTATGTTGGGACAGCTTTGGTCGTGTAACCGTTTTTCTCTAAGTAATTCTTGTACGTCATTTCTAGGTTTGGTTTGTAATAATTCATCACTTGGCATCGCCAAGAAATGTGTATAAATTTGAGTTGATTCGAGCGAGGAATGCCCCAAGAATTGTTGGATATGGGACAAGTCCGCCCCCTGTTCGAGCAAATGGGTGGCGATGCTGTGGCGCAAACTGTGAAGTGTAATGTTCCTGTGTTGCAGATCCTTGTTGCCCGTGGCATCTATGATGCCCCGTAATCGGTTGGCAAAACTCATTCCTTGCAGTCGTGTTCCTCTATAGTTCAAAAACAAAGCTTCGGTTTGCTTATGGTTTTTAAATTCGGTTCTGTAATCGTAAATGTATTCTTCCAGTATTCTTGAACTGTGTTTGTTTATGGGTACAAAGCGTTCTTTGTAGTTCTTTCCCTGTCTTACGAACAAGCGTTCTTTGTCGAACAGAACATCATTTATATTTAAGTGTACAACTTCGTTGCGGCGAAGGCCACAACTGTAAAAGCAGACCAGTAAAGCTTTGTCTCTAAATCGTAATTTTTCTTCTTTATGGCTGTACTCCGTAGCTTTAAAAAGTTGTTTTATTTCTTGCTGATTAAGGACGCTTAGCGTCTCTCTACTATTCTTTTGTTCGTGTTTTAAATGGATGTTTATTCCTTTATGACCGTGGTGTTTCAGATATTCCCTAAACTTAAAAAGTGTTTGCTGGTGCTTGTTCAGATAGCCCTTGCTCAATCCGCCATGCCTTCTTTGGTTGGGTCGTTGCTGTAAATATTTGTAGTAGTCCGTGACCGTTTGCGTAGTGATGGTATTTATTTCGCTGTGCCCGTGGCGCTCTAGATAATTGAAGAACTCTTTTAGGTGGTTCGGTAAATTGTAGACCGTTGTTTCTGCATAACCTAAAAGATACAGCCATTGTTTAAAGTCCTGTAACAATACTTTGTAACTATGATTATGTAGTTTTAACTGTTTCAATGGGTATGTGTTTTTTTGATTTTAGTGAACTACTTGGTTAATTGTCTGATTGTCAGATATTTTATTAGTCCATTTTGATGATTGAACCATTATGAACTACTTTGAACCCCTGGGCTACGCTCGTGACAGGCCTGTGGCGAGTCGCCACGGACAAGTATTTTATTTTTCATTTCTGTAATGGTTTGGTTTAATAGCTGTTGTATCTGTTTGTTGGTAGCTTCGTAATCATTATAACTTACGACTTCGTAGCTATAGCCTTTTCTTTTATCTCCTTTGGATTTCCGAACCAAGTCGGCTAGTTGTAAATGCAACATATAACGCTTTTGGTTACTTGGATTTACCCGTAATGTTCTTCTGATCTCGGAGTTTGTAAATGTGGGCTGATTATTTTGTTTTAAATATGCCTTGAGGCATTCAAAAAATTGTCTACAAGCTCCGTTCAACAAATCGCTTTTACGTAACAAAACTTCTTGTATCAGTTCATTGGCTTCTTGTATATCTTCGATTTCTGTTTCTATAAATTCTTCGCCTGTTTCTTTATTATACTGCTTGTGTCGCTGATACTGTTTGTAAAAGGTTATCGCTTCTATAAATTGTAAATAATGACTATTGGTTCGTCTTGGTTTAAATACAGATTGTGGTAATTCTAGATATTCTGCATAAGGATTGATTACTTTTATTGGTTTTAATATTCGCTGTACGTTTTGTAATAATTCTTTAGCTTCAAGCTGTTGAGTTTCGTTTAATTTTCCTGCACTTATTAGTCTTTGATAGTTCATTATTCTTGTGTCCTGTTCTTGACTTTCATCGATGTAGAGTAGGAAAGAACGGTTGCTATTATCTTCGTAAATACTTTCTTGTGTGGTACAACCAGCAACACAAACAGGACCTTCTACTGTTAAATGTATTGTTTTTGTATTGCCTTTTCTGTCTTTATGAACTACTGTTTTTGTAATGCGTTTTTTGGATTGTAATTCTCGAAGTGGATAGAGTACAGATTCTGCGCCATCTAAATCCTCGATCAGAATAAGTTTGTGCTGTAGTTCGGTTCTGTTAAAATAGTAAAAGGCATTTGCTGATAAAACGGTTATTTCTATTGTATCTTCTTCTGGTATTAACCCTGATACCTTGGTCTGTAAATGGGTCTTGCCAACTCCACTACTTCCCAAGCTGATGCAATGTAAAGGGTTGTTGGTCTTACGACTGGTGAAAATCAGGTACATTAAAAGGCGGTTGGCCGCCTCGCCGATTACCCCGGATTTTCCAATGAGTTCATTGGTTCGCTCTAATAAATCATCCTTTTTTAAAAACGCCTCTGCGGCCCGCAGTTCTCGTGCTGTGAGCTGTTTTGTAAATGGTCGTTGTGATTGGGTTTCTGTATCGATTAGTAAAAACCTGTGGTTTTCGAGCTCTCTTGTAAGTGCCTGTAAATCTTTTCGAACGACACTTGTACTTACCTCCAAACGTTCCGCACATTTTCTGACCAGCTTTTCTACCAGATTATCGTTGTACAGGTCTATACTTTGCCTTAAAATATTGTAGGCCTTTAGTTTTTGTATGGATAGCGTTACCCGTAGGCTTTCCAATTTGTTCGTCTTTGTTCCACCCAAGATGTGTATTTCCAATGACTTTGTAAGGTATTTGTAATTGTATGGATTGGAAGTGTCTAGCATTTGTTGATAAATTTTAGTTTGTGTACTATCGGACACAAATCTATAAAATCATAAACATCCTGCCAACTACTATCATCAGTATTTACCTATTTTTTTACCATATATTTGTAATATCAATGTATAATAGTGCGTTTTTGTAAAGAATGATGACTAATATAGGCAACAAAATAACGGAACTCCGTAAACAGAAAGGTTGGTCGCAGGGCGAGCTGGCCAAACAGATTGATGCTTCCCGTGAAGCTATTGGCAAGTACGAACGTAACGAAGCTGTCCCGTCAGTCGAGACGGCAAAGAACATTGCCGACATTTTCGATGTTTCTTTGGATTATCTCGTGGGGGATGTACTAAAACCCTCTTTTGATAAACGTATGATAGAACGTCTGGAAGATTTCGAACTTCTAACCGAGAACGATAAAAGCCATTTGTTCGCCCTGCTCGATGCTTTTCTTCGCGATGCCAAAGCTAAAAAAGCTTACGCATAAAAACCTGTCTGCCGACAGGTAGAAAACCACAGTTCTCCGTGGCTTCTTCTATTCTTTTTTCTTACTCTTGCCGCTTACTGTTGACGGTACGAAGTCAAAGACATTCGCACAGCTTCACTCTTCGCACAGCTGGA
>Ga0256845_1001731_pt1 | contig 17068 bp, 11 predicted proteins | sample RiftiametaG_FD_189101 | JGI IMG/M metagenome (GOLD analysis project Ga0256845, IMG submission 189101) | Tube worm associated microbial communities from hydrothermal vent at the East Pacific Rise, Pacific Ocean - Riftia | ecosystem: Host-associated > Annelida > Integument > Unclassified ...
AGCGATAAAGAACTACATCTATTTTGGACAATAACCAAAATGGTGTATTTCTAAATCGGGGTTAACCCTTACTAAATGCCGTAAGTTCACTATTTCACAACTCCTACTGCATAAGTCGGGTTAAAAAGCAAGTTTAAATACTACAATATCTTTTTGCGGGCTTAATCGGGTAAGGCTGATTACCGCATTGTTATTTTTGGCATTAACTACACCGTTTAATTCCAATCCACCCGAATAAGTAAATAATTTAGCCGGATTTGCTGTTCCATTAGCATTTATTTTTACCATAGCAACATTGTTACCCATAGTATTTCCTGAACAAAGAACACTATTATCATCCAAAGGGGTAACAGATTTAACTTTCAGCATTTGTTGAGTGTTGAAAGTTGTTTGCCAAACTTGTTTTCCATTTTTATTTACACAAACAGCATATCCTTGTTGTAATTTTGTTCCTGCAAATACAATGTTTCCGTTTGGAAGAACATTTACGGCAGTAATTTTAATGTCGCTATTAAGAATTTTATTCCATTTGAGATATCCGTTTTTGTCAATAGCAAAATACCATGAACCGCCGGCAGCATATCCCATATTTGTATTGTCAATGGCAACATCGTAAATTTGATAACCTTGCGAATAAGTTCTGCTCCATAATTTTTTACCGTTGTTACTTATTTTTGTAAGAACAGGTTCAAACAATGAATCGGTATTTATTTGATAACCGCACACCAATGCTCTACCATCGAAATAAACAGCAACACCTGTAGCTTCGGTAGCTTCTAATTTAGCATTATAAAGATTTTCGCCTTTAGAGTTGATTCTAAAAATCCATGCTTTACCGGGAATACTATCCATTATGGCATTTGTAACGCCAACAGCATAAAGCTCATCAGCAGATGAAATTACAATTTTGTTTACTTTATCATCATATTTATTACCTATAATATGATTATTAAGCATTTTACCGTCTTTATCAAGATTCAACAGCCAAGCGTCATACATAGAGCTGTCTGATGTTTTAGTATTTGCCACAACCAACAAGTTTCCGTTTACTCTAAGGGCAATATCTCCTCCGTAATCGGGCATGCTTTTATTATCAAAACATTTGATAAACTGATAATTATCCATTGGGAAATCCATAAGAATTTCTTGTCCTAAAGAGTTGGCTTTAAGGTTAAAAATATCGATATATAATTCACCTTCGGGATACAATGAAACAAATTTATTGTAAGCCTCTATTGTATTTACGCTTTTAGCCCATTCAAACAGAAGTTGTTTCTTTAGTTTTTTTGCTTCGGGCATTTTCGATGAATTGGGATATTCTCGCATATATTGTTCAAGTATTTGAATATCGCGTGATTTGGCAGCCTCTTGGTAAGCTAAAACACCCATAAGTTTTTTAGCTTCTTCAACTTCTACTGCATTTGGATATGTTTTAACAAAGTCTTTGAGAGCCGAAAGACTGTTTTTTGCAACAGCTTGTTTGTATGCCAAAGCGTTTCTTTTTTCGATAGCAAGATTTACTTGTGCGGCATCGGGATATTTTTTTACAAAATTGTTTAAAGCTTGAACAGAATTAGCATCTTCAGCCAAGCGATATTCAATATAATTACGAATATGAACCACATTTCCATAATATTTTGAATTGGGGAAATCGTTAATAAACTGTTTGGCATATTCAATGTTATTTTCTTCTCTTACAAATTTAATCAGCTTATCTTCAATAATTTGTTTTTCCCAGTCCATATTTTTCTTTAATGGGCGGTTTCTTCTTTTTTTATCAACTTTAAAAAAATATTCATTTAAAACAGTAATATCATTTTCAGTAAATTTATCCATATTTTTATAGGCTTTATCAAAGTATTTCCAAGCCTTAAAGTAGTCTTTTTTACTGTATTTATCGTAAGAATAAATAACATACAAACCGAATGTAGCCATTATATCGTCGGGTTTTTTCGAAAGCACCTTTTTAAATTGAGTAGTAGCTTTACCGAAAGCATCATCAAGTTCTGTTTGCTGGCGTGCATCCATACCTTCAAAAACATCATTGCTCATAACTTTGTAAGCCTTTTGAGCTGAAGCAGAGATGCTTATTATTGTGAAAAGAAGTATAAATATTTTCTTCATTTTATAAATTTTTTAATTAAAATTAATTATCGTAACAACAGTATTTTGTTGAGTTACTTTTTCAACACTAAAAATTCTACACGTCTGTTTTTTGCTCTTCCTTCGGGAGTATCATTAGTATCAATGGGACGAGATTCACCATATCCTACTGCTTTAAGCATATTAGGATTTACTCCTTTTGATATAAGATAATTCACCACAGCTTGAGCACGATTTTGACTTAATTTCTGGTTTAAAGCATCAGAGCCTTCATTGTCAGTATGTCCGCTTATTTCAATAAGGCTAACTGTTCCTTCTTTTAAAAAATCGGCAATTTCATTAAGTTCCTTGTATGATTCAGGTAATAAAGTGCTTTTACCTGTTTCAAAGAATATATTGTTAAGAATAAGAGCCGCACCTACTTCAATATTTCGTAATCCTTCTTTAAACGGATCTTCAGGTATTTCGGGTTCTCTAAAAACAATTGTTCCTTTACTGCGACAATGATATTGGTCAGTAACTTCGTAAGTGTAACTTCCTGCCGGTAAGTTTGTTATTTTTTGGGTATTCTTTGCTCCGTTTGACCAAGTAATATTATACGGAGGTGTTCCGCCGGAAATACCTAAACTTATAATACCATCGTTTACCTTACCTGTAAATTGTCCTGTAATGGGGTCTAATCCTCCTGTAAACGAAGAATCGATAACAACAGTTTCCATTCCTTTGGGAACACATGAACAAATGTTACAATCAATAAGTGGTTTTATTGAGAAATCGTCAAAAAAGTAATAAGCATATCTTTTACCTTTTTTGTTTTGAACATTTTTACCTGTTACAACATAGTTGGTATTTGCATAATTTTTAAAATTACCTATAATAAAATATCTTTCACCACCTTTGGCAGTGTATAATTTACAAAATTCTCTCCATTCTTTTGTATTGTCCAAAAACAGACCTTCTTTGTTTGATAGTTGTGGTTTATAATTCAGGTAAGTCATATTTCCGTTTGCAACTTTCTCATTTACAAAGTAAACACTCATTTGGTCAACTGCAAATTTAGAACCTGAAGCCAGTTTAAACCAAAAAGAGACACAATAAACCTGACCGGCTTTCATCGGTTCTTTTAGTGTTCCTTGAAAATACTCTCTAAAATCACGGTCGGAACCTGTTAAAATAGCTCCCATATATCCATTACCTGATTTTGGTTCGCTGTATCCGGCAAAATTAGTTGGAACACTTACATCGCCTTTACTGCAACGATTAAAATAATCGGGTGTGGTGTATGACGGATATGTCCAATACGGTATCAAAATATGAGTTTTATTCATTGATGTATAACTTTGAGGACAAGTTTTATACTCTTCAAAACTCGGGTTTAATACCATATTTTCAACCTGAGAATATGCAGTTGGCAGTATTCCCAAACCGATTAATACAATAAATAAAGTAATTCTTGTAATCTTCATATGTTTATGATTTTTTATTAATATTTAAAGTTCGTCATTTATGAAAATAAAAAATAAAAATACGTAATTATGTTTTAATAATTACAAAAAACGGGAACAAATATTTTATTTCGCTGTTTGTAAAATAGAAACATAATAATTTAGCAATGAAACTAAACAAACTGACCGAAGAAGAAAAGCAGATAATACTTTTTAAAGGAACAGAATTACCCTTTACGGGAAAATATATCGGTAATCATCAAAAAGGAGTGTATGTGTGTAAACAATGCGATGCAAAACTTTATCGTTCATCACATAAGTTTGACAGTTATTGCGGCTGGCCAGGTTTTGACGATGAAATTAAAGGTGCTGTTACTCGCATTCCTGATGCTGACGAACGAAGAACAGAAATTGTTTGCTCGAATTGTAATGCTCATCTTGGTCATGTTTTTGAGGGTGAAGGTTATACTGATAAAAATATTCGTCATTGTGTTAATTCTATTTCGTTGAAATTTATAGCGGAATAGTATGATGAGTTGAAAGTTAAAAGTTTATAAAGTTGAAAGTTACAGCGGAGGCTGAGTTTATCGAAGCCGATACTTGCAACGAAGAACGGTGTTAACTAGCAAAAGTCACTTCGACAAGCTCTCCGAAAGTAATCGGAGTAAACAAGTGACCGGTTCTTTGTGGCAATAAATTAGTAAAAATTAGTGGAATTTGTGGATAAGAAACCTTTGCGACTTAGCGTCTTAGCGGTGAAAACCTTAATTTTTTTAATTTCTTAATGTTTTAAAATTGCTGAGCAAAGCGAAGCATAACTTAAATGTTCTTAATTTTCTTATATGGTTCAAAAGAATAAGCGTAGCGAATAAATTAGTTAAAAGTTTATAAAGTTGAAAGTAAGTGTCTAGCTTCTAGTACTCTATCTTACTGATACCGTTGCTTTTTTTAATTACTTGTATTTGTGTGGGAATACGCTCTTTAAGATTTTCAACGTGAGATATTATTCCTATCATTTTTCCTTGTGATTGTAGTGTTTCAAGTGTTGAAATAACAGTTTCAAGCATATTATTGTCAAGTGTGCCGAACCCCTCGTCTATAAACAGCGAGTCGATGCTTACATTTTTGCTTGCTAAATCGGAAAGTCCCAAAGCCAACGACAGACTGATAAGAAACTTTTCGCCGCCGCTTGTGGTATCAACAGGACGAGCACGGTCAGTTTGATAATGGTCAATAAGCATAAAGTTCAGTTCTTCATCTTTTTTGTATTTCTCATTCATTTTCAACGAATAACGATTATTCAGCTTTTGCAGATGAATATTGGCAATATCTATTAAATTACTAAGCGTAAGTCGCTGAACATAAGTATTAAATGCATCTTTTGAACCACCAAGTAAATCGTAAAGTTGTTTCCATTTGTTTACTTCTTTTTCTTGTTTAGATATTTCATTGTAAACATCTTTGTTTCTGCTTTTTATACGTTCATTATTTTCAAATATATTGTTGATAGCTCCTCTCCTGTCGGCTTTTTCTTTTATTTGTGAGTTTAGTTCCTGCTTTTCTGTTTCGGCATCTTCTTTGCTTTTTTCAAAATTCTTTGCTTTTTCCAGATTTGCAAAATCGCTTTCAAGTTTTTCGGTAAGTGCTTTTATTTCAGATGTTTCTCTATCAATTTGCAACTTAATATTTTCAATTAATTTTTTTTCATAGTCTTGTAAAAGAGCATTTTCAATTTCAATTAAAGAGTTAAAAGCTGAATTTTCGATTTTTTTATTTAGCGATAGCTGAATTACAGACAATTGCTTTGTTAATGCTGTTGTGTTGTTTATTAATGTTTCAAATTTTGTGTTTAGGTTCGATTTTTCGGTAATTGTGGTTTGTAAGGTTTTTTGAATGGTTTCAAGACTATTTTTTGCTGTATCAACGGTATCTTGCAGCTCTTTGCGTTTTTGTTGAGTGGTGACATTAAGAGGTAATAAAGCAGCTCTCTCTTTTGTGACAGACTCTATTTCAGTGGAAATATTATTTATTTCGGTTTCGGTTTCCGATTTTAGTTGTTCTTTTTCAGTCAGTTGTTCCGAATAGTTTGATATTTTGATATTTAGTTCAGATATTTCCTTTTCGATTTTAGTTTTATTGTCGGAATAATTGCGGTATTTCTCTATTGCCGTTTCAATACTTTCAATGAAACCGTCAATTTTATCAATTTCGGGAATTTGGGTGTTATATTGTGATAAAATAGCGATTAATCTGTTTTTAATTCCGTTTATTTCTGCATTTTTTTCTTTTATAGCTTTACTGTTTTCAGATATTGAGTTGGTAATGTTTTGTTTGTTTTCGGTTAGTGCGGCAATCTTTTTTTCTTTTTCCGATATTTTTTCGGTAATATTTTTAATCTCTATATCTATATTATCTTTTAGTTTTTGTAATTTTTGAGATTCATTTATTCTTATTGATAAATTATTTATATCATTAATAATCCGGTTAATACATTCGATTACTTTATCTTTTTCTTCAAAAGAGAGTTTAATATTAAGTTCTTTTGCTTTTTGTTGATGATTGTTTAAAATTGTATCAATATTTTGAATTGCTGAGTTAATATTTAGTAATTCAGTATCTGTTTTTGTTGCTTCTATCTCTTTATTCTTAAGTCTTTCGGCTATTTGATTACATAAATTTTTTTGTTTTTCGGCATTTAGTTTTGCTTTTGACAATTGCGGTTCGGTATAGTTTTCAATATACGGATGTTCATGAGAACCGCAGAGTGGACAGGCTTCTCCTTTTTTTAGTTTCTTTCTTTCTTCTTCGTAATTTTTAATTTTCAATTCAAGTTCCAATACTTTTTCAAGAGCAGCAAGTGTTTTTTCTGCTTCTTCTTTTCTTGTTCTCAGTAATTTAATATCGTCCGATATTTTATTTAAATTATCATAAAAGTTTTCTTTACTTTTTATAAGCTCTTCTTTTTCAATTGATTTTTCATTATATTCTTTGGCTAACCTTATAAATTCTTCGTAATTTTTTTGTTTTTCGGATAATTTATCTTTTTGTTGCAATAATTCTGATAAATCATTGTTTTTTAACTCATTAACAATATTTATTAGTTCATCGTTTTTTTGTGACAGCAGAGTTTTATCGGCATTAATATCAGATGTAAATTTTTCTATTTCGGTTTTGATATTTGCAAATTGAAGACTTTCCGTATCTGTTTTTTCGTTTAGTTTTTTTAATTCGTTACTGCTTGTTTTATAAATGGTTAAATTAGTTTTAAGGTCGCTGAAAGATTTTTCAACAATCGGAACTTTTTTGTTTCTATCAAGATAATCAATTACTTTATTTAAGTTTATCTTATTGTTTTCCAAGATGTTAGTTAAATCAGAGATATTGTTACGAATATTATTAACTTCGTTGGTTTCCTTTTGCTGTTTAATGCTTAAATTGCTTAAAGTTTCTTTTTTCAGATTTATATTTGTATCAATATTTGTTACTTTTTCGAGTATTGTCAACCATTTTTTAAAATTATCTTCCGTTTTAATAAAATTATCATTGGCTACTTGTTGTTTTTGAGTTTGTTCAGCTATTTTTTTTGTTATTTCTTCAATATCTTTTTTTAATGATTCAATATTTTCTTTATTTGTAACTATCTCTTTTTCAAGTCGTTTAATTTCGACAATATCTTGTTTAAACGGTTCAGCCTTTTGATGTAAGGTAAGAGTTTCAATTTTCGATTTATTTTTGTCAATTTTATTTTGAAGAAGTTCTTTCTTTAATAAAAGTTCTTTTTTTTGTTCTGTTAATTCGCTGTATTTTTTATACCAAGCTGTAATTTTTTCAATATCGGCAAGTTTTTTTTCAAATATAATAATCTCATTCTCAATTAATTTAAGTTCTTTATTTAATTCTTTACTTTGTTCTTCCGACAATAAATCAATATCATTTATTTTGGCTTTTAAATCGTTAAGTTTTTGTTTTTCTTCGCCAAGTCGTTGTAAAATAACTTCGCCAATTCTTTTGTATATTTCTTCACCTGTTATCTGTTCGAGCAGCCTGCCTTTTTCCTTTGGTGGTGCTGAAAGAAAAGCGGCAAATTCACCCTGAGCAAGCATTACCGAACGCAAAAACTGTTCATAATTAAGTCCGGTAATCTCCTCTATTTTATTTTTTATATCGGTCTTCTTTTCGGCAATTATTCGTTTATCGGTCAAGTTTTTCAATCTTACGGCTTCCTGACTATTTTTTAAGGGTTTGCCGTTAGCCGATTTAATACGCATTTCCCAAAATGCTTCGTAAACTTTTTTATTATTTTCAAAAACAACCGAACACATTGCTCCGCTTGCTCCAAAGCTGATTATATCTTCGAGTCCTGCTTTTATGTTTGATTTGTTAAAACGCGGTACTCTGTTATAAAGAGCTATTGTTACGGCATCGAGTATTGTTGTTTTACCTGCTCCGGTAGAGCCTGTTATAACAAACAAACCTGTATTTTTAAAATTATCAGCCTCAAAATCAATAACAATCGGCTTGTCAGCTTTCAGTGAGTTTATATTTTGTAATGTTATTTTTAATATTCTCATTGTTAGTTGAAAATTAATAAAGTTATTTATTTAACCATTAAATATTTTATTCGCTACGCTCATTTTTTTTGAACCATATAAGGCATTTAAGAACATATAAGTGTTTCGCTGTGCTCAATTATTCTTTAACATTAAGAAATTCAGATAATTAAGATTTATACCACAAAGTTCTACAAAGATTATAAATATTTACCGCTAAATGCAAAGACGCAAAGTTTTTTGTCCACAAATTACATTAATTAACATTAATTTATTTTTCATTTTTGCTGCAAATTTGCCTTCGACTCCGTTCTCCGAAATCCTTCCCCGAAATAAATTCTCCGAAATCCTTCGGAGTAAACAGGGACAAGCAGGAGTAAACTAGCCTCCGCTGTAGCTTTCAACTTATTATCATATCAACTTTCTTTATTTTCACCTCTGTAAGTCCTCCCGAAATACTTCTCCGAAAAAATCGGAGTAAACAGGGATAAACTCTCTAGGGGACACTACCTTCGAATTAGTATTGTTGCATAATTATATCATTGAACTTTCAACTAATTATCGCATCCTCCAAAGGCGGACAAGTTTTCTGCATTTCTGCATTAAATCATTACATAATTGAACCATTGAACCATTGAACAACTTTCAACTCTTTGCAATATTATATGCTTCAAAAAAAGCGTCTTTTATTTCGGGATTATTTTCTATATCGAAATCTTCTTCTTTGCATTTAATCATAAAAACTTCCTCGGGCGTCAGGTCTTTTATCTCTTTTTTGTCGTAAATTAAATTTTCAATACCCTGTTTTTCTTTATCAGCTTTAAATACTACTTTAAGAACTTCTACATCAAGCTGTTCGGCTGTTTTTTGAATTTCATCAGCATCAACACTTAATTCGGTGTTATTATCAATTACCGCTTCAACCCAAGGAGTAAGTTGATGTTGGTGATTTTGTGAAATATCTTTAAGTTTTACAATAATTTCATTTACATTACCTTCTAAGCTATAAATATTACGAAACTTAGGAACTGTAATTTCCCGTATTTGTGATATGTTATTGTTGTTTATTTCAATTTCCACAACCTTTTTGTCGTAATTAATTTCACTGAAACTTAAAATAACAGGTGAACCTGAATATCTTATGTGTTCTTTACCTGCAACTTTTTGCGGACGATGCAAATGTCCCAAAGCAAGATAGTCAAATGCATTTGAAAAATCGTCGGCACCTATATCACCAAGATTTCCCACATAAATAAATTGCTCGCTGTCGGATGTTTTTCCGCCTGTTACAAACAGGTGTCCCATACCAATAACGGGGATATTGTTCTGTTTTATGCTATTACAATAATCGGCAACTTTGTTGTAATGGTTTATAAGTGCAGTTTTGTATCTCATCTCTATCTGCTCAAAGTCTTCACCGGCAACGGCTCTGCGAATATCCTGATCGCGTAAAAAAGGAACAGCGGCAATTATAACATCTTGATTATCAATAGTAAGTTTAAAGATTTCATCTTCAACATTATCGGTAACTTTGCCTGTTACATAAATTGACAAAGCGTTAAGTAATTCTTTGGGAGCATTAATATTTCCCGGCGAATCGTGATTACCTGCTGTTATTACAACATGTTTACAGTTTGTATTACGTATATTTATTAAAAAGTCGTAATATAATCTTAAACTATGTGTTGACGGCATTCCCGTATCGAAAATATCACCGGCAACCAATAATATATCTATCTCATTATCAATAATATATTGCGAAAGCCAATCTAAAAATAGCTTTTGTTCTTCAAGTTGAGATTGTTCCAAAAATCGGTGTCCCAAGTGCCAATCTGATGTATGTAAAATTTTCATTTTTATTAAATTATACGTGCTTTAAAAATACTGTAAACACACAATTTACTGATGTTCTAATTTAAATTAAAAGCTATTTTTATACCTTCAATTATCATATTTGTGCCGATAATGGCTAATATCAGTCCCATAATTTTTCCGATAACCGAAATAACATTAGTGCCGAATAATTTTACAATAGTATCGCTTATGCGAAAAAATATATAAGTTAATATGCACATTAAAGCAAATACAACAGCTACAATTATAATATGTAAATATTCGTAATTTGTGACATAATTCATAGCGGTTACTATTGTTCCGGGTCCTGCAAGTATAGGAATGGCAAGCGGAGAAACTGCTATATTTTCATCAACATTGGTTTTTTGCAAATGGTGAACGGTGGATTTTTTGGATTGTATCATTTCAAAACCTACATAAAAAACCAGAAATCCTCCTGTAATTTTAAAAGCCGGTATTGTAATGTCAAACAGTTCAAAAATGAATTTACCAAGTACCACAAATGTGATTACTATCACAAATGCCGTAAGTGTTGATTTTTTTGCGATTTTTCTTTTTGTGTTAGCATCAGCATCTTGAACCAATGCTAAAAAAATAGGAACATTGGCAATGGGGTTCATTATTGCAAAAAATCCCGTGAACACAGTTATTGCAAATGTCAGTATATCAGTCATAAAACATTATTTTAAAAATAATTTAACCATAATGCAAATTAGCATAAAAATTTGAATTTATTAATCTGATATTTAAAATTATAAGGTTGTATTAAAATTAACTTTTTATATAATAACAATGAATGTTTCGCTACGCTAAACAGCGTATTTAAACATTAAGGTTTTTGTTTGAAACATTAAGGAGTTAAAAAAATAAGATATTAGATAATTAAGGTTGTTTAGCTATGCTCAACTCTTTATAACATTTTTATTGAACCATATAAGACATAGAAAAACATTTAAGATTGTTTCGCTACGCTCAACTTATTATCGTATTCATTATATCATTGTTTAAATTTAACTATAAATTAAATTAAAACCGCATATTATCAGACTGTTAAGATTAAAAAATCCTATAAATCTTATAATCTGTGGTGAATTAAAATTTTTTGTTTAAAGGAAATCAAGATGAGATTAGACCTCGGATTTCAATCGGGGAATATAATCGAGGAAATTTTAAAAATCAAACCTTCCAGGTTTCACAAACCTGGAAGGTTTACACCCAAAGGGACACTCGTCTTCGATTGACAGACATAAAATAATAATTTAGAGCAAATCACAAATACCCAAATTTACCACTAAAACTAAAAGCAAAGCAAGTCTTTCCTTTTAGGAAGCGTCCGCTTTTGCGGACAATGAGGGAATTAAAAGATTTTCTCACGTTAATTTGCAAAGTCGAAAAGTTCAAACCTTCCAGGTTTCACAAACCTGGAAGGTTTAGGTTCTTACTTCGCTAAAAATACGTCTTCAACAAGTTTATACTGAGTTTATCGAAGTGCTCAGGTTTCAAAGAAAACTCAGGTAACAAAGAGCCGGTCACTGAGCCTGTCGAAGTGACTTCTGCAAGTTTAATAACACCTTCGATAAACTCAGGCTCCGGAGAAAGCTCAGGCTCTATATTAACTTTCTACTTTATAAACTTTCTACTTTCAACTCATTACACTGTTTTTAACAAAATTTTAACACTCTTTAACTCTATTTAACTTTAATGAAACAGTCATAAAACTTACTTTTGTTTATGCATTTACGCAAGTAAAAATAAATAGTCAATAATAAATAATAAGTTGTTATGGATATAGTAGTTAATAATCTGACAAAAATGTATGGTCCGCAGCGTGCCGTTGATGATATCTCATTTAGGGTGAAAACCGGAGAGATATTGGGTTTTCTTGGTCCCAACGGTGCAGGAAAGACTACTACAATGAAAGCAATTACAGGATACCTAGCTCCCACTGAGGGAGATATTAGCGTTGGCAGTTTTTCGGTAAAAAACGATTTGGAAGAGGTAAAAAAACGAATTGGTTATCTGCCTGAAAATAATCCGCTATACCTTGAAATGCCGGTAATAGACTATTTGCATTATGTGGCGGAGTTGCAAGGCATTAAACCCGAAAAAATAAAAAGTCGCATTCTTGAAATGGTTAATGTATGTGGACTTGAAGGTGAAAAACACAAGAAAATAAATGAACTTTCAAAAGGTTATCGTCAGCGTGTGGGGCTTGCTCAAGCACTTATTCACGACCCAGATGTATTAATTTTGGATGAACCTACAACAGGTCTCGACCCTAACCAAATTATTGAAATCAGAGAGTTAATAAAAAAGATAGGTCGCGAAAAGACAGTAATACTCAGTTCGCACATTCTGGCTGAGGTTGAAGCTACTTGTGACCGTATTTTAATTATAAATAAAGGGAAAATTGTTGCCGACGGCACAGCCGAAGAGCTTCGTAAAGCAGAAAAAGGTAATGAAATAGTAAAAATTAAGGTTGAAGATGCCGATAAAAACGATGTTGTAAAAGCATTGCAAGAATTACCATCGGTAGAAATGGTTGACACTCTTGATGACGATATTATTGAAGTGCAGAGTAAAAAGGGTGAAAGCAGTAAGCGTAATATTTTTAAACTTTGTGTTGACAAAGGTTGGGTGCTTACGCAGATGTCACCGGTTGAAACTAAACTTGAAGATGTATTCAGAGAATTAACAACAAAGTAATTGTAAACAAAAGAATTAAAAAATATACATTATGAAAGCAGTATGGATAATAGCCAAACAAGAATTAAAATCGTATTTTGATTCGCTTATGGCTTATATATTATTGGTATTGTTTCTGGGATTCAGCGGATTTTTCACTTGGATTTACGGAAACGATATTTTCTTTGTTCAGCAAGCATCGCTGAGAGTATTTTTTCAGGTTGCGTATTTAACGCTGTTTTTCTCAATACCTATGCTTACAATGCGTTCTATTGCCGAAGAAACACGCTCGGGAACAATTGAACTGTTACTTACCAAACCAATCAGCCACGAACAAGTTGTATGGGGAAAATATTTGGCTACACTGATGTTGGTTATTATTGCTTTGGCTCTTACTATTCCTTACTACATAACCGTTGCCTACTTGGGCAATGTTGACCACGGAGCGATAATAAGCGGTTATTTCGGTTTATTGCTTATGAGCAGTGCCTATATTGGAATAGGTTTATTTGCAAGTTCACTTACCAACAATCAGATTGTAAGTTCGCTTTTAGCACTTATTATAGGTGTATTCTTTCATATTATTGCGGGTTTGTTGGCAAGTAACTTTTCGGGAATATTGGGACAAATATTTTACTATTTGAGTATGAATACACATTTTGACAGTATTACTCGCGGTGTTATCGACACTAAAGATTTAATATACTTTGCATCAATAACTTACGCAGGAATATTTTTAGCCGAAAAAACATTACAATCAAAAACATCTTAAAAGAAATGTATTTATACGGCAATATGTTTAATTAAAAATATTTTAACAAATGAAAAAAAGCACAAGTTTATATATTCTGTTTGTATTGGCAGCGATAGTTATTGTCAATATAATATCAGACAAACTCTTTGTAAGGTTGGATTTAACCGAAGACAACCGATATACATTGAGCGATGCTACCAAAGATATAATTAAAAATCTTGATGAACCGGTAACCATTACCGCCTATTTCAGCGAAGATTTACCCCCTGACATTGCAAAAACTCGTCGTGATTTTAAAGAGTTATTGACTGAATATCGTAATGTATCTAAAAATAAAATAATGTATCAGTTTATCAACCCCAATGCCGACGATGAAAAGGAGAAAGAGGCAATGAGCAAGGGTATTCAGCCAGTGTTGATAAACGTAAGAGAAAAAGATCAGGTAAAACAGCAAAAAGCATATTTGGGAGCAGTAATTACAAAAGGCGAAAAAACAGAGATTATTCCGTTTATGCAGCCCGGAACGGCTATGGAATACGCTTTGTCGTCAAGCATTAAAAAACTTACCGTAGAGCAAAAGCCCGTTATCGGATTTTTACAAGGACACGGCGAACCAACACTGCCGGAGATGCGTCAGGCAATGACTGAAATAAGAATTTTATACACACCGAAGGCTATAAATCTTAAAGACGACCCAAAATCGTTGGCAGATGTAAAAACACTTGCCATTATTGCTCCTATCGATAGCATTTCGGATGAAGAATTTGCTGTGATTGATGATTTTATGGCAAAAGGAGGACGTGTTTATGTGGCTATAAACCGTGTTGACGGAAAGTTGCAAGAACAACGCGGAACAACAATAAATACAGGACTCGAAAGCTGGTTGGCTAAAAAGAATCTGGTTGTGGAAAATAATTTTGTTATTGACGCCAACTGTGCTACTGTAAGCGTTCAGCAGCGTCAAGGGTTCTTTTCGTTTACATCGCAAATTCAGTTTCCGTATATTCCTATTGTTACAAATTTTGCCGACAATGCCATTACAAAAGGTTTAGAGCAGGTTGTAACACAATTTGTCAGCACAGTAACTTATACAGGCGATTCTACCGCAGTATTTACACCGTTGCTCACCACTTCCGACAAGGCAGGAACATTGTCGTCGCCTACATATTTTAATATTAATAAAAACTGGACAAAAGCCGATTTTCCGTTGGCAAATCTTCCGTTGGGAGCACTTATTGAAGGAAATATAGGAGGTATTCCAAATGCCAAGATGGTGGTAATTGCCGATGGCGATTTTGCAATAAACGGCAAAGGACAGCAGGCTCGCCAGCAAAACAAAGACAATATCAACCTTATGGTAAACTCTATCGATTATCTTAGCGATGATACCGGACTTATTGAACTTAGAACAAAAGGTGTTACTTCGCGTCCGATTAAAGATATTGACGACGGTAAAAAAACTTTCTTAAAATGGCTTAATATGCTGTTGCCCATTGTTTTAATAATAATTATAGGATTTATCAGAAATCAGCAACAACGTAATTTACGATACAAAAGAATGGAGGAAGGTTATGTCTAAAAAGAATGATTTTAAGAAAATAGGGATAATTATTGCGGCTCTGTTGGTTATATGGGCAATAATTACCATTAAAGATAAGAAACAAGGAGAGCGTTCATTTAAGGCTTATGTGGTAAAAGTTGACACTTCAAAGGTTGATAATATTGTAATTTCACCTAAAAACAGCGATAAGGAAATAGTCATAAGCAAAACCGGTTCTGTTTGGATGATGAAAACAACTGCGGGTAAAACCGTTCAAGCCGACGACGGCACAATAGATGATTTGCTGTCGCAAGTGGCAGCTATGAAAACAAAAAGTGTTGCCGCTACATCAAAAAACAAGTGGAAAGATTATGAAGTGACAGATTCTGCCGGCACACGAATAATTTTGAAAAAAGGAAATAAAAAACTTGCCGATTTTATTGTCGGTAAATTCTCATATTCGCAACCCCAAGGTGCGAATCCGTATATGCGACAAAATGTTCAGATGACTTCGTATATCAAGATAAGCGACGATAAAAATATTTATGCCGTTGACGGTTATGCTGCAATGCTGTTTAACAGAACAGAAAATGCTTTCCGTGAAAATGCTATTATTGTGGGCAAATCGGAGAAATGGAATAAGATAGTGTTTAATTATCCTGCCGACAGTTCGTTTACATTGGTTAAACAAAATAACAAATGGATGGTAAACGGCGTAGTTGCCGACTCAAATGCAGTGGATAAATATTTTTCAAAGATACAAATGCTTACCGACAATAATTACGATGATACTACCGGTATTAATACAAAACAACCTGAAATATCGGTTCGTATAGAGGGTGATAATATGCAGCCTATTGTTGTTGAAGGATATAAAACTGCAAGCGAAGGAAAATATGTATTTACTTCATCAATAAACAGAGGAAATGCTTTTGTATCGGATAAAATTAAAAATGTACTGTTTACAAGTAAAAGTCAATTCTTAAAGAATAAATAAATAGTTTTGAGTTAGAAATATTAAAAAAGAATTGCTGTTACTACTGTTAATAGTTTTCATTCCCTGTGCCTTCGGGTGCAGGGATTTTTTATAATTGACGGTCACGGCGTAATAATTAACTATTAAGAAGTTAAGGGATTAAGTAAGAGGTTTATTTAATCCAAACTATGCAATAGAAAACAAAAATAGTTTTCTATTGTATAGCGATAAAGAACTACATCTATTTTGGACAATAACCAAAATGGTGTATTTCTAAATCGGGGTTAACCCTTGCTAAATGCCGTAAGTTCGTTATTTCACAACTCCTACTGCATAAGTCGGGTTTAATATTATTTTTTTTAGACAAACAACTTAATCATAATTGATAAAATATTATAAATCTGCATTTTTCGGGTTAAATTATTATTTTTATAAAAAAATAAACTATGCTTAAATTCACAATAGAAAATATTGATAATAAACATATTACAGCTGTTAAAAACATTTCGGACAAATGCTTCGGAAATGATTTTTTAACGGTATTTAAAATAAAAGAAACTTTACAACAACAAGGTATTTTTAAAGTTATTATTACCGATAATACCGTTGCAGGGGTTTGTTTTGTGCTTAAATTTTCACAAAAAGATAAATATTTTCCTGAATTTATTACTTTCAATAGCAACAATAAAGTTACTGTAATACAAACACTTGCCGTATTGCCCGAATATCAACGAAAAGGACTTGGAACAGCATTGTTAACCGATATTTTAACTACCATTGAAACTCGATTTAAAGCAATACCGATTTATTATCCGTTTTGGGTTGAAACAACATCGGCAGGTTTTTATAAAAAATTGCTGAACCTTGGTTTTAAAAAAGTTAAAGAATACCCACATTATTGGCATAACGACAGTTTAAAACACAATTATCGCTGCTCTGTTTGCAAAAGTATTCCTTGCCGTTGTTCGATGCATCTTTTTGTAAAAGACTAAAATAAATTATGGAATTTTCGGTTTTTCATATCTTATGTTTAACAAAAAAAAACAAATAGTTATGAAAAATTATTCAACCATTATTCTTGCTGTTTTAATAAGTTTTGCTTTAAAATCTTTCGGAGCAAAAGAGTTTAATAAAAACGATAACTCAGAAATACATATTTAC
>Ga0256845_1001732_pt1 | contig 17058 bp, 15 predicted proteins | sample RiftiametaG_FD_189101 | JGI IMG/M metagenome (GOLD analysis project Ga0256845, IMG submission 189101) | Tube worm associated microbial communities from hydrothermal vent at the East Pacific Rise, Pacific Ocean - Riftia | ecosystem: Host-associated > Annelida > Integument > Unclassified ...
GAAAACGGACTCTTTATCAATTAATCTATAAGAAGGATTAAAGATCACTAGCTTTACGAAGCATGCGACGACGTGCCACAATCATGCCTATTCCGACCAATCCAATTAGACTGAACGTTGCTGGCTCTGGAATTTGTGTCCAAGTTTGTCCTGCAAAATTAAAAGTTACATCTAAATCATTTGGTCCAGGAGGATTTGTTTCATCTAAATCGGCAAGAACTTGAGATACCGACTGAAGGTACCAACCCGCCGTTGGTTTATCTAGATGATTATACACTCGCAAAGCCACCTCTGTCCCTTCAAAAGCAGTAAAATTAAATCCACCAAACACATACCCATTTCCTGATAACCATCCCCCCGTCACTTGATCTGCTGGCTCGCTTCCAGGAATAGCAACATCATCGGTAAGATTCCAAATTTCGTATGCCCAACCCGCACCATCCCCATCCGACTCTGGAGCTGGTAAAAACGAAGGAAATCCAGAAACATTCCCAAATGTTATTTGAGAAGACCAATCCCGACTAATCAAAGCCGCCTGCACTGAAGCAACGGTTGTGAGAACTGCTAATATTGCTACTATTTTTTTCATTTTTTTCCTTCCCTGTTTTTTAATTATATTTTTATTCACTTAATGTATAAATTTGTTCAAATCCGATTGTTTTAGCCCCATCGGCAGAATTATACCAAAACCCTTTTCCCAAAGGAAGATCTACAGGTGTTGGTGTGGCTTGACTTGAGATAACCCATCCCAAACTTCCCGTTTTCATCCAAAACGAATTAGTTCCTCCATCATCATACAATCCATATTTAGTATATCCCGAGCCACTCCAAACAATAACTTTATCCGCATCTACTTTATTTACAGAAGCTGTTGCATTTGAAACCACCAGATTGGTTAAATTAATCGAAGATGTAAATGGATACGCAAGTAAAGTAAATCCATCCCCAACAGAAACATCAAACTGTTGATCGTTGCGAACGGAACCGCTGGTTACAATACTATTAGCCGTTCCGCCCGTTCCTGTTTGGAACCAAACCGCATCTTGACGAGAAATTGTTACATTTGCTGGAGCTGCTTGACTCGCAATAACCCATCCCAAACTTCCCGTTTTCATCCAAAATGAGTTGGTTCCCCCATCATCATACAAACCATATTTAATATATCCCGAACCACTCCAGACAATAATTTTATCGGCATTTTCTTTGCTTGTAGAGGCGTTTAAATCTTCCTGATTCATAATGGCATCTTGGATATTTACGGTATCATTTGTACCAAACGAAGCGATTGACATAATTTCGAATCCATCTGCAGCAGGAGCCGGTGTTTTTACGTACCCCAATACATTTCCCGTTGTGACAGAATCAGCAGCAACATAAGCGGTTACACCCAGAACCATCGTTAGTGTTATCATTAGTTTTTTCATAACTTACTCCTTTTATTCATCAGTTAGCATGAACCCAATTCAGCTGACTAAAAAAAAATATATACTAAACCGCCTGTAGATGACAACTTTTTTTTGAGTTTTTTTATAAAAAAGAAATCTGCATTTCAGAAGGATCTCCTTACTAACAAAAATCACTAACCCAAAACAGCCCATCCGAACAGTATCTTTAGATAGAAAAACAGCAAGAGCATTGCCTTTAACACAATTATTTTTAATGAAACACCAAGCAATTATTTTTCATTAAAAATGAGTGAATCAAGATTGCTATATTCGGTTTTCTCGGAAGTATTGAATAAGTGCATTGGTGGAGGAATCGTGGGTGAGTTCTTGATTGGAGTCGAGCTCGGGTAGAATTTTTGAGGCAAGGATTTTTCCAAGTTGTACACCCCACTGATCGAAGGAGTAAATATCCCAAATAATACCCTGAACAAAGATCTTGTGTTCATAGAGGGCGATGAGTTGTTCGAGTACAGAAGGGGTGAGTTTTTCGGCCATAATGGAGTTTGTAGGTCGATTTCCTTCGAAGGTTTTGTGAGGGATAAGTTCAGAAGGAACGCCTTCAGCTTCTAGCTCGCTGGTCGGTTTTCCAAAGGCGAGGGCTTCGGTTTGAGCAAAAAAGTTGGCCATGAGCTTGTCGTGGTGATCACCAAGGGGGTTATGAGATTTGCAAAAGCCGATGAAGTCGCAAGGAATCAGTTTGGTGCCTTGATGAATAAGTTGATAGAAGGCGTGCTGACCGTTTGTTCCGGGTTCTCCCCAAATAACGGGTCCAGTTTGCCAGTCTACTTTGTCGCCTGTGCGGGTTGTTGTTTTTCCGTTAGATTCCATGTCGCCTTGTTGGAAGTAGGCTGCAAATCGAGATAGATACTGGTCGTAGGGAAGGATGGCTTGCGATTGCGCCCCGAAAAAGTTGTTGTACCAAATTCCGAGTAGAGCCAAGATAACGGGCATATTTTCATTAAATGGCGCATTGCGAAAGTGCGTATCCATTTTGTGATAGCCGTCAAGAAGGTCTCTAAAGTTTTGGGGACCAATGGCGAGCATGACGGGAAGTCCGATGGCCGAGGTTAGAGAGTAGCGACCTCCTACCCAGTCCCAAAATCCGAACATGTTTGCGGTGTCGATTCCAAATTCAGAAACGGCATCGGCATTAGTCGAAAGTGCTACAAAATGTTTTGCAATAGCAGATTCATCGGAAAGTTGTTCTAAGCACCATGCACGAGCGGTGTGTGCGTTGGTCATTGTTTCTTGGGTTGTAAAGGTTTTAGAAGCAACAATGAAAAGCGTTTCTTCAGCATTTAGATCACGAAGAGCTTCGGCGATGTGGGTTCCGTCGACGTTCGAGACAAAGAGAATATTGAGGTCTCGTTTGGTGTACGGTTTAAGTGCTTCGTAGGCCATAACAGGACCTAAATCGGATCCACCAATTCCAATATTAACAATATTTTTAATGGATTTTCCGGTATGTCCTTTCCAAGAACCGGAGCGGATCCGTTCGGAAAATGCACTCATTTGGTCGAGAACTTCATGCACTTGAGGAATTACATTTTTTCCGTCAACTTCGATGCAACTCTCTTTTGGAGCCCGAAGCGCAACGTGTAAAACAGCGCGATTTTCGGTGGCATTAATTTTTTCGCCCGAGAACATCGCTTCGATCCATTTTTCAAGATCGCAGGCCGATGCAAGTGCGGTTAACTTGGCCATTGTTTGCTGAGTGATTCTATTTTTAGAATAGTCGAGCAGGAGATCATTAGCCGTTAAAGTAAACTGTTCATTCCGGCTTGGTTCTTGAAAAAGATCCCGCAGATGTTGGGATTTTATATCGATAAAATGGGCTTCAAGCGCTTTCCACTCGGGGCGATCTGTTAATTTTTTTTGCATGGCATTTTCCTTGTTAAATGGGTTTTGAGCGGGTGAAGATATAATGATTGAGCGCTCGGGAAAACAAAATTCGTAAATCTCTTTTCAAAAGTCCGCTTGTTTCTGGCGAAGGGAGAGAGTAAACTGCCCGCCTTACTTTTTTATGGAGAAAAAAGAATGGCAATAAAAGCACGGTTTTACACAGCTCTAACACTACTTTTAATTGGGCTTCCACTAACAGGAGCATGCTCGAATCAAAGCGACGATCTAGACACCAAACGGATCTCTCGAACCGTTGCGTATGCGCTACCGCTTTATCACCTAAATCAATTACCTCTCGATGAAAACATTTCAACCAACGCCTTTGATCTTTTTTTAAGTTCGCTTGATCCTGCGCACAGCTTTTTTCTGCAATCCGACATCGATGCCTTTAAAAAAGATTCCAAAACACTTACGCGAGACCTTAAAAAAGGAAATATCGACTTTGCACGAAAGGTCTTAAAAGTGTTGCTCGAACGGATCGACGACCGAATTCAATACACAAAAACGCTGCTCGACAAAGGGTTCGACACCTCGATTGACGAATCATTTAACTGGGATCGAACCCATGCAAACTGGCCAAAAGACAAAGCCGAATGGGACGAACTGTGGCGAAAACGCATTAAAAACGAATATGTAGCACGCCTGGTTTCTAAACAAGTCTATGCTGACGACACCACAACCAACGCCGCCACAAGCACCACAACCAACGCCGCCACACAAACCGCAGACACCGCCACCTCAACCAACCTTACCGCAAAAGCAAAAAAAGACGAAACACCCTATGACCCCGACGCAGAGCTAGCCAACCTCTCCCCCGAAGAATTTATCTTGGAACGATACAAACAATTTAAACTCACCATGGAAACCTTCGACGACGAAATGATCTTACAACGCTACCTCAGCGCCTTCACCCACGTATACGATCCACACAGCGACTATCTCTCCCCCAGCAGCCTCGAAGATTTTAACATCAACATGCGCCTCTCCCTCGTCGGAATCGGCGCCATGCTCCGCTCCGACGACGGCATGATCAAAATCACCCGCATTATGCCCGGTGGACCCGCCGAAAAAGACGGTCGCCTTAAAGCAGGAGACCGCATTATCGCCATCGGACAAGGAAACAAAAAACCCGTCAGCATCTTACACTGGCCCCTCTACAAAAGCGTCCGACTCATCCGAGGAAAAGAAGGAACAACCGTAGTTCTTTCCGTCATCCCCGCCTCCGACCGGACCGGCTCGCGCATCAAAAAAATCAACCTCGTACGCGAAAAAATAAAACTCGAAGAACAAGCCGCAAAAGGCGAAGTCTACGAAATCAAACGCCCCGACAACACCGTCCGAAAACTTGGTGTCATCACCCTTCCCGATTTTTACGCCGACTTTAAAGCCACCCGCGACAACGAAAAAACAGCACGTCGCGCCACCATCGACATAAAGAAAATCATCAACGAATTAGTTCCCCAGCACATCGAAGGTCTCATTCTTGATCTACGCAACAACGGCGGAGGTTCACTACGCGAATCCGTAGAAATTGCCGGTCTATTTATTCCATCCGGTCCCGTCGTTCAAGTAAAAGATCGGACACATGTTGAAGTTCTCCCCGACGTAGACCCAACCACCGACTACGCAGGACCCATGATTGTTCTCGTCAACGCCCTAAGTGCCTCCGCCTCCGAAATTCTAGCCGCCGCGCTACAAGACTACAAACGCGCCATTATTGTTGGCGACCAACATACCCACGGAAAAGGAACCGTCCAAACCCTACTTCCCCTCGGCCCCAAACGAGGCTCCCTAAAAATAACCACAGCCGGATTTTACCGAATCAACGGAGGTTCCACCCAACTTAAAGGAGTCACCCCAGACATCATCATCCCCTCCTACCTCGACGTCATGGGTCTCGGCGAAAAATCCCTAGATCACGCCCTAAAATGGACCAAAATCCGCCCCTCCATTTACCGCCCCTACAATCGCCCAACCGACCTCATCCCCCAACTTGCAAAAAAATCAAAAGCCCGCCTCGAAAAAAATAAAGAATTCCAAAACTTCCTCATCAAACGCAGTCGCTTAAAAAAACGATTCGACACCAAAACCGTCTCCCTCTCCCTTAAAAACAGAATTGCTGAAGCCGAAGCCGAAAAAGAACTCGACGACATACAAAGCGGAACACTTCTAGACACCGATCCAAACAAAAAGAAAAAAGACGACATCGTACTAAACGAAACTCTTCAAATCCTCTCCGACATGATCGACGCAAAAAAGAAACCCTCCACCGAAATTGCAGCACCACAACCCGTCACCCCAAAACCTTAACTTTATTATCAAAATTTTGATTATCCATTAGGTAGGGTGTTCTTTATCAGAAAAAATCTTTACACTTCATGGCTGTTCTCTCGACTTTGTGTTTAGTACCCATCTGCGTGAGCAGCGTGATACGCCGTAATAGCGAAGGCCGAGGGTTAAAAAAACAATGGTTTGGTTCAACATTAAAAAACAATAAACATGGGAATTATTGCAGAAAGGGGTTGCATAAAAATTCTTCTCATGCAAAATAAAGCCCTGTTTTTAGTAACCATTGCGTTTTTTGCAAGGTGTGGAATAGTAGGGAACCTGAATCAATAGGAGTAATTCAACATGAAAAAGAATATTATTATAGGAATGGTTGCTGTGTTAGCAACAACGGGAGCAATGGCTCAAAACGACGACATTATGGTGCCAAAAAGTCAGGAAAAAACAGGGACCACGTTTACTACAGATCAATCAAAAGCTCAATTTTCAGCAGATCTTGCTCTTTTGACAGCACAGGTTTGGCGGGGTCAGGTTTTGAATAATGACTTTGTCTTTCAACCTCAGTTCACCGTTAGGCAATACGGCGTCTTTTTTAACATTGTTGCAAACTATGATTTGAATAAAAATTACCAAGGCAACTCGGGTTCTTTTTCTGAAATCGACTTTTCTTTAGGATATGTTCTTCCTTTTGATTTGAATGATCTGGAATTTGAAGTAGGTTTGGTAAACTACAACTACACTGGAACTATGAATCAAGAGTCCACCTCTGAACTCTACGGAAAAGCATCGTTAACCACGTTCTATAAGGAAGATAGTTTTTCTGTTCTTCCTTCCGTAACGCTATATGGTGATATTGCTGAAGTTGACGGCGTTTACATGCTTTTTGATATTCACGCATCCTACCCTGTTATGGATAAGCTCACAGCGGAAGCTGGTGTTTCTGCTGGTTGGGGAAGCACTTCATACAACTCTTACTATTGGGATCCTTCTGCTGATTCTGCGTGGAATGATTACAATTTTTATAGTACCATTTATTATAACCTAATGGATAATCTACAACTAAGCCTGAACCTAACCTACACGATGCTTGAAGGTGGTGCAATTAGAGACGGAGCATCTGTTTACGAATCTGACAATAAAGTCTGGGGCGGATTCAACGTAAAATATGTCTTTTAATTGATGTAACGTTTGCTTAAACAACGCCTCGGAGACGGGGCGTTTTTTTTTGTAGATTACATCCTGCAAAACCGCTACCTTTACTTAACTTTAACTCGATAGGTGATCGGATGAATGAATTATTAACTCTACTAAAACAAAATGCGCTGGAAACCCCAGAAAACTTAGCCAAAATGCTAGGGCGCTCCGTTGATGAAATAAAAACGCAAATAAAACAATACGAAGAAACCGGATTAATTCGTGGGTACCAAGCCATCGTTAATGATTTCATGCTTGAACAACGCCCCGTAACAACCGTTATTGAGGTTAAAATTATTCCCGAAAACGAAGGCGGATTTGACCGAATTGCCCATCGAATTAGCCAGTTTGACGAAGTGGAATCGGTCTACCTGATGTCCGGCACGTTTGACTTACTGCTTTTTGTGAAAGGAAAAACCATGCACGAAGCAGCCGGATTTGTGAGCGAAAAATTGGCAACCCTTGACGGCGTAACCTCGATCTCTTCACATTTTATGATGAAAGCATACAAAAAAAACGGCATTTTAATGCAGACAGGAGAAGACGATGAGCGACTCAAAATCTCTCCCTAATCGGATCGCAAAAACAGTTCGTGATCTGCCCCGCTCAGGCATCCGTGATTTTTTCGAAATTGTCAGCTCGCGCAAAGATGTCATTAGCTTAGGAATCGGCGAACCTGATTTTGTTACCCCTTGGCATATTCGAGATGCCGCTACTCGAGCACTCGACCGAGGCATCACAAGCTACACCTCAAACATGGGTTTACTTTCGCTTCGCACGGCCATTGCCGGATATATTAAAAACAAAACAGGCGTTGCGTACCGCCCATCCGACGAAATACTCATTACTGTGGGTGTGAGCGAAGGGTTAGACTTAGCACTACGCGCCTGTATTGAACCCGGCGACGAGGTGATCTATCACGAACCCAGCTATGTTTCATACAACCCTCTCATCACCCTCGCACACGGCGTTCCTGTAACCATTGAAACAAAAAAAGAAAATGGATTTCGAATAACGCGAAAAGAGCTAGAACAGCACGTTTCAAAAAAAACAAAAATCTTACTTCTCAACTATCCAAACAACCCAACAGGAGCAACCCTTTCTAAAGAAGAAGTTGAAGACATTGCCGCTTTTACAATCGAACACGATCTTATTGTTTTTACCGATGAAATCTACGACGAACTCACCTACGACCGCGAACACTTTTCCATTATCTCGGTTCCAGGAATGCAAGAACGAACCATCTATCTGCACGGCTTTTCAAAAGCCTGGGCTATGACGGGCTTTCGAATGGGCTTCACCTGCGCTCCGCCTGAACTTACCGAAGCCATGATGAAAATCCACCAATATTCCATGCTCTGTGCCCCAATTCTTAGTCAAGAAGCCGCACTCGAAGCATTAAAAAATCCGGCCCTCGATATTGATCCCATGAGAGCTGAATACAAAAAAAGACGCAACTTTATTCATGCCTCCTTCGAAGCAATGGGTCTTACATGCATTCGTCCAGAAGGTGCCTTCTACGCTTTTGTAGACATCAGTCCTTTTGGATTAACCTCGCACGAATTTGCGTTACGACTGCTTGAAGAAAAAAATGTGGCCTGCGTTCCAGGTACGGCATTTGGTGCGTGTGGCGAAGGTTTTATTCGCTGCTCATACGCCACCTCATTTGATCAAATTAAAGAAGCCATGCAACGCATTTCCTCATTTATAAAACAGCTCTAACCAATACATCAGCACAAAAAAAGCACCCCAAAAAATGGGGTGCTTTCATGTGTGCTCATTTCTAATCTACTTCACAGGAATGTACTCAATTTTTGCGGCCTTGCGCAACCCTTCAATATACTTTCCCATTTCCTGCTGTTTCTTTTTCCCAGTCAAATAGGCAATAATTTGTTTTTTTGCTTCCTCAAAAGAAACCTTCTTTTCTGCCTGATGATCCGTCACCTTAATAATATGATAGCCTGCTTTCGACTGAACCACTTCACCAATCTCACCTTTTTCTTGGGTAAAGGCCGCAACGCTAAACCCTGGATACATCTGTTTTTTTGTAAAAGGACGTCCCAATGAACCTCCATCTTTCTTACTTCGGCAGTCAGAATATTTTTTAGCCGCATCTTCAAATGTAATCGTGCCAGCAATAATATCTTTCCGAATTTTCTCAAGTTTCGCTTTTTTCTCCGCCTTTTTGGCCGCATCATCCGTGGGGTCTATTTTAAGAAGAATATGCGAAGCCGAAACCATTTCGGGTTGAATAAACTTATCTTGATTATCATCATAATACGCTTTTGCATCCTGCTCGGTTACATCCTTTACATTCTTTACAATTTTGTCGATAAAGGCTTTCATTTTTAACTGCTTTGTTATGTCTTTGGTAAGCTCTTCCGACGTTGTTCCATTCTTTTTTAAAGCCTCTTCAAAAGTCATCCCTTTTTTTGCCTCAGGACTCTTTTCAAAATTGGCATGAATTTCCGCAAGAATCTCTTTAAGCTTCACGGGATCAATTGGAATATTTGCTTTCTTCACCTCTTGATCCATCAATGTTTGGGTAATAATTTGGTTCTCAATATTTTTGTATAATTTATTTTGCAAACTCTGCAACTGCTGAGGAGAAATACCACGAGCTTGGAGCTGACGAATCGTACTTTGCATTCGCTTAATAATCTCCCCTTGTTTAATCTCGGTGCCATTTACCCGTACCGCCACTGCATTCAGATCCAATTTTTTAGGCGCCAAGGGATTGGGCTTAAGTGGAGCAGCAAATAGGTCTGAAGCATTCGAGGAATTCGAAACAGGTGGACTTACAACTGATTTGGGGTTTTTAGGTTCTTCGGCCTGTACAAATAACCCCGACAAAAGAGCCGCAGTTGCCGAAAGTGTAACTAAACGCGTCGTTTTTTTCATAATACTAATCCTTTCTCCGTACTGAAGATATTAACTGTTTTCACATAAATCGATATAGAAATAAAAACGATGCATTTTTAAACCAAAAATGTCAATACAACAATCTTCCGAAATTATCCCGATTTAAACGTTGCACCTTCAACCTATTTTAAACAATCGGGCAACGTTTGAACAAAAGCTCGAATTTCATCCCGAACACGACGAAAACCATTCAGCTTTACCTCTTCAGAAGCATCGACAGGCGAAAGCTTGGGGGGATCGTCAAAACGGTGATGAAATACTTTTGCACGCCCAGGGAAAAGTGGACAGGTCTCGTGTGCGTGATCGCAAACCGTAATGACATAATCCAAATCTAAATCCATAAATTCATCCAAATGTTGCGATGTTTGATTTGAAATATCAACTCCCGCTTCGGCCATCACCTTCACCGCTCTTGGGTTTAATCCATGTGTCTCTAGCCCAGCAGAATAAACTTCAATTTCATCCCCTTTAAGTATACGTGTCCAGCCTTCAGCCATTTGACTTCGGCACGAATTTCCTGTGCAAAGATACAGTACCTTTATTTTTTTAGACATCGCATCCCTCATTTACTCTGCTTCGGGAAAACGTTAAAAATGAGAAGAAAAAGAGTCGATCCGCTTAACTCATTATTTCGTTTTTTTGTTTTCATAAAAGCCCCGTTTTACTGTGTATTCTGACGGATTCGATGCGATGTTGCTCGTTGCATATTTAATGTTTAATTCTTTCTCATATAAACAACGTACAAAAAAAACGTGGTGAAATCAAAGAGAAAAGTGGCGTTGAAACTATTTTTAATCATAATTAATTCAATTTCTCTAAAATATATTCTGCTACATTTTTTCTTCCTGCTCTTCGTGTCTTGAGCACTGCGGGCATGCCACGCCGGAATGAAATAAAGGCGGGTGGATGCGTGTAAAATAACCTCAGTTTGGCGAACACCTGATTAGAAGAAAACAAAAGGAAAAGGGACTCCGTTTATACTTTACTAACTCTTCTGTACTGAAAAGTAGAGCGTCTTGGACAACAATTATTTTAAATAGATTCTCTTTAGATTTGGTTGCTTTTTGGCTCTGATTGGTTGTAATGTCAAATAAGTTTTTAGGGAAGAGAAACGATGGAAGATCAATATCAAACAAGAGCAACATTAATTATGCGGGTGCAAGATCAGCATGATGAGGCTTCGTGGGAGGAGTTCGTGCGGGTTTATCGACGTTATATTTATGCGATTATTCGTAGCATGAATATTTCGGAACACGATACCGAAGATATTTTGCAACAGGTGTTGATTAATCTGTGGAATAGCTTGCCGAAAATGGATTATAAAAAAATTAAGCGCTTCCGAAGTTGGTTGAGTACGGTGACGAAGAACTGTGTGACAGATTTTATTCGGAAGCGAACTCGTGATGTGAATCGAGTCCAAAAGGCGGGGAAAGATGAGACGTTGGTTTATTTAAGCTCGATTCGTTTGCCAGAAATTGATGCGATTGCGGAGCGAGAATGGGAGATTCATTTAACCAATCTTGCGCTGGAAAATATTGAACCACTTTTTTCAGGGAAGGCCGTGAAGGCATTTCAGATGACTTTGGATGGAAAAGAAATAAACGAGATCGCCGAGGAGCTGGGGATTAAAGAAAATTCGGTCTATCGATTAAAAAATCGAGTGAAGGATCGGTTAATTCAAGAAATTGTCCACCTGCGCAGCGTTTTAGAATAATTTTATTGTTCATCAACGGTCATGATTTTTTTTAGCTCGTTGAGCAGTGGCTTGGGATAGTATTTTTTGGTGAGACCTACGTAGCGAGTCTGCATTCGGAAGAGCTGCTTGACAAACTGTTTTTTGTTTCGGAAGTGGATTCCATACATATATAGGTGATCGAGTTTGAGCCCTTGAAGCTCTTGAGGGTTGGTGAGTTTTGAGTAGCTAATGTTGAGGGAACTCAGATTAAGGGGCTGAAGAATGTTTCGGCGGTAGACCCCTGCGATGTTGAGCGAGTAGATGGAGTAGGGAGCTTTTGAAAGATCAAGTTCGTAGCCAGATGAGCTCTGTTTTAATCGGCTGAGATGTTTTTCCGTGAAGAAGTGGGTTTTGTTTATCTTGTCAAGAATAGCGAGTGCCAAGGGGGTGTATTGTTCGGGGGATGCCGTGGCGGAGCGACGTTTCATGTGATGATAATATAGGTAGAGAATGGTCATGGTGTCGGCTTTGTTGGACTCGTTGATTAGGGCCGCAAGTTGTCGGTCGGTTAGACGTACGGAGTCGGTCGGTTTTTGAACGGCGTATTTTTTGCTCAAGGTCTTTAGGCGAGCCACTTCTTGAAGGTCTCCAGCATTTTCGAAGCAATTTACGGCTGCGCTAAATTCTTGTAGAACAAAGTGTAGGATTCCTTTTTGTTTTAGAAGGTTTTGTTTTTGTGCAGGATCCATGTTTTTGCGAAGACCCGTTTCTAGGACGTGAATCATCGATGGGGCATTGATGAAGTCGCGGGTTTGTACCGTGTATAAAAGTGCTTGATCTAGGTTTTTGCCCAGCTCAGAACTCCGTTTCTGTTCGTTTAAGAAGAGGGCAAAACTTTCTTCTGCACGGTTTTTTGCAAGGATGGCGTCAGCTTTTTCGTGTTCGATGGTTATGATGTATTTAGCAATTACAGCACTGAGTAAGAGGAGGAAGAAAAGGATGACAAAGGTGATTTGGTTGTGGCGCTTAACAAGAAGTGTCAGGCGGGTAATCCAACTTGCGCGCTCTGCTTTTGTGGGATAACCAGCAAGATATGAGTCGATGTCTTTTCGTAAGGCGCGAACGGTTTTGTACCTTTTTTCGGGATTGAAGGAGAGGGCTTTCATTGCAACCATAGCTAGACTGTTGGGAATTTGCCAGTCCGATTTTAGGCGACCGATGGGGGAGATAATGTGACCTTTTTTGGTGTTTTCGATAATTTCGTTTGCGGAAGAACCCCGGACAGGAAGTTTGTATGTAAGCAACATATAAAGAAGTGCACCGAGTGCATAGATGTCGGTTTGGTAGCTTTTCGTTCCGTCGAGTTCAATTTGTTCTGGCGCCATAAATCCTGGGGTTCCTTTCATGGTTCCGCAAAGGGTCATGTCGTTTAAGATGTCGGCATCCAGCTGATCATCTTCCTCTTTGGTCGGGGAGCTTTCTTTATTGTTTAAGATTCGGGCAAGCCCCCAGTCGCAAACAAACACTTCTCCAAAATCGCCAACGCGAATGTTGTCTGGTTTGATGTCGAGGTGCAATACATTGCGAGAGTGGGCGTAGGAGATGGCATCGCAAATTTTAAGAAAAATATTGAGCAATACTTTGAGTGGATAATTTCTTTTGTACTCTTCATCGCCCTCTTTTAGTTTGCTAATGATGGTTTTAAGGCTGTCGCCTGGAACCAACTCCATCGAGAAAAAGGGACCACGTTTTTCATCGATTCCAATATTGTACACAGGCATAATATTGGGGTGTGCTAGGTTTGCGGTTAAACGGGCTTCTCGTAAAAATTGTTCTTGGTCTAAATTGTTTTTTGCGCGGACAGAAAAAGCTAAGGCAACATGTCGGTTGAGTAAGTTATCGTGCGCTTTCGTAATCTGTTTTTCGCCACCAACAGCAATTTCGGTAATTTCTTCATAGCGGGAAACGCACTGCTTTAGGGAGTTTAAGATCGGGGTTAAGGACGACTGCTCGCTTTCCGATAGTTGTTCGGACTCGGCGTGATAAAAAGATCTAAGCGTCTTGCTTCGTTTAATAAAAGCGCCTTCTAGATCTTTGTCGTTATCCTTTTCCTTTGCCATAAATCGGCCTTTTGGTTAGATGGGAAATACCTGCAATAATTCGCTGGGATTTTTAACAAGATAGTCTGGATGTGCTCGTTCTAAAGCGGCGTAGGTGTTTAAACCCCAACTTACCGCAACGGATTTTGCCCCAGAAAAACGCGTGCTTTCAATATCAACAGATGTGTCGCCAACATAATAAAGATTTTTCGGGTCGATCTTTTCGCTCTTAATATATTTTTTAAGACGAAGTTTTTTGCTTAAAATACTCCGCGTTGCGTGGACTTGATCGAACCAACCCATTTTATGTTCGTTTAAAAAGGAAAGCACATTTTTTCGACGATTTGATGTGAGAATGTCCATTTTGTAGCGACCACTTTCATGGATTTTAGTTAGCACTTCAACAAGACCTTCTGGAGGTTGAATCGTGTGAATTTCCGAATGCATTAATTTCCGAGCATGAATCGCAACAACAGGAATTTTCCAAGGTGCAAGTTTAACATAATCAATAAATTCATAAATGGTGAAATGTCGCACAACTTCAATCTCTTCTTCTGAAAGAGGCTTATATTTGTATGTCCCTGAAAGTTGATTAAAGACACGATAAATAAGCATCATGGTCTCGGCAAGTGTCCCATCAAAATCAAATAAAATCGTTGTTTTCTTATTTTTCATAACTACAAAAGAGTAAAGATTTTTTATAAAAAAACCAGTTAAAAATTATACCACGTACAAAAGGATTATTGGCGTGAAATATTTACTGTTAAACAGCTTCTTTATTCAGAAGCAGGTCGGTTGTTTTCATCAACAAAAAGAATGGTCGGTTGAAGCGTTTTCGCTTCTTCGTCGGAGTATTGTGCGTAAGAGATAATGATAACCTTATCGCCAATAGCAGCCATTCGTGCGGCGGGACCATTGAGTTCAATACAACCCGAACCACGTTCCCCCGAGATGATGTAGGTAACGAGTCGATTCCCATTATTTAAATTAACAACTTGAACCTGTTCATTTGGAAGCATATCAGCTTGATCGAGCAAATCTTGATCAATTGTGATGCTCCCTTCATAGTAGAGTTCTAATCCCGTTACCGTTGCGGTGTGGATTTTTGATTTTTTCATTATTCGCTGCATAAAAATTCCTCAAAGTTCAAAGCCTAGATAGTGTAATGAGAGAGCGGGTGCGTCAACTCTTGTTTGAGCAATTCCTCATTTTGTTTTTAAACAGCAAAATCCAAAACAAATTGTCCGCTTTTTTCTGAGCTCACCCGAATAAATAGCTCCTTTGGTGTTTCAAAATCTAATTGTTGATCCAATTTTTGATGTTCTGGATCTCTTTACGAAAAAGCCTTTTTGAATTCTGATCTTAAAGATGCTGTAAACCCCGTTAGGCAAACATGCCTGCAAGAAGATCGTTTCTCATTTCGCCGAGATCTTTTAGTTGCTTGCTTGATTCTAAGAGATCGGTGAGGGAAAGAAGCTCTTCGAGTAGAACCATTCGTGCAATGGCTTGGTTTTCGGTGGGAACGTTGATGACAAGTTTGTCGCCGTCTTCGATGAGGGTGAAGGCGATGTCGTCTTTTAAAATGCGGTAGGTGGGTTGATCGGTGTGCAGATGGTGTACAAAAAATTCTTCTTGTTGAAGAGCGCGAACAAATCGGTTTCGCAAAAATTCAACAATGTCGTGCGAAGGGAATTCGAGTTCAATAACAACGATGTCTTCGGTTCCGCCTTCGAGTTCTTTACGCAAACCGGAGCCGCCTTCAAAGGATTTTACGAGTAGGGGCGGAGCCAACATGGTGGTGATAATGGTCATCATAATGGCGACGCCAAAGATGCCTTGATCGATTACCCCGCTTGCTAGACCTAAGCCTGCCACAATAAGTGCCACCTCTCCGCGCGGCAACATTCCAAGTCCAATTCGTAAAGATCCGCGCAGATTAAATTTCATTAAGAAGGCGGGGAGTCCGCAACCGATCACTTTGGATGCTACGGCTATGGCGGAGTAGACCAATCCAAAAAAGAGCGCAGATTTCATGGCAGAAAAATCGACCATCATGCCCATGACACAGAAGAAGATGGGAACTAAAATGTTGTAGATGCCTTTTAACTGGCTCTCAATTTCGTAGGCTAGATCGGTGCGTGAAAGGGCAAGCCCCATAATATATGCGCCAATAATCATGGCCAAGCCTGCCATTTCGGCAAGACCGGCCAAGAGTAACGCCAAACCAAAGCAGATGGCTACCATCATTTCTCGCGACTGAAAATGTTTGATTAGCCCAGTAATTTTTCGTGCAAAAATAAGCCCGAGCGAAGTAACCACCACAAAGAAGCCAATTGCTTTGGCGGCAATAATTCCGATTTCGCCCCAGGGAACTGCGCCGCCGCCTACGCTTACTTTTGCCATGCCCATAACAATGGCTAAAGCGATAATGCCAAATACATCGTCAAATACGGCACCCGCTAAAATGGTCACACCTTCTGGGGATGCCATCTTCTGTTTTTCTGCCAAAATACGAGCGGTGATTCCGACTGATGTGGCGACGGAAATTACACCTAAAAATAGAGCGGCGGGTTCCATTACAGAATCGATTCCATTTCCTGGCCAAGCAACGGCGAGTAGATCTCCGCAGAAAAACGCAGTAAGCAAGCCGCCTAAACCTACAACAGAGCCGACTACGGAATAGCGTAAAAAGGCGGTTAGGTCGGTTTCTAATCCAGCTAAAAATAGTAAAATAATCGAAGCCAGTGTGGCAATGCCGTACAATTCGGCGGATGCAGCAAAACCTAGATGTTCAGAAAAGAGAACCCCTAACGCTGGAATTGCAATTTTTCCACCCAGTGCGTACGGCCCAATTAACATGCCCGAAGCAAGTTCGCCCAGCACCGAGGGCATTTTTAAAAAGCGCTGAAAAAGATAACCGCCAATTTTTGCGCAGACAATAATGATGGCCAGTTGCAAGATGAGTAACATCATCAAGTGGGTGATGTTGTGGTCTGCCGGATCGGGTAGATGTGTTGCACTTTCGGCTACTTGAACGAGTGTATTGGTTACAGCGTGCGCCATGAATTTTATTTCCCTGTTAAATAATCATACATTTCTTGATGTGTGGTACACGCCAATAATTTTTTGCGAGAATCAGCATTTCCAAGCAGTCGGCTGACCTCGGCGAGAAACTGCATGTGTGGTCCGCTTCCGTTGATTGGTGAGAGGGTAAAAATAAATATTTTGCTGGGCTGATGATCCATGGAATCAAAATCGATTCCTTTTTTTTGAAGCCCCACGGCGGCGACTAAACCTTTTACTGAATCGGTTTTCCCGTGCGGAATGGCTACTCCGTTTTGCATTCCGGTAGACATCCTTGCCTCACGATCACGAACCGCTTGCAGGGCAGCTTCGCGATCCTTAATTTTCCCAGCGGCAAAGAGTCGATCAATAAACTCTTCAATCAATTCTTCTTTGGTGGTGGCACGTAAATCGCACCAAATGGTATCGGGGGTAAGGATCTTCTTTAAATTCATTCTCTTCCTACTTTTTT
>Ga0256845_1001733_pt1 | contig 17057 bp, 11 predicted proteins | sample RiftiametaG_FD_189101 | JGI IMG/M metagenome (GOLD analysis project Ga0256845, IMG submission 189101) | Tube worm associated microbial communities from hydrothermal vent at the East Pacific Rise, Pacific Ocean - Riftia | ecosystem: Host-associated > Annelida > Integument > Unclassified ...
AAAGAACATTTTATAATAAAAAGGAGTGGGGGAACTTACTCCTCTTTCTTTAATATCTATAAATATATTGTAAGAATAGATCATCCTTACAGAACCAGAAGTGATCTTTTAAAGGGAAAACTTTTTTTAAACTTTATCGTCAATCTCTTTTTTATTCTTACTTTACTTGCTATTTTTCTTGCAGTTGTTTTTAGGAATAAGATTATTTTTCCTATCAATATTCTTAATAAAAAAATGTCGGATGTAGAATCCGGAAATCTTAAACTCATAAAAGATATTCCCAATGAAATAGAGATCAGAGATCTCTTTTCCGGTTTTAATTCAATGGTAAGAGGGATTTCCGCACAGAAGAAAAAGATATCGGAAATATCAAGAATGAAAATACTCGTGAAGATCAGCAGATGGATCGCACATGAAGTAAAAAATCCTTTAACTCCGATCAAGCTTTCCGCAGAACAGATCCTGAGGTCTCTTAAAGATAAAAGAAGCGGATATGAAGATATTGTTGAAGAGTCTGTAAACTATATTATTAACGAAACTGAACATTTAAAAAATATTGCTCACGGATTTCTTGATTTTTCCAACTTAAACGAGATAAGAAAAGAGGAGTTTGATATGGTTGATCTTTGCAGGCAGGAGATCACAAAACTTCAGAAAGTTTACAGTGCAATAAACTTTAAGCTTATTCATAATGAAGATGTGATACCCGTATATCTTGATAAAACAAAAATAAAACAGGTTCTTAAAAATATTTTGTCCAATTCTATCGAGGCGATGCCGGAGGGCAAAGGAGTTATTACAACAGAAGTGGAATCGGGAATAAAAAATTTAAAGTTAAGTATTACCGATACGGGAAAAGGTTTGAAGCATATTAACGGAGAAGATGTTTTTAATGAAGAGTTTTCTTCAAAGGATAAAGGGACCGGGTTGGGGCTTTTTATTGTAAAGAGGATTATTGAAATGCATAGCGGAAAAGTTGGTATTAAGGAGAATAGAGAGGGTAATACGGTTGTTACAATTGAGCTTCCGTTTGAATAGGGTGAAAAAAATAATTCTATTAAAGTGAGGAAAAGATCAATGAAAGTTTTTCTGAGTGGAATTGCAGGAACGGGGATGAGCAGTCTTGCCGGACTTTTCAAAGAGAAGGGTTTTGATATTTCAGGATCGGATAGAAAATTTTATCCACCCACGGGAGATATTCTGAAAAAGATGAAAATTAAATTGTTTGGTGGATTTAACGAGAAAAATATTTCGGAAGATATTGATCTTTGTATTATAGGCAATATTATCTCAAGGGGAAATCCGGAAGCCGAGTTTATTCTTAACAGAGATATACCTTATATATCTATGGCAGAAGCTTTATATAGATTTTTTATCAAGGGAAAGAATTCCGTTGTAGTTTCAGGGACTCACGGGAAAACCACAACTGCTTCTTTTACAGCTTTTTTATTCAAAAATGCGGGAATTGATCCCGGTTACTTCATAGGGGGGAAACCCGTGGATCTTTCTTCCGGATATTCAACCGGTAAAGGAGATTATTTTATTTCTGAAGGTGATGAATATGAAACTTCATTCTTTGACAGATCTTCAAAATTCTTAAAATATCATCCGAGATTTCTTCTGCTTACATCTCTTGAATATGATCATATAGATTTTTTTAAAACACCCGATAATTATCTTTATGCATTCCGAAACCTTGTCAATCAGGTTCCTTCCGATGGAATTATTATTGCAAATTCGGACTACCCTCTCACTCTTGAAGCGGTAAAGGGGTCATTGTCAAAAATTGTTACTTATGGGGAATCAAGCGGAGATTTTATAATAAAAAATATACTGTTGAGAGACGAAGGGTTTGATTTTACAATTTCATCAGAAAGCAGAGAGTTTAATTTTAAGACCGGATTAAGAGGGAAGTATAATATCTGGAATCTGACGGCAGGTATAATAATGGGGATGAAAGCAGGCATTGATATGGAAATAATAGAAAGATCCGTTCTTGAATTCAGCGGAGTGGAGCGAAGACTCAGAGAACTCGGGAGAATTGATAAAACTGTATATTTTGAGGATTTTGCCCATCATCCGACATCAATAAGTGCCGTATTGAACTCTTTGAGAGAAACTTTTCCGAATAGAATTATAAAAGTTTTTATCGAACCGGGAAGTTGGAGCTTAAAACACAAAATGTTTGAAGAAAGGTTGACGGAAAGTCTTATGAAAGCTGATGAAATTTCAATAAAATCGGTAAATATCAGTAAAAAGTTTCCTGAATCCTCAACAGTGGATCTGAAAAGAGTCAGGGATAGACTTGTTGAAAATGGAAAAAGAGCTGAGGTATCAGAGGATTATGAAGAAATGAAAGAGGAAATAAAACTGATGGATAACTCGGTAAACAGGGCTGTTATACTGCTTTCAAACGGCGGATTCGGAGGACTTCCCGGATTTACATCTTCTATAATATCAAAGAATTATTGACAGTGCCAAAGGCTTAATATAAAATAATTATCATGAAAAAAAGTATCCTGATATCAATAATAGTCATTTTTTTATCCGGCGGTTTTGTTTTTGGTGTAAAAAATTTAAATAATATTTCCGGAAAGGAGAAAAGGGAGATTCTGAAAAATCTTGCACCAAAGTATAAGAAATGGTTTAATCTGATCACATATCTTTCCACCAAAGAGGAACGGAATGTCTTTCTTATGCTTTCCAGTGACAGGGACCGTGATATTTTTATTAAATCTTTCTGGCTTCAGAGGGATCCTACTCCGGGAACTCCGGCTAATGAATTTAAGATGGAGATGGAAAAAAGATTCAGATATGTAAATTCACAATTTAAAAGAGAGTCGTCAAAACCGGGATGGATGACGGATATGGGTAAATTTTATATGATTCTCGGGAAACCTAATCAAATCGACAGATTTCCTAATAAAGCAGGTCTCTATCCCGCACAGGTCTGGTATTATTACGGAGATAAAACTCTCGGGCTTCCCACATATTTCAATATAACCTTTTACAAACCGAGAAATACAACATCATGGAAACTCTACAATCCTGCTCAGGACGGACCGCAAGCTCTTATGATCAATCATGATCCTGTTGATACTACAGATTATATCTCTCTCTACAACAGGATAAAAAAGTTAGCTCCGGGACTTGCGGACCCCTCGATATCGATGGTTCCCAATGAACAGACACCGGGAATAAGCCCTTCTTTAAGGGCAAATCTTATCCTTTCAAACATTTACGAATCACCGAGAAGAGATATAAGCTCTACCTATGCAACTAATTTTTTAAACTACAAAGGTTATGTCGATATAAATTCTTCAATTAATTATATAGAAAATGTTCATAGTGTTAATGTTTTCAGGACTCCGAGATTTAATTTCAGTTTTATAAATATAACAGTGAAACCTAAGACGATTTCACTGGGTTTCTCAAAAAAAGATGAAAAATATTTTTTTAATTTTAAATTAACGGTAAGCATTAAAAAAGATGAAAAGTTTCTTTATCAGTATTCGAAAAATTATGATTTTTATGTTCTTGAAAAAGATGTTGAATCGTTCAAAAAAGGTGTTGAAATACATGATATCCTCCCTGTCATTCCCGGGAAATATAAGCTTACCGTATTTGTACAAAACACGATCGGAAAGCAGTTTTCCTATTTTGATAAAATAATTGATATTCCGGATATTTCTTCTCCACCTTTTCTGACAAAACCGATAATAGGTTATAAGGTTGAAAAGCAGCCTGATAACTATTTTTTCCCGTATTATATAAATGGAAATAAAATTTTCTTTGATGCCGAAAAAGTATTCAAAGTGAAATCAGTGCCGATAATTTCTTTGGGAGCTTACGGATTATCAAAAGAAATTTGGGAGAAAGGAAAGGTTGAAATTAAAGTTTCGGGTTTAAGTGCAAGAAGAAAATTTAAATGGAAAAAAATTATAAAGTTAAAAGATTATAATTATACGAGAGATTTGAATATTTTCGAGAATCTGGTTGATACGGCTCTATATTCCGATTATTACAGAGTCAGTATTAAACTAATAGGTGATAAGGGTATTGTTATGGACAGCAAGGGTGTGAATTTCACTGTTGCTCCGACAAAAAATGTAGGTTATCCTTTTGAATCATTTAAAAGATCAAGGCTTGAGAATCCATTCTATTTTGACTATATTCTCGGCATTCAATATGAAAATGCGGGTTTTGAAAAGATGGCCGTAGCCAGTTATGAAAAATGTATCAGCGATAAGTCCGGGTTTGTTGAAGGAAGAGTTAGGCTTTTAAAACTTCTAAACAAAATGAAGGAATATACAAAAGTTCTTGCACGTGTGGATAAACTTAAAAGTAGCGAAAAGTATAAATTTGAATATCACTATATTAAGGGAGCCGCTCTATTTGGAATGAAGGATTTTGAAAAAGCTCTCAATGAACTTCTTGCTGCAAACAAAGTGTATGACAGTGACCTGAGAGTGTTAAATCTCATAGGTTATACTCTGTTTAATTTAAAAGAGTATGAAGAGGCACAAAAAGTTTTGAAATCTTCAGTCTCTCTTGATAAGAACCAACCGCTTATAAAGAATATGCTTTTACTTATCAAGAAAAAATTAAAACAGAGTAAGTGATCTTTAATTTAAAGTAAGTTTTCTTTCGTAGGAAAGATTCTACTTTTTGCTGTCGATCTTTCTAAAAGATCCGTTTATCATATCTCTTAGAATTTTAAGAGATTCATTGACATAGGGATCGGATTTAATACGTTTGAACCATTCGGTTTCGTTTTCCGAAGCTATCTTTTTTAAATTATCTGATTTGTAAGTATTGTTCTTTATTGTTGATTCCGGAGTGAATTCCAATAGACATTCACTCTTTTTGCCTAATTTTTCCATCTCTTTCTTTAACTTTTCTTTTTTTAACAGAGCATCTTCTAACTTAAGACTGATCCTTTTATTCTGATTAATTCTTTTTATCCTTTCTATATATTTTTCAATTATTTTAAAGATACGATCTTTGGAAACTCTTTTTTTGCTCAGATCTCTGAGAGTATTGATATCAAAGTTCGGATTCCACTTTGAAAATTTTACAGGTTCAAGTGAATCGGCCTTCAAGGGGTGGTCATAATATTTTTCCCCTATCTTTAAAAAATCGTTTTTGTCAGGAAGAATTATATCCGGAATCACACCTGTATACTGGTTGGAACCGCCGGTAATACGGTAGAATTTTTGAATAGTTATTTTAAATGAACCTATTGGTATTGAACGTAATTTTTTATCTCTTATAAAGCGGTTAAGGTCGATCATCATTTGAACTGTCCCTTTGCCGAAAGAGTGTTTACCGCCGACTATTACCGCTCTGCCGTAATCCTGAAGTGCTGAAGTCACAATTTCCGAGGCTGAAGCACTGAGAGCATTTACAAGCACAATAAGAGGCTTTGAAAAAATAATTTTTGGATCTGGATCGTTAATAACCTTTTTCCCCGTATATCTGCTTTTTGTCTGAAGTACAGGTCCGTCTTTTATAAAAAGACCTGCAAGTTTTATTGCATCATTGAGAGCACCGCCGCTATTTCCTCTTAAATCAAGAATCAGTCCTGCTATATTGCTTTTTTTAAGTTTTTTAATCTCCTTTTCAACATCAACTGAAGATTTCCTTCCGTTTCTATCTTTAAAATCATTGTAAAAACCCGGGAGTAAAATATATCCGTATTTTGCAGATCTTTTAAGATCTTTAAAAATAACGGACTTTGCAAATGTTTCTTCAAGAGTTACGACATCTCTGATGATTGCAATTTTTTCAATCCTTCCGTCCGGTTTCTTCACTGTTAAAGTTACCTTTGTACCTTTTTTCCCTCTGATAAACTTAACGGCATCGACTATTCTCATACCGCTTATATCTACGGATGCCCCTTTATCCTGAGCAACACTCAGTATAATATCTCCCGCATGTAGTTTTTTCTGCTTCCACGAAGGACCGCCCGGAATAATTCTGATAACTTTAATAAATCCCTGTGTCTCTCCGAGAAGAGCTCCTATACCCTCAAGTTTTCCGGTCATTTCTATATCAAAATCTTGAAGTTGTTTAGGAGGAAAATAGGTGGTATGAGGATCAAATACACGTGTAAGCGAGTTGATAAACAGATAAGTTTCATCTTTATCAAATGTCTTCAGCATTCTGTTAAGGCTGTATCTGTAACTTTTATAAGTCTCTTTTCTGATTTTTTCCTCGGTTTTTTTATCTATTTTTTTTAAAGATAATTTTTTTGTTTTAACAAATGTCATATATCTGCTTAGTGCATCATATTTAAAGAGTTTTTCCCAGAATATATTTTGCTCTTTTTCACTTGAAAAATAATCTCTTTTATCCGGATCAAGAGTAATATACTCATCTTTAAAAAAATCAAACGGTCTGTTTTCAATTTTATCTATCAGTTCCAATATTGATTTCACCCTTTTTTCTATCATTGCGGTAGCAGCGTACATCAGTTCGGGTTTTCCTTTGGAAAGCTCATCATCAATTTTATATTTAAATGCGGATAGTTCATCAATATCCGATTTAAGGAAAAACCTTTTATTAAAATCGAGAAATTTTATATATTCATTAAAACCGGAAATGGAAAAATTATCATCTATCTTTTTTTTGCTGAAATGCCATGATTCAAGACCTCTGTATACGAGTTGTAACAGAACCTTTTCGGATCTTTGGTTAAGACCGTTTATATTTATCGATAATGTAAATAACAAGAATACTAAGATCAATATCTTTAATTTCATTCACTCCTCCAAAGGTTATTCAAATCAGTTCAACTCCCCATTCTTTAAGGGAAGAACTGATAAATTCAACTATTTTTTCATGTTCGAATTTACCGTTCCCTTCAATTTTAACAGCAGGTCCGAATTTAAAATATACGATTTTTTTTCTGTTAAGTTTGCCGAAATCTTTAATGATTTTACCATTCTCAAGGCAGTCGGTCTTTAGAGCGAGAGGAATGACCGGAACACCTGCTCTTTTTGCAACTTTTATCCCGAGAGAGTTAAATTTTTTTTTATCAAAATATGAATGACGGGTACTCTGTGGAAATATAGCTATTGATATGCCATCCTTAAGCCTCTGTTCACCTTCGGTCAGAACGGTTTTTAAATCATTTTTTGGGTTTTTTCTTCCGACCGATATTGCCGAAGTGGCTTTCATGATCTCTCCGAAAAAAGGAGATTTTCTCAAACTCTCTTTTATTACAAACACCAAAGGTTTTTCAGGAAGGATAACGGAGGGTAGTATAAATGTTTCAAGATTGCTCATGTGGTTAGCAACAAAGACAACCGGTCCCTCTGTTTCTCTGATATAATTGAGACCTGAAATATTGAATTTTATTCCACATCTCTCAAGATCCTTTAGAGTGTTAAAAGAAGATTCAGCCCAGAAAGCATGATTGTATAAACCTCTTCTTGCTTTAAATATACTGCTGAGAACGATCCTCTTTACCAACAGGAGATAAAAATATACTCTTGTTTTAAAAAACAAAATATCTCCGGCGTAGTGTTTTACATGTGAAGGTGTAAAATAATCGTTATCCCGAAAGTATTTCTTCATGATTATTATATTATATATTCTATTACGGGTTCAGTCAAAAGTTAACTTTTTAAAAAAAAATATGAAGATATTTTCACCTGTTACAGATTGACTTTATCGAATTAAGTTGATATAAAAACTCTATTATGAAAAAAGTAATAAATTCAATAATTCTTGTAATGATGGTTTTATTATCTGTTAGTTCAACTGCATATTCTCAGTTTTTTGATCAGGATCAAGCGGTAAAACCGGATATCAATTATAGTGTTGATTATAATTCCGGTGTTGTTGTCCTTAAATTTGATCTTAAGCCGGATAATCATATAACGGATTTAAAAAACGGATTTTTCACTGTAAAAGTTAAAGATAATGAATATGTAAGTGTTAAAGGCGTATCTTTCCCAAACGGAATTCCTTACGGTGATGAAAATGTTTTTAAAGAAAATTTTGAAGTTCAAGTCTATTTGAAAAGTTTGAAAAGTATTCCTGAAAAGGGAGCGGAAATAATTTTTGAGATCTCATATCAGATATGTCAGGAGAAACCTGTCGAAGTTTGTTATCCTCCCGATACGGATGAATTGAACGTTAATCTTGAGAAAAATATTAAGGAAAATATATCGGTTGATAAAAATGATAAACAGGATTTCATGGGTTGGATTGAACAGACAATTAAGAAAGAGCTTAAAAAGAGATCCGTCCTGCTTTTTCTGCTTGTGTTTCTCGGAGGATTTTTGACGAGTTTTACTCCATGCGTCTATCCGGTAATTCCCATTGTCATGGGATATATCGGGACAAGAAGCGGAAAAAGTAAGTTTAAAGGATTTTATCTCTCTGTTTTTTTTGTTCTCGGACTTGCTCTGGTCTATTCGATACTCGGTGTTATCGCCGCTATGACAGGCTCGATGATGGGACTCTCTTTTCAGAACCCGATAGTTGTTTTTGTTATAGCAGCAATATTTATCGTCATGGGACTCAGTCTCGCGGGATTTTTTGAGATTCCCGTGCCATCCTCCATTTCATCTAAAGTTAAATCCGGTTATAAGAGTGAAGTTATCGGAGCTTTGATCGTCGGTGGAGTAGCGGGAATAATAGCCGCACCGTGTGTAGGACCGGTTCTTATTGCACTTCTTTCATATATAAGTCAGACGGGAAATTTATTTCTCGGATTCTGGCTTACTTTCGTCTTTTCACTCGGACTTGGAGTTATATTTCTTATCGCAGGAACATTTTCCGGTGCTATCTCTGCAATGCCAAAGGGAGGAAAATGGATGGATTATGTGAAATATATGTTTGCTCTTCTTCTTATAGGAGGAGGTCTCTATTTCCTCGGTATGATAATTTCCGCTCCGTTTAATCTTATTTTATGGGGAATATTTTTAATAGCAATATCAATATTTTCAGGGATATTTTCTCCTTCCGAAAATTCGGAATTGAGTGGAAAACTTTTCAAACTTATTCTTGTCCTTATTCTACTCACCGGAGCTTTTGTTTTTATCAGAGGAGTTGATGATGGTTTTTTCCACAAATCTTCTTTTAATAATAATTCCGTATCCGCTGAAGCCGAAAAGGGACCGGAATGGATAAACAGTTTGGAAAAGGGAAAGAAAATAGCAAAGGAGAAGGGTAAATATTTGATGGCTGATTCATATGCCGACTGGTGTGTTGCGTGTAAAGAGCTTGATGAGAAAACATTCTCCGATCCGGAAGTTATTAAAATGCTTTCTGATTTTGTTACCGTAAAGCTGGATTTTACAAAAAAAGATGCATTAAAAGAGATAAAAAAAGAATTAAAGATCATTGGAATGCCGACTGTGATTTTCTTTGACAGCGAAGGTAAAGAGATTGACAGATTTTCAGGATTTTACAATAAGGAAAAATTTATAGGTTTTTTGAATAATAAGATTCTTAAGGACAGGACGGATTAAAGTTTTTTACAGGAAATGAAAAGTCCGGCAGAATATGATGTGATCGTTATCGTGTTGCCGTTTTGAACAGATTGAAGAATTTTAAACGGAAAAATATTTCATAAATTGAACCTGCTCGTAAATCGAGGGGTTTGCAACTTTTTCTTGACTTAATTTTCCTCTGATATCATTTAACGAATTATAGTTATGTGAATTCAACCAACTATCCATCTCTTTTAACATAACCGAAATATGTCCGGGACCGGATTTGTAAAGGGCACTCACAACCTGAACGGCTTTTGATCCGACCAAAATATTTTTGATCACATCTGTTCCCGAATGAATACCCGTTGATGATGCGAGGTCACATTTAACATTTCCGGACATCATTCCGATCCATCTCAGGACTAAAGAGTTTTCACGTTGTGAACTGTAAATGTCGGATGATATCAGCTCCATCTTTTCAAGATCAATATCAGGACTGTAAAATCTGTTGAAAAGCACGATCCCTTTAATCCCGGTTAAAGATAAACGAAAGATCATATTTGCCAATCCGGAAAAATAGTGACTCACTTTAATTGAGATCGGGATTTTTACAGCTTTTTTAACTGCATCAATAATTTTAAAGTATATGTTTTCAATATCATTTCCTGCTTGTTGAAAATCTCCGGGAAGAATAAAGATGTTAAGTTCAATGGCATCGGCTCCGGCAGCTTCGATCTTTTTTGCAAATGTTGTCCATTCACCGTCGGAAACACAGTTAATACTGGCAATAATGGGTATATTTACACTTTTTTTTGCTTCTTTTATTAACGATAGATATTTTTCAACATTAAATTGACGTGTATATTGAGATATATAATCATACTCTTCGGCATGGTCAAAAAATTCACCGGTAAGGTTACCGGATTCACGGAGGATCTGTTCTTCAAAAATGGATTTAAGAACAACTGCACCGGCTCCCGCATCTTCCAGTTTTTTTATACTTTCTGAATTTCCGCTGAGATTTGAACTGCCTGCAATTATAGGATTTTTCAGTTTTAAACCGAGATATTCAGTTTGTAGATCAGCCATTTTGACCTCCTGTAATAAATAAAAATGTTATCATAATAAAAATAACCGGTCAAGAATATTCAAAGTACTTAATCTTTTTCGGAGCAAAGAAAGAAATGTTTTTTAACTTGACTTATTAATAAGTAATTAGTTAAAATAAATTTAATTAAATTTTTTAACGATATTTTTTGGGTTGAAATTTGAAATTATAAATTATTTTACAACACTATATAAGGAGAAAACATGAAAAAAGTCTTTATTTTAACTATTGTTATTATCAGTCTCGTATTATTATCTTCCGGATGCAAAAAGAAATTTGATATCACCGGGAACTGGACCCTTTCGGTAAATTGGGGTACAGGGTTTAAAACGGGTGTGGTTGTCACTTTTTCAGGCGATAAATCTTCGGGTGTAATTTTATTTCCGACTGCAGCAGGACTTAGTGGTACTTACCGCGTATCGGATATTAATGTTGATTTTATTATAAAAGAAGGACTTACTGATATTATTTTTACCGGTACTTCAACTGATGATGACAATATGAGTGGAACAATGTACGAGTCGGGTAAAACAACAACCGGGAATTGGATAGCAACAAGATAATATTCAGCTATTAATATTTTTTCCTCATTTAGGAAGTTCTTTTAATTTGTTTTAGTAGTTCTAAATAAAAAAGATTTCATAATTATTAACTAATTTTCTCATTCTGATAAAATAGGGCTATGATTAAAATTTAATCATTGGAGGAGTGTGTGATTTCCGTATCTGATATAGAATATATATTTATCAATTCAAAAACCGACAAACAGGATACTGTAAATGTTATAAATATGTTGAATGAAGGTCTTAGTGTACCCTTTATTTCCAGATATCGAAAAGAGCGGACAGGAAATATGGATGAGGAATCCGTTAATCTTGTCAATAATTTTTTTAATTTTACAAAAGAGCTGAATCTTAGAAAAAATACGATTTTAAAGAGTATTGAACAGCAGGATTTACTTACTGATGAGTTAAAAAATAAGATTGAGAAATGCTATTCTTTATCGGAACTGGAGGATATTTATCTCCCCTTTAAACCGAAAAAAAGGACAAAAGCTGTAATAGGAAAGGAGAAGGGACTGGAACCGCTCTCCGTAATGCTACTTGATCCTTCCGTTAAGGATTCTGCCGAGGATCTGGCATTAAATTTTTTATCACCGGAGAAAGGTGTCGGATCAACCGCTGAAGCTCTTGAATGGGCAGGATATATAATTGCTGAAAAATTTTCCGAAGATATAAGATTGAGAAAAAAATTAAGAGATTATTTAAAAAAGTCGGGAATGTTGAGTTCGGTTGTTAGAAAAGAATTTAAAGATAAAAGATCTAAATTTGAGCAGTATTATGATTTTAGTGAATCTGTTCTGAAGATCCCTTCTCACAGGATACTTGCAATATTCAGAGGTGAGAATGAAGGAGTTTTAAAAAAAAAGATTGTTGCCGATATGGAAAACTTTTACAATATTATCGGGGGTATTTTGTTTTCATCAAAACACCCGAGATATCTGTTGCTTAATGATATATTGCATGATTCGATAAAGAGGTTGATATACCCTTCAATAGAAAATGAAATCTTAAAAGATTTGAAAAAAGAAGCTGATGAAAAAGCAATTTCGGTTTTTGCCTCAAATCTGGAGAATATTCTGCTTTCACCTCCTGCCGGAAATATAAATGTTCTTGCATTGGATCCGGGATTCAGAACCGGATGCAAGATCGCCATACTTGATAAAACCGGCAAATATATTTATAACACGACCATTTATCCTACAAAACCGAAAGAGGATATTTCAGCTTCGGCAGAGGTTGTCAAAAAACTTATTGATAAATACAATATAGAAGCAGTTGTGATAGGGGACGGAACGGCTTCAAGAGAGACTTATGATTTTATTAAGAAGATAGTAGATGAAAATATTATTGTTTCAGTTATTAGTGAATCCGGAGCGTCCATCTATTCGGCATCTAAAATAGGGAGAGAAGAGTTTCCTGATCTTGATGTTACCGTAAGAGGAGCTGTCTCAATAGGAAGAAGATTTCAGGACCCTCTTTCCGAACTCGTCAAACTTGACCCGAAATCGATAGGAGTCGGGCAATATCAACATGATGTAGATCAGAAATTTCTTAGTGAAAAGTTGGATATTGTTGTCTCTTCGGTTGTTAACAGAGTCGGCGTTGATCTCAATAATTCTTCTGCATATCTCCTCCGTTATGTTGCGGGGATAGGAACTGCTCTTTCAAAAAAAATAGTTGAATACCGGGATAAGAACGGAATGTTCAAAAACAGGGAAGAGTTAAAAAAAGTTGAAAAATTCGGTGAGAAGAGTTTTATGCAAAGTGCTGGATTTCTGAGAATTACAGGAGGTAACAATATTCTCGACTCAACGGGTATTCATCCCGAATCCTATTCCGTGGTTGAGATGATTTGCAAAGATATGAATATTGAGATAGGAGAGTTGATAGGGAATTCTAAAATTTTATCAGGAATAAAAATTGAAAAATTTATTTCGGAAGATGCCGGAAAATTTACGGTGAATGATATAATCGAAGAGTTGAAAAAGCCGGGGAGGGATCCTCGGAAATCTTTTGAACCCGTAAAGTTTAATGATTCCGTAAGAACAATTGATGATCTTGAGATCGGGATGATATTAAACGGAAAGGTAACCAATGTCACAAATTTCGGTGCATTTATCGATATAGGAGTTCATCAGGACGGTCTTGCTCATATATCCGAATTATCCGATAAATTTGTTAAAGATCCGTCCGATATTTTATCGGTTGGGAACAGGGTCAAAGCAAGAATATTAAGTGTGGATAAAGAGTTAAAAAGGATCGGGTTAAGTCTGAAAGAAAATTTTTAAAAATTTAATTGTATCCAATCAAATAAGAAAGATTTGCTTACTCCTGAAAAGTTGATCATTTTTTAGAACCGGTCATTTCCTGATACACCCATTTAAGATTGTTTGTTTTTGTCATGAATTTATTCTTCTCTATCATTTTAGGAAAATCTTCCGTACTTTTATATCCGGTTTGTTTGAACTCGAAACGAACGTTAAAAATATAACTAAAATTTTTATTTTTTATTTATAGTAAGGTATTTTTACATTTTTTTAAATTCAGATATAATTGAAAATAGAATTTGAGGGGAGGGAAATGAAATTAAAAAAAGTATCTTTTTTTATTATTATTGTCTTATTATTAACCTTTAAAGTTTTTCCGAATGTTTATAAAAGAAGTGATCACACCGGTATTTATTTAGGGTACTCAACAGGATTAGGAGGTGAAGGTTTTGAATATTATTCCGGAAGATACGGATACAACTTTAAAACGGGATTGAATTTCGGTGCATATTATCAATTAATAATCCAGAGATATATAGGTGTTTCTCTTGAATTAAGCAATCAATCGGGGAAAAGCGAAGAGTGGCATTCTTTTTATGACAATGAGTGGAGTGAAACGATAGAGAAGAAAAAATTTAACATTTGGGAATTGTCTGCAAATATTTCATATTTTTTTTTAAGAAATAATTCTTTTTTTGCATTTGGGGAACTCGGTTTGGGATATCGATTCGACCACAAAACAACAATTGGAAAATCTGCAATTGGAGTTCTAATTCCGATTTCTAACTCAATAAATATCAAGATCAAAGGAATCTTTGACTTTGCAGGAGGACTGGGAGATAACACTGCACGTTTATCTCCCTCGTTGGGTCTGAAAGCCGGTATTGATATATCTTTATAAAAAGAGTGGGCAACTTTCACTTTTCTGACAGAATTTATTATAATTTAAAACTCTATAAAGTGATTTGATAAGTAAAAACCCGGATAAATGCAATATATTGAATCTCAAATTATTATATGTTATGTTTTTGTTTTAATTAATTATAAACATTATTATTTTATTAATTCAGGAGATTTTAAATGAATAAATTAAAATTTACCTTAATTTTTTTATTGTGTTTATTTAGCATCAGAGGGTACAACAGAGGGGATGTTAAGGAAAAGATTTCAAATGAGATGATTGGAAAAATTGCAACCAGTTTTCCCTCGAATAATAAGTTATTCAGGATAAGGTGGAATACTTTTGCCGGAGCTAAGGATTTAAACGATATCGGACAGTCCGCTTCTATCGATTCCGGTGGCAATATATATATGACAGGATCTTCCAGAGGAACCTGGGGATCTCCCATAAGATCTCATGCCAATGAAATAGCATATGATACCTTTGTCGCCAGAATTGATAACAGAGGTAACCGTGTATGGAATACATTTCTCGGAGGAAACGGAAAAGATCAGAGAAGCATGATCGAAATCGGAAAAGACGGATATATATATGTTGTAGGAAGCAGTGAAAATTCATGGGGAACTCCGATAAACACACATACGAATCCCGGTGTGTATAGAAATATATATGTGGCAAAATTGGATAAAAACGGAAATCTGATCTGGAATACTTTTCTCGGCCCTGATACTCCATACGGGTTTTATATTGGAAAGAACGGCAAACTTTATATCTCAGGCTACAGTGAATATTCATGGGGAACTCCTGTATCTCCCCATACGGGCGGATTGTATGATGTGGTCATTGCTAAGCTTGACGAAAACGGGAATTTAATTTGGAATACCTTTTTAGGATCGCAAGCTAATGATTTCGGAATGGAACTTATAACGGGTATAAACGGTGATATACTGGTTACGGGTTATTCCTATGTTACGTGGGGTAATCCGATAAATCCCCACCATGGGGGTTATGACATTTTTATTGCAAGACTGGATGATAATGGAAACTTACTGGCAAATACTTTCTTTGGTTCGCTTGTAAATGATTTCGGATCCGGTATTACTATAGACAGCAGAGGTTTTATCTATTTGACAGGGTTCAGTAATGGTTCATGGGGGAAACCTAAAAGGACGTATACTATGGATGATGATGCTTTTGCGGCAAAATTCGATAATAATATGAATCTGGTATGGAATACTTTTCTGGGTAGCCGGGACAGAGATCAAGGTTACAGGATTTGTCTGGGGCGGGAAGGAGCTGTTTACGTTTCCGGGTTAACCGAAAGTCTTTGGGGAAATGCTAAAGAATTTTTTGGAATTTATGACGGATTTCTTGCAAAACTTGATAGTTCGGGTAAATTATTAGGGAATGTTATTTTCGGAACCGCAGGTGCAGATGATTTAAGAGGGAAAATCCGTATTGATAACAAAGGCTATATCTATATCGTCGGAGATAGTCAGGAAAGTTGGGGGGATCCTGTTAATCCTCATGCGGGATCAAACGGAACAGCCGACTCATTTTTAATGGCAATAGGGGAGAATGAAATTCAAAATTCACCTAAGATTTCGGGGGCTGTTCTTGATACGGAAAAAATGGGGATTGAGGGTGTGTCGTTTTCGGTTCCGGACAAGGGAATAGTTGCATATTCCAACTATTTCGGAGATTATACGGTTAAAGTCAAATATAACTGGTCGGGAAGTGTAAAACCGTCAAAGCTCGGTTATGCTATCATCCCTTCGGGAAGAGATTATTCAAAATTGCATAGTAATTTATCCGGTCAGGATTATACTGCATACCCGATTAAAATTTCTCTGACCGCTGACAGGAGAACGGAGAGAACGGTTACGATATCAAGGGATTACGGAGAAATAACTTTTATTGTTGAAAAAGATAAACTTGTTACCGGACTTGATTATAGTGTCCTGAGAAAGGTTGATTCGGGAGAATATGAGGCTATCCTGAATATTAATGAAGCCGATCTTTCAAACGGTAAATACTCTTTTTATGACAAATATCTTGAAAAAGATAAAACATATACTTATAAATTGAATATATCGGATAAAAGCGGTAATTTGATTGCGGCGTCCGAAGAGAAGAGTATTTAAGATGGAGAGGATAATGAAGAATAGAATTATTATATCAATATTCGTATTTATTATAATGACGATTTTTATCTTTCCGGAAAATAAATATTTTGCCGATTTCTCCGCTGATCTGTTTTTCCCGTCCAATCGGGATTTTTCCGACACGTATAGCAGGTCACCTTTAAGTGTAAAAATCGGAGGAGGATATAAAATAAATGAAAAGATCCGACTATGGGGAAGTCTCTCCTATCTTTCAAAAAAAGGGATTACTCCCGTTCTTCAGGAGAGTGCGAAATACAGGGAGTTTTGTTTTATTATTGGTACCGGGTTTAAGGTTGATCTGAGTAACAGACTCTATATTGTATTAAAGGAAGGCATTGCACTGCTGAATTATAAAGAGGAGGCTTTGGGTTTGGAAAATAGAGGAAATGCCCTGGGATTTACCGTCGGGAACCTTTTCTGTTATAGTCTGTCCGATAGGGTCACTCTTTTTCAGGAGATCTCTTATCTGTATGCTATAGATAAGGTGGAAGGTACCAACATCACAATGGGAGGATTCAGAATAGGGGTCGGTTGCAGATACGGTTTCTGATCCGTAACAAAGATAGGGCAATTTAATATTATAATCTGTTGGGGCCGGGTCTTG